>Ga0116172_10000957_pt1 | contig 27107 bp, 15 predicted proteins | sample AD_UKC083_MetaG_FD_89799 | JGI IMG/M metagenome (GOLD analysis project Ga0116172, IMG submission 89799) | Active sludge microbial communities of municipal wastewater-treating anaerobic digesters from USA - AD_UKC083_MetaG | ecosystem: Engineered > Bioreactor > Anaerobic > Digestate | place: USA... | reverse complement strand
ACATCAGTAATTTCCGGTCCTGATTTCATTTCAAGGAATACATCAAAGAAAGAAGAGGTGCATCCATTGACATCAGTAACACTACCTGTGAATTTATAATTTCCCTGGGGATAATCTCCCGTAATTCTCAGGGTTTGTGCAACTCCGCCGTACTGGTATTGCATACCGTCAATGAGCTGGTAATCGGTACCTGTGTAGTTGATATAGAACATAGGGGCTGTGCCGTTGATGATGTTCCACATAACACCCTGCCAACCGCTGGCTCCGGATACCACACCCTTGGCAGCCCAGTAAGCATAAAATCCTGCAGGCACCGAAGTAACATCCAGTGTAAAGGCATTTTGTGCGAAAGTGCCGGTCAGGGGGTTAACAGGCCCTGTCAGGGTATTGATATCGAGATAGTGGTATGGAGTGGCCGGATTAATACACATGCTGTATCCACTAGTCAGGTTCCCGTTCACTGCTGTCCAGGTGGCCTGATCGGTAGATGAAAGCAGGGTTACATCAGAAACTTCCGGTGGCTGGTTTGCTATTACTGTCAACCAGTTTGCTGTATCTGTTGTACAACCGGTTCCCTGGTCTGTTATAGATTCTAGATGATAATAGGCGCTTGAAGCAACAGGTTGCGAAATTAAATAAGGACTTGAAGTGACCAGAAAATCGGGCATGGTTTGTTCTATGTTGTCAAATTTTGTCATTGTCAGTCCTTGAATTAACCATGGGCCTGTTCCGGTCAAATCTATTGAGAAATTCACAGTTGTGCCGGAACAAACCGTGTTTTGATCAGCGCTCAGCACAGCCGTTGGTAAAGGATTAACCATAACAGACAACCAGTTTGCAGTATCGTTTGAACAGTTTGTAGAAAGATCCGTGAAGCTTTCCAAATGATAAGTAGCATCCTCCTGGGGATTATCATAAATAATAAATGGGTTGGATGTAACAGTGGTATCGGGCAATACCTCGAGAGCGCCTGTAGCCGGTATCTTCGTCAATCCATGTAACAGCCATGGACCATTCCCTGACAAGGCTATAGAAATGGTAACAGGATCACCTGCACAAATCACATTATCACTAATAGTGTTGACTGCTGTTGGCAGCGGATTCAGAGTAATAGAAGCTGTTGCTGCATTTGTGCAAGCATTCGCAGCTATTGATGTGGCCGTGATAATACTACTTGAGGCCGGCTTTACATAAACCGTTGTGGCTGGTGTGCCTGTGTAAGGAACAGTTGCCAATGCATCGGTATATAAATCATTCAGGGGTGACCATGTCATTTCAGTAGTAATACCATAACTCAATGTAATGTTAGGCCGTGAAGAAGATGTACTTCCTGTGCCTGGTGCAGAGCAAACAGTGATTTCCGTGTCATGTGAGTAGTACCTGGCCAAATTTGTCATTGAGGAGGAAACTACGTTGGCGGAATTTGCTGATGCCCCACCACCATCATGGTTGCAGAAACAGGTTTCCACCAGCAGGTTGGAGGTGCCATCCCAAACAAATGGTGTGGCCAGGGTATGTGTTACTGTAAATGGTGCAGTACCGGTAAGTACAAATGATTCAGGAGGTAATACCGTGGTAACCCCAGTTTCAAAACCTGCTGAAAGGTCAGTGCTGCTGGTGTTTTTCATTCCTATCGAGAAGTCATTAAACGTGTAGGGACCAGTAAATGCTGTAATTGAAAAAGCAATGGAATTGATTGCCTGCCCTGCTACCATTCCCATGGCTGTAAGTTCGCTGGCAGTGTATATAAACTGCGATTTGTTGCCGCCCCAATATCCCTTGTAAGGTGTAGTGGTGGTGTTTGTAGCAGTACCGGTGCCTATGGTTCCCGTATAACTCATCTGTCCCCCGGTGGCTACCAATTGCTGAATACCTCCTGCACAGACTGCGGCGCTGGAAGGTGTTACAGTAACAGCTTCGGGAATTGGTTTAACCGTAACTGTGACGGTGCCCGTAGCCACACACCCGTTGTTTGACCCACCGGAATTATCGATTGCTGTTACCGAATAAGTAGCATTTGTTGTAGGACTTACCGTTTGATTGGCGCCCATAAGATTGCCGGGAACCCATTCATAGGTATAATTTGGATCATTGGTACTGGTAACGCCAAGTGAGCTGTTCTGATTTACACATATTGAAGACGGTGTTGCCGAAACAGTAATTGCCGGTGGCGTTGTAACTGTTGCAGCCACAGCAACTCGCGAACTTGAACAAACTCCCTGTCCGGCAAATACTATTTGAGGACGCTGACTAATCGTGTTATAAGCCGTGGTGGAAGCACATAATGTGGAAGCTGGGGTGTTATCCAACCTATTATAAGCAGTAGAAACAAATGTTGTATTGTCATATTTTACATCAGCAGTAGTGCCTCCGTAATTGTTATTACTCCAGCAGGTTTCGACTATGATATTTGACGTACCATCCCATAAATAAGGAGTAGCAAAAGTAATTGTATAAATCCCAACGGTTGGAGTTACACTTGCGGCAGAATAAACATTTGTCAATCCGGTTTGAAATGTTGAAGGTAAGTTTGTTAAAGAAGTGGTCCCTATACTTAGATTAAAATCATTATAGGAAATTCCTGCAGATGCGATATTAAATGATAAAGCAGTCAGGTTTCCGGCAACTAGCCCGGCAGCAGCCAATTCGGAAGAACTTATCAGATACTGTGATTTCAATCCACCATAACTATGATAAAAAGGACTTACATAATTATAGCTGCTTGTAAAGGTGCCCGGGCCAATAGTAATATTTGCAGGGACTGAAGTCTCAGCACCTACATAATAATCTGTAGTTGAAGAAATAATCGGAGTGGTAAAACTGTTCCCGCTTCCTAAACTTATACCTCCTGTTACAGCAGCATACCAATTAAGGGTTGTTCCGACCGAACCTGTAGCGTCTAAAATAACCGTACCTGTTCCGCAACGGCTACCGGGTGTTGTAGAAACTATCTGGGGGTTATTTACGGTGACAGTAACAACATTAGATTCGGTACAGACGGCAGCACCCAGTTTTATTAATAATTTATAATACGTGGTGCTGGTAATGGTAGGTGTTGTGTAACTAATACTGTTAGCACCTGCAATATCGGTAAATGTAACATTATCTGTGGATCCTTGCCATTGGAAGGTAGCATCTCCATATCCCACGGCAGGATCAACGGTAATTATGGTAGCGCCACTGACACAGATATCCGAAGGAGCAGCTGTTGCAACTGGTGCGGCAGGCAATGTAGTAACAGCAGATGTCGCAATATTTGAACACTGGCTAACTGAATTATTTGCTGTACAGGTATATGTTGTTGTAACTGCAGTTGTTGATTTCACATATACCGTTGTGGCACTTGCGCCACTGATATAAAGATTGGTGCAGGCTGCATCGGTATAAAGATCGTTTTCTGGAGTCCAGACATAAGAGTCATAGTCAGTCAGGGTTGAAGTCACATCAATCTGTGCAGAAGTGTTGTTACATACGCTCTGATCTGCAGAAATCGTCAAGATAGGAGAACTGGCAATAGTAGCTGTGACCTCAACACTAGGACTGAAACAGGCACCTTGACCGGCTAAAATAAACTGGGGCCTGACTGAATAACTGGCCAGGTTGGTTGAAACATCCGGGCAAATAACTGCTGCTGCAGTTGCAGAACTTACATGAGTTTTTACGGATGAAACAAACGATGTTGGATCAGTCTTTACGGTTCTGCTCATTGTTGAAGAAGAAGCTCCATTTCCATGACAGAAATCAAGAACAATATTTGAATTTCCGTCCCAATAGAAAGGAGTCAGGAATGTAAAAGTATTCACACCTGGTGTTGGCATATAAGAAGCATTGGTGTAAATCAATGAAAACAAACTGTTATCAACAAATGCCGACATATCGGTTGCACTTGAAGTACCAATCTTAATTGCTAAATCGATAGTTGGCAGTGTTCCGGCACTTGTAAAATCAAGAGCGAGTGAAGTAATATTGCCGGCAGATAATCCTGCTGCAACTAATTCTTCTTTTTTAATCATGTGCTGAGTATGTGCATTGCTCCATGCTGAGTAGAATGGGTTTGAATAAGTACTTGAGGTACTTTCTCCGGCCCCGATTTGAATTAATGAAGGAAAAGTTGAAACAGCTGCAACGTTATATACAGTTGTTGTGCTGATTATTGGAGTTACCCAAGGTGATCCAGTTCCAACAATTGTATCTGCAACGGAATCAAACCACGTAATGGTAGTGCCGGCAGTACTTGTGGCCCAAAGTGTAACGGAACCGGCACCGCAACGGCTTGCACCGGTTGCAGAAGTAATTTCATGTGCAAATCCAACCAGTACCGGGGTGGATGTTCCGGTTTCAGGACCATTATAGCAGGTTACAATGCATTGGAAATATGTTGGAATAGTTGGAACAGTTGAATATGAGTTCGTGGTTGCTCCTGCAATATTTGAGTATGTAACTCCATTAGTTGAGCTTTGCCATTGATAGCCAACACCGGTACCCGGTGTTGCATTTTGAAGAGTCAATAATACAATGTCACCATAACACAGAGCAGTTGAAGAAGCTAATGTATTACCCGGGGTCGGAGTTGTACAAGTAAAGCTGGGTGGAAGTAAGTTTTCGTCAGCGCCCATATCAGGGAACATGGCATCGCGCGCTTCACCATCGAAGTCGGAGGTAATCCCGGTTATCGGAGTGCCTACCCCGTTAAGGGCTGCATTTGTTGTGTGCAGATCAGTAATGGAGGTAAAGGTCGGATTAACAGCGATCGAGTGAGCGTCCTGACCGCTGGCTGTCTGCCAGTTTGCAAGAGAATTCTGATCCGCAGAATAATATCCTGTAAAATTATTTGTACCCGCGATATCAATGTAAAGGTCATTATAATCAGAAATTATGGTACCGGAGTTTCTGTAGAAGGAATGACGTTTTGATGTAGCACCTGCAGTTGAAGTATTGGCAAAAATGTTATTCAGCAGAGTTACTGTGCCGCCACCGACAAACATCGCTGTGCTTGAAGGAAATGCATCTTCACTGATCAAAACAGAATTATAATAAAAATAACCTGTCCCTGTTCCTGATACTCCAATTGCCATTCCCCTGATGACCTGTGTTGTTGTTGCAGATGTTCTTCCATGATACAAATCAGAGACCATGTTGTTAACTATATAAACGCTATGGCCCGAATTGATATCAGTTCTGATGCCATATACAACTGTAGTAACATTGTTTAAAATTCCTGAAGAAACCACTCTATTGTTATAAATCGCATTGGCACCTTGTCCTGATTCAAGGTAAATACCATAGACCGCAGCAGTTGTTGAATTTACATTTCTTACAGTATTGAAACCAATCGAGATATCACTCTGATAGGAGGCTCGGATTCCATTAGTTGCAATAGTTCCGCCACCAATATCATTTGCAGTTGCCGCGCCGATTATATTTTCAATAATTATGGTTTCCATATCAGGATAAGTAGATGAGCCATTAACATAAATACCCATATAGCTATTTTCAATAGTAATATTCTGATATCTGTTATGGGAATTGGCACCGTTTGTATCGGAGGCCGTTGCAAAACGATATTGGTAAATACCTTTTGAATTAGTATTGACTCTGTTTAAAGTGATCTTACAGTTTTTAACCGTATTATACTTTGCTCCATCAATTGCAGTAGCATTGCGGATCGCGTATCCATACTCCACAGCAGAACCTGCAGCTATGGAAATATCAATTCCGTCGAAAGTAATATAATCACCGCCGGTAATGATAATTCCGGCATCAGCAGTGCCTGTTGTACCTGTAGGTTGAATTATTGGGTTGGCGCCTGATCCCCATTTACGGAATGTAATGGGGTTGTCGACAGTTCCTGTGGCGGTAATAGGAGGGCAATCTTCAATAAATGTAAGACCGGTAGGAACATTGAAGGTAACATCATCAGAAATGCCTTCGGAATTCATGTAATTGATAGCAGCAGTAAAGCTGGCAAAATTACCTGTTCCATCATGCACCATAGGAGTGGTTGTCAGCATGGTATTATCAATGGAATAAACGCCGTGTAAGGGATCGGGAGCTCTGATGTCAGCGAAACTTCGTCAATGGAAGCTGGAGGGTTATAAATACCGGAACCATCCGATTTCCAGCTAAAAACTAAACGGTATGTAGAACCCGGTATTCCTGTTAACATTATTGTTTCTGAATTCCATGCAGTCGAGTTCAATTTGTACATTCCATTAACAGCTCCTACGCCTGAAATCTGATAGGTGCTGGAAATAGCTGTATTTGCAACAGGAACTCCTATAGCGGAACTTAATGCGAAAAATACTTTCATGTTATCCCAGTCGCTGGTTGTTGTGCCTTCACCCATTACTTTCCATTTAAAAGTCAAGGTAATTTTTGACTCACCGGCAGGGATAGTGACATCATAGTACAGATGTTGTATAGCAGAAGTCTGCGAGTAAGTCCAGTCTACTCCGGCTGTTGAGGAAATATATCCGCAATTGACACCTGCACTTACTACAGGGACAGCTCCTACATACCAACCATCGGTGGTAGAATTTACTGCAGTCCAATTATTTGCCGCCGGAGTAAGCCCTGTTTCAAAGCCACCGTCACCGGTCGGAGAAATTAACACGGTCTGTCCCCAGGTAATACTGCCGAAGACCAACACAATAAAAATAGTCATTAATTTTTTCATACTATAAAGTTTTGGTAAATTTTATGAATTAAAATATTATCGCAAATATAATTGAATTATTTCCAAATTGCAATTAATATGAAAAAAATTTCATGAATTAAAATATTATTGTAAATATAATCCCAGATTGCGCAATAGGAAAGTAGTGAGCTATTGTGCAGTGGGCGGGATTGTGCGTTGCATCTGCCTGCTCCGTAAACGGAATTGCGGGGGGTAACCCCTGCCTGCGGCAGGTAGGCCGACATAGAAAATGTTACTGCCTTGTCGGCATTACATTTTTTTTAGTCGATTACGCATTAATGAATCGAATTATATGTTGATGAATATCAAATGGTAATGATTGGTTTGTTCTATTGTTACGTAATAGAAGTATTTAATGCGTAATTCCATCTAACTTATCCTGGGTATTTAAAAGATAATTAGTTACAATGTTTGGTTTATAATTATAGGCTTTTTGCTGCAATACTGAAGTTAGATGTTTTATTCTACTTTTTCGAAGTCTTCAAATTTGGAACAATTAAATTATTTCCAGATTACAATAAATGTAAAAAAAAAGGGTGTCCTTTTTCGACACCCTTCTTTTTTAATGAATTAAGAGTTTATTCCACAATGATTTTTTTACTATGGGTAATATTATCATTGGAAATACGAAGGAAGTAAATGCCTTTCGGGAAATTACTCATATCAACGCGTTTGTTAACCCATCCGTTATTGTTAACCACTTCAGAATAAACAACCTGCCCGGTAACTGAATAAATATTCATAACCGAACTTTCGTTGATTCCGTCAACAGTGATATAGAACAAGCCATTTGAAGGATTGGGCACTACGTCAACGGTAACACCGTCGTTATTCTCTTCAACTCCGGTACAGTCATCCACAACAACCGTGGTACTGGCTGTGGAAGAACAATTAATGGAATTAACCGCAGAAACTGTATATACAATAGAACCTGCTGCTGAAGGAGTAATGCCTGTCGGGTTCTGAAGATTGGAAGTAAATTCTGCAGGCAGTGATGTCCAGGAGTACGTCGCCGGAATTATAGTTGTGCTGGATATCTCAACATCGTCAACATATAATCTGAACATATCGGCATTAGAATAACAGTTGAAACCGAAATAGTAAGTGCCGCTTGTCGTCGGATTAAATGTTATAATCGCCTGTTCCCATGTAGTATTAAAAAGTGCCGTATCCCCATTGTTATCCCAAAGAGTGGTTGTTTGAGCAAGTACTGTAGCATCATTACCAACAGTCACTTTTAATTTTTCAGGGAAAGTGGAACCGGCAACTGAATACCAGAAAGAAAGATCATATGTCGTTCCTGCATTCATGGTTATAGGTCCTGTGATAGCCCATGCATCAGCTGGAGATGTGCTCGAGTATCCATAAGTCAGTGAATAGGCACCTGAATGAGCTGTGGTGGTATAACCCCATGCATTGCCTGTTCCTGCATTAATAAAGGTCCAACCAACAGGTGGTGTCGGCATGGTTTCAAAACCTTCATTTACTAAAACAGTTATTAATGTATCATTATCTGCATCTGCAAAAAGGTCAATTGAGGATCCCAAACAAATGTTGTTTGAAGAAGCACTTGCTGTTACTCCTGTGGGTGCAGGTTTAACAACTATATCTACGGAAGCGGAATTAGCACAACCATTGTAAGTTCCGCCCGAATTATCAAGTGCAGAAACAACATAGGTAGTGTTTTGTACCGGATTAGCCGTAACGGTAGCTCCTGTGGCAGGTGTGGTTGCAGGCAGCCAGGTATAGGTATAGTTGGGATCATTTACACTGGTAACCTCCAGGGTGGTTGATGTGCCCTCACAAATTGTATCCGGAGTGGCATTAAGTGTGATGGCCGGGGCCGTAGTTACAGTTGCAGTAACCAATGTACGGGCCGAAAGACAGCCAGTGGAAATCTGCCAGTTGTAGAAATTGTAATAATATCCGCTCAGTGTGGATGATGTTAAAGAGATAACACCAGGTATAGTATAAGGGAAAGCATCACCTTCATCATTACGTATCATGCCGGGATTGGTGGACATCGTTACTTTATAACCAGTTCCTACAGGTAAAACAAAATTCACAGGCACAGTTTCAGCAACAGGAGATACTTCGGAACCCTGAACTGTTGTAGTTCCTGAATAAGTAGCAACAGTGGTAGTACCTTGTTTTACAGTAATAGTAAAAGGAGAGCCAACGGCGGCAGTAGGATAAACATCAATCGTATTAATCACTACGCCTGGTGCTAAGATATCAAAATTAATGCCTGATGTGGTTATGGTTTGTGAGTCCAAGTAAGCTGATATACTTGTATTGGGAGCACCAAGCACGTAAGAGGTGCCTCCCATTGAAGCAGCCACGTAATAATCAGTATTAGTGTTAATAACAGGAGTAGTGAACGGGCTGCCGGTATATAATGGTGATCCGCCTGTGGCATTGGCATACCACACAGCATCGGCACCCGTAGAAACTACTGCAGCTAAATCAACGGTCCCTACACCGCAGCGGCTTCCCGGAGTAGTAGAAACTACCTGAGGATTATTTACTGTAACAGTAAGAACATTCGATTCAGTACATGTAATACTGTTAAGAATAACCAATAATTTATAGTACGTAGTGCTGGTGATGGTAGGTGTTGTGTAACTAATACCGGTAGCACCTGTAATATCGTTAAATGTTACATTATCCGTAGAATTTTGCCATTGGAAGGTAGCATCGCCATATCCCACTGCAGGATGAACAGTAATGGTGGTAGCGCCGCTGACACAAATTTCGTCAGGAGAAGCTGTAGCAATTGGAGCCCCCGGTAATACGGTCAACTCAGTTGTTTCAACAGATGAACATTGACTGACTGAATTATTGGCAGTACATGTGTAAGTTATCACCGTATCATTGGTTGTTTGGGCATACACAGTAACCGCACTTGCCCCGGGAGTATAAGGGGTGGTACACAAAGCATCTGTAAACAGGAATGTTTCCGGTGTCCATACGTACGAATCATAATCGCCCGGCGTTGAAGTTACATCAATTTGGGCTACGCTATTATTACATACGGTTTGGTCGGCGGTTAGTGTTAATGCAGGGGCCGTAGAAACAGTTGCAATAACAGGAACGCGGGCACCGGCGCAAATAGGCGTATAGTTCATGAAAAACTGAGGCCTGTAGCTCAGGGTACCATAAGCTGTTGGATTGGCACAAATTACCGAAGGTAAAACGTTATCTGTCCTTTGATATGCTTCCGCCACAAAAGTAGTCGGATCATTTTTCATGGTTGCACCAGTACCACCGCCATTATTATTACTCCAGCAGAATTCAATGATAATATTTGATGTGCCGTCCCAATTGAAAGGTATATCAAATGTAAAAGTATTTATGCCTGTGGTAAATGAAGCAGCAGGCACTGCATAAACGTTCGACAAACCTGTTTCGAACGTGCTGGTGAGAGCAGTTACAGCGGTCGGTCCCATATTGATTTTAAGTGAATCGTAAGTGATACCAGGGCTTACTACGTTTATACCTAATGTATTAAGATCTCCCGGTGCAAAACCGGCAGCCGTTAATTCCGATTCTAAAATCAAAAATTGAGTTTTCAGGCCACCATATAAATGATAGAATGGGCTTTGATAAGAGCTGGTTGTCTGTGCGCCATTTCCTAAAACAACTCCTGATGCAGGAATTTCAGCAGAAACATTAAATGTTGTAGTGGCATCAATTACGGGTGTGGTCCAGGGTGAACCGCTTCCCATCAGGGTATCGGCAACTGCATCATACCAATTGATGGTGGCTCCGGGGGTAGCTGTAGCTTCCAGTGAAACCGTGCCGACACCGCATCTGCTGGCCGGTGTAGTAGTTAATATTGAATTTGCAAAAGTAACCTGGACCGGAGTAGAAGTTCCTGTGGAAGGTCCATTCTGACAGGTTACCACACACTGAAACCATGTGTTTTCAGTGAGGTTAGCTACATAAAATGTATCTATAGCATTCGGAATATCAGCATAGGTAATATTATCCAGCGAACTTTGCCATTGGTAAGAAAGACCTGTTCCGGAAATCACGTTTTCCAGGGTAAGTATGCTCGGTTGTCCTGCACACAGACTGTTGGCAGATGCCATGGTGTTGCCAGGCACCGGAGCTGTACACGTAAAAGCTGGAGGAGCCAGGTTTTCATCGGCGCCCATATCAGGAGTAACAGGGTCACGTGGATCTGTATCAATGTCGATAGTAATGCCAGAAATAGGTGTTCCAGCTCCATTCAAAGCCTGATTAGTAGTGTGCAAATCGGTGTTGCTGACAAAAGTGGGATCTACAGCAATTGAATGTAAATCCATATTGCCGCTGGCGGTTTGCCAGTTTGCCAAAGTAGCCTGATCAGCAGTATAATAACCTGTAAAATTATTAGTTCCAGCATTATCAATATAAAGGTCGTTATAATCGGAAAGAATAGTCCCCGAAGACCGGTAGATACAATAGCGTTTTGATGTGGCGCCGGCGGTTGACATATTGGCAAAAATATTGTTGGCCAGATTTGCTGTGCCTCCGGCGATATACATAGCCGTGCTTGAAGGAAATGCATCTTCGGTAAGTAACACAGAATTGTAAACGAAATTACCGGTACCAGTACCTGAAACGCCAACGGCCATTGCCCTGATAACCTGTGTTGAACTTGCTGTAGTCCTGCCATGAGTAAGGTCAGATACCATATTGTTAAACACATTAACAGTATATGTTGAATTAATATCGGTCCTTAGGCCATAAACCACTGATGTAGTTGTGCTGGTGGTTCCTACAGAGTACACCTTATTTGCGAAGATATTATTTGTACCCTGGCCATTTTCAAGGTAAATACCATAGGTAGTGGTCGAAGAACTTACATTTCTAACTGTATTCCATGATATGGTAATACCGCTTTGATAAGAAGCCCTGATGCCATTTGTTGTTGACGATCCTCCTCCTATATCATTAGCTGTGGCAGCACCAACCGTACAACCCTGGACAACACATCCTTTATCGGGATAGGATGAGGAGCCATAAACATAAACACCCATATAGCTGTTTTCTATCGTAACACCGTCATAAATATTATAAGAATTGGCGCCGTTAGTATCGGCTGCTGTCACAGCCCTGTACTGATAAATGCCTTTAGAGCTTGTGTTAGCTCTGTTCAGTGTTACTTTACAGCCTCCGATATAATTATGTGTAGCACCGTCACTTGCAGCCGCATTGCGGATTAAATATCCGAATTCAACGTCAGAACCAGTTGCAATGCTGATATCAATTCCGATAAATGTAATATAGTCGCCTCCATTAATGTCAATACCGGCATCATAAGAGCCCGTTGTTCCTGTCGGCCGAATTACAGGGTTTGCTCCCGATCCCATAGCCTGGAATGTAATAGTATTGGCAGCAGTTCCGCTGATAGTGATAGGGGGGCAATCTTCGGTGAAAACCTGATCCATGGAAACATAGAAGTAAACATCATCAGAAATGCCATTGGGATTCATGTAATTGATAGCATCCGTAAAACTGGCAAAATTGCCCGTATTATCATGAACCATAGGGGTTGTGGTTGGCAGAGTATTGTTTATCGTGTATACACCATGCATAGGAACGGCTGCAGGCGTTGCCTGAGAGCCAGTCAGTCCGGTACTTCCATTTCCCTCTGAAGTCGCCTGAATTTTATAGTAATATAATGTGCCGGGAGTTAATCCTGTCTGGGGTAAACTGTATGCAGTTCCGGTGGTTGCTGTTGTTGTCGAAGAAACTAATGTAACAACAACATCTTGTGTAAAAGCTGCATCTGTTGCTCTGGTAACAAGAAAACAAACTTCATTTGTGGAATTATCCACCCAGTTGGGTGTTATAGTGTTTAATGCAATATCGGTGAAAGTTAATGATGTCGGATCTGCAGGGATAGCAACAGCAGGAGTGAAAGTAAAAATTGTTCTTGAACCATCTGCAAGGCTGTTCAGATTGATCATGTCGCTTGAAGCCGGAAAGGAAGTTGTGGTTAAAGAAGTTGCCGTCGTGTTATATGTCGGGGTAGTGTTAATAGTTGTTATTTGTCCGATCTGACCGGCACTGACACCGGAAGAAAAGTAAATTCCTCTGGTTTGAGCTGAGGTGCTCATGTTGTACATTCTGCCGTACCTGAATTCAATTACACCAGTAGATTCATACAGCAAAGCCTGGATTTGACAGTAAATCCCTGTCTCAGTAGCCGACGAATAATTGACCCTCAGATCCTTCCATTCGACCACTAAAACCTGGTTTGGACTTGTTCCTGTAACTTTGTAATGAACTTTTCCTGTTTCACGGATGGCATTATCGCCGCTGATGGGTGCAATTTTGGCCATACCGGCAGCAGGGCTTTGAGATCCACCTGCAATAGCCGTTCCGCCAAGCCGCATTTGGCCGTTTGAGTTAACACTGAATTGGGTATAAGGTACACCCATAAAATAAAAACCGAAGCCGATATTAGCAACTGTTGATGCATCATCATCATAATAGGTTCCGGTGGCCAAAAGGTCTGTGGTTCCTGTGCTCATATCAATAAGCGAACCGTTTGTAACCGAACTAAAAGTATAGTTGGCTGTGCTCTGCCCGAAAACACTGTTAAGTGCAAACAAGCATAAAACTAACGTTAGTAGTTTTTTCATAATTTGTAGTTTTTGTTATTAATTTGTGTTTGTAGACAATAGTATTTTACGATACAAAAATATTGAAAATATCGTTTTGAATAAATATTTTTTGTTAAAAATTTCAAAAAATTATCTTGCTGAAATCTAATTAATTGACTCAAAAAGGGAAAACGGATACTCCAAATAGCAACCAGAATAATAAGCAAACGCTTACTTTTCTTTATTTTCTAATACGAAATTCTCTTTCCTGTTACTTAAATTTAGTAGGTTTGTTGTCAAATTAATGCCATGAAAAAAGTTTTTCCAGGCAAAAATCTGATTTTTCCCCTGCTTGGATTCAATACATTAATCATCCAGTTGGTAATCCTCAGGGAATTGTTCAGTATCTTTTCGGGTAATGAGTTGCTCACCGGTGTGGTGATGTCGTGTTGGTTTGTTATAACGGGGCTGGGCGCTATATTGGCTAAATTTTTCAAAAGAAAAGTTGCCGGCCAATTTTCCTTTTGGCTGCTTACCCTGCCAATTGTATTGACAACAATGCTTCTGCTCACCTTTACAGCCTGCAAAAACCTGCTGTTTCAGCCCGGAGTTACGCAGAGTCCTTTCGAGTTGCTTTTGGTAATCACCATTATCTTGTTTCCGGTTTGCTTATTGTCAGGGGCGGCATTCACCGTTTTCGTTTCCCACCTGGCCGGCAAAAACAATGATATTGCCCGCTGGTATGCGCTTGAATCACTTGGCAGTATTGCAGGTGGTGCCTTGTTCAGTTTTGTGCTGATACGTTTGTTCGACGGCTTCGAGGTGCTCTGCGCCGTGGCCGCCATCAATGCTGCATGTTGCCTTTTTTTGATTACCGTAAGCAGACAAAAAATCATCCTGATTCTGCAGGCGCTGTTGTTGCTTTGCATGGCAGGCGTGGTGGCTTTTACGAATATAAAGGACCGGGCACTTGGGAAACTATTTCCCGGCCAGACCATTGTGGAAACAGTTGAAAACGAATACGGAAAGCTGATTGTCACGTGGGGCTCCGGTCAGTACAACTTGTTTGATAACGGGGCATTAATCAATACCGGATATAACGATATGGCCGTTGAAGAAGCTGTGCACTATGCCATGATACAACGGCCTGAAGCTAAGATGGTGCTGCAGGTGGGAGGAGACATCACTGCGTCTGAAAAGGAAATCAGGAAATATCCCATAAGGCAGCTTGATTTTGTAGATATCAACAGGGATGTTGCCCGGCTGGAAGGCAAGTACTTTGCTGCCTTACCGGTCGTGGATGTAAACCAATATTATGAAGATCCGAGGATTTTCATCCACAGAACCAACATCCTTTATGATGTTGTATTATTGAACACTCCCGAGCCAATGTATGCTCAGACTAACCGGTATTACACTTTAGAGTTTTTTTGGATGCTGAAAAGATGCCTGCATACCGACGGGGTAATCAGCCTGTCGCTGCCGGGTGTCGAAAACTATATGAATACCGAATCGGCCAGGCTGAATTCTTCTATTTATCAAACCCTGAAAAAGGTTTTCAGGAATGTGGAAATAATCCCCGGTAACAAGCTTTTTTTCGTTGCTTCCGACGGGCCGCTGACAAGCGAAATTGTAAAGGCCATAACTAGGAATAATATCAACAATTTGTACGTTAACGAGTATTATCTTGATGACGCCATTACAAAAACCAAAGCTGGGCTTATCCTGTCGAAAATCGATGCAGATGCTCCGTTAAATAACGATTTTAAGCCTATTACATACTATTACGGTTTCCTGTTCTGGCTGAGCCATTACCAGGTAAGCCATTTGTGGCCTTTGACAGCAATATGCCTGATGTTGCTGCTGTTTATTATATTTCTCAAACCGGTAAATATTAGTTTGCTGGCCGGCGGGTTTACGGCTTCGGCAGTAGAAATGCTTATCATTGTTGCTTTTCAGGCCTTGTATGGCTTTGTATATGCTCAGGTCGGGTTGATTTTTACCATGTTTATGGCGGGTTTGTTCATTGGTTCATTTCTGCTTTCAAAACTTGACAAAGTCTTTTATAGTCATTTTATTTTTCTGCAGATAAGTCTGTTGATTTTCCTTGCTGTTTTATGGCTGTTATTGAACTATATGCTGCATTTTTCCGTGGCGCTGCGTTATCTGTTGTATTTGTTCATGTTTCTGCAGGCCTGTATTACCGGTATGCAGTTTGCTATGGCGACAAAACTCAAAGAACAGTCTGCCGCCCTTGTTGCGGGCAACTCATATGGTATAGAACTTTTTGGTTCGGCAGGCGGGGCCTTGCTCACAACCAGTTTGTCCATCCCGCTGCTGGGTATTTCAAACACCCTGATAGCTTTGGGATTGTTCAATGCCTGTGCCATAATAATCATGGTAATAAATAAAAAGTTTTTTAGCCGACTGGCATAAAAGGACTTACTCTTGAGGTTTAAAAATGTTTAGGAAAATTTTTTTGGATTTTCTTATTAAAAAGTATTAATTTTGCACCCGCAAAAGGCCCCGTAGCTCAACTGAATAGAGTATCTGACTACGGATCAGAAGGTTACAGGTTTGAATCCTGTCGGGGTCACCAGATAAAAAAGAGTTCAGCAGTAAACACGGTTGAACTCTTTTTTTATAAGCAGGAATGTAACCGAATGTGGTGCATTTATTCTATTGCAATTGGCATAAATTTCCTGTCCGATGGTTATTTGGAAGACATTTTAAGGGGTGTCAGAACGCGTCATTACTATAGACATGCTATATAGTATCAGACCGCTGGCAGAGGTACCTGAACTGCAATTTACCTTTAACCGTAGAGATAAACTATCAATCTAAGTTTACAATATTGTTTTCGTGCTCTATGATGAGCATAGTCATATCAATGAGTTGTTCAATAGTTTCCACCGGATGCTTCACTACATATTTGCCAATGGTTTTCAACTCTATGTTCAGGGAATATTTCTTTTTGAAAATTTCTATCAGTTCGAGGTACATCAATGAATCGCCGCCAATGTCGCGGATAATATTGGTGTTTTCTTTAAGAGAGGCGGCATCAACTTCGCATTCTTCGGTAAAAAAACTGAATACGGTTTCTTTTACTTCTTTCCTTGTGTTTTCATTAATCTTTGCCATCACTAAAATTTTTTTTGACAAAATTAATGATATTTTTTAATTACCAAAACGGCATTATGTCCACCAAAAGCAAATGAATGCGATAATGCGCAGTTTACTTGCCTGTTGCGGGCCTGGTTGGGAACATAATCCAGGTCGAGTTCGGGATCGGGCTGGTCCAGGTTTATGGTGGGCGTGATGATGCTGTGTCTGATAGTTTGTATGGTAATGATCAATTCTATGGCTCCGGCGGCGCCGATCGTATGGCCTATCATAGACTTCGAGGAAGATATCGGAATTTGGTAGGCCATGTCTCCGAATACTTTTTTTATAGCTAGTGTCTCGTATTTGTCGTTTAACGTGGTGGAAGTTCCATGAGCGTTGATATAGTCAACCTGCGAAGTTTCCACTCCTGCGTTTTTCAGTGCCTGCTCAATACAATGAGCGATGCCTTCGCCGTCTTTCATGGGGGCCATGATATTGTATGCCTCGCTGGATAAGGCATAACCTGCCATCTCGGCATATATCGTTGCCTGCCGGGCAAGCGCCGACCGTTCCGACTCCAAAACCAACACACCGGCTCCTTCACCAATCACAAAACCATCGCGATCTTTCGAAAAAGGTTTGCTGGCTTTTTCCGGTGTGTGATTCTCTGTGGAAATAGCATAAAGACTGTTAAATCCGTCAATCTCCTCTTTATTCACGATGGAATCGGCTCCGCCCACGATCACCACATCTGCCATGCCGTTTTTAATCATATTGTAACCAAGGGCAATGGCGTAGGCTGAGGAGGCACACGCGGATGATACCGTGAAATTTGGGCCCTGCAGTTTGTATTCCAGAGAAATCCATGCCGACATTGCATTATTCATGCTTTTCAAAATGCGGTTTTGGTCCGTGGTGCCTGTTTCAGAGGAGGTATTGGCCGTGGTAACCACCCCCAGGATGACACCGCAGCGGTCTTTGTCCATCAGATCGAAATTTATACCGCTCATAGCAACGGCATCTTTGGCACAAACAAAACATGCTTTGGTAATCCTTGTCATCTGGTCAGCAGATCTTTTTTTGATATACTTTGGCCAAAGTTCCTCAAATGTGTGAGGAATCTCCGCTGCAATGCGAGTCTGACAGGACGAGGCGTCAAACAAGGTAATATTTTTCACCCCGCTTTTGCCGGCTGTAAGGTTTTCCCAATTGCTTTGCAGGTCTGTTCCAAGCGAGCTTATCATACTCATCCCTGTTACTACAACTTTTTCCATAATTTTTTCATTTATTGTTTTTCAGCCAAGGTCAAATGGCCCTTTATCAGTATTCATATACTCTTTGGCTGCATAGTCAAGAGTTTCCCTGTCGCAGGCCCCGTCATCTATCAGTTGTTGAGCCTTGCCCGTATAAGCTTTTTTTAGTCTTGTTATTATTTCCTGATAAAATGGATTATTAGTATGGGTTTTTTTTTCGGGCTGTTTAACTGGTGCCCCGTATTGGTAAAAACCTGCCCCTGTTTTAACGCCAAGATGGTTTTTCAGTTGAAGTTCTTCGAGCTTGGAAAGCATTACCTGGTAGCACGTCCTGTTGGTAGTCGTGTAGTTTTTTATAGATTGCAGCATGATGTCAATACCCACCTGGTCGAAAAACCGGAATATGCCTTCAGGAAACAAATGGTCAGAAACTATATCATCGAGTTGATCATAAGAAATTTTTCCTTCTGCAGCAAGCAAAAAAGACTCGTTCTGCACCTCCAGGAAAAGCCTGTTTAGCCAGAAAGCATTTTTTTCATCCTGCAATAATGTTTTCTTTTCAGTCTTACGACAAAAATCCTGTAAGGCTGCAATGGTTTCCTGCGAAGTTTGCTGCATAGCAATAACTTCCACGATATTTTTCAGTTTTACAGGATAAAAGAAATGCAAGCCCACAAAACGATCGTTCAGGGTGGTGTCGGGCACAAGCTGAGAGGGCAGGAAGGAAGAGGAGTTGCTGGCCAAAATGCAGGTTGCTTTTATTAATGGAATAACCTGCTGGTACATCAACTTCTTTTTGGCGATATCCTCCCATATACATTCGATAATCAGATCGCACGCTTTCAGCGAGCTAACCTGGTGGCTGATGGTAACTGATTGTATTTTTGCCTGCATTTGTTGTTCGTCAAGGATGCCGCACTTGTGTTGCCTTCTGATTTTTTTTTCGTACGACAGTTGCAATGCAAGGCTTTCCTGTTCGTCAATAGATATCCATACCAGCTCATAGTCGAAAGCCGTGAGGAAATTAAAAATATCGGTACCCATCCTGCCGGCGCCGATTATTCCGATCTTATTTATTCCGGATGAAACCATTTATAGTACAGAACTAACAGGTTTACATGTAGAACTAACAGGTTTGCAAATTCTAAAAGAGTTTAAATAGTTTTAATTGTAAACCTGTTAGTTCTGTAAACCTGTCAGTTCAACAAAATTTTAAAGGTTAACCGCATCAACAGATTTTATTTCGGGAATAGCTTTAACCATGGCCGCTTCCACGCCGTTTTTAAGAGTCATCAGGCTCATGGGGCAACTGCGGCAGGCGCCTTGCAGTTCAACATGAACGATGTTGTCGTCAGTAAGTTCCACAAAACTGATGCTGCCTCCGTCGGCTTCGAGGTAAGGCCTTATCTGATCAATAACATTTTGTACTTTCTTGATTAATTCTTCTTTTGTTGTCATATTGTTTTTTTTTAATTTGTTGTTGTGTTTATTATTTTGAACAATTGCAAATACCTGAATTTTTAACTATGTCGATATTTTTCCTGAACTCGTTCCCAATAGAAATCTGTCTGCTGAGCTCTCTGGCCAGTTCTTTGAAAGCCTGTGCTTCAGGGTTGTTATTTTTTAGTGCCACAGGTTCGCCCTTGTCGCCTGAATCGCAGATGCTTTGCACAAGAGGAATGCGGGCCAGCAGTTGTGTATGCATTTCTTCGGCAAGCCTCTTGCCGCCATCTTTCCCAAAAATATAGTACTTGTTATCGGGCAATTCTGCAGGGGTGAAGTACGCCATATTTTCGATAAGCCCAAGTACGGGTACGTTTATGCTTTCCTGCCTGAACATATTAATGGCCTTACGTGCATCGGCAAGAGCTACTTCCTGCGGTGTGGTAACTATAGCAACTCCGTCAACCGATAATGTCTGCACCAGCGTAAGATGGATATCACCCGTACCGGGAGGCGTGTCAACAATCAGGTAGTCGAGCGCGCCCCACTCAACATCGGTAAATAATTGTTTGAGTGCATTGGATGCCATCGGTCCACGCCAGATTAAGGCTTTTTCCGGGTCCACAAAAAAACCTATGGAAATTAGTTTTATTCCATACCGTTCAAAAGGTAGTATCCTGGTTTTTCCGTCTTCCTCGAAGACCTGTGGCTGTTCGTTCATCAGCCCGAACATCAGTGGTACCGAGGGCCCGTAAATATCTGCATCAACCAATCCTACGCTGGCGCCTGAGCCGGCCAGTGAAATTGCCAGATTGGCGGCCACGGTTGATTTGCCTACCCCGCCTTTGCCCGAGGCAACAAGAATAACGTTTTTCACTCCCGGAAGTATATTTTCCTTTTGTTGTTGGCCCGTCCTTACTCTGGCACCTAGTTCCACTTCCACTTTCAATTCCGGGTTCACATGTTCCTTTATCGCTTGAATACAATCATTTTTCAGTTTTTCTTTTAAAGGACATGCCGGCGTGGTTAAAATTAATTTGAATCTGACCTCATCACCTTTGATCTGAATGTCTTCAATCATGCCCAAACTTACCAGGTCTTTGTGCAAATCAGGATCTATTACTTTGCTTAATGCATTGATAATTTGTTCTTTATCCATTGTGAATAATTTTTATTTAGATTTTGTAAAAATAGTAATAATTTTTGAAACAAAAGTAATAAAACTGATTTTTTTTGAAATTTTCCGCAAACTTAAAAAATTATACCAAAAACTTTTTAAAAATAACCTTATTCTTTTTAATGTATCGAGGGCTGCAAGTAGTTGGTACTTTTATGAAAAAATGCAGATGATTGTTGTTAAAAATAAGGCGAGAACCGAAAAATGATATACAAATGGTGAAATATAAAAGAAAAATAAAATTTTTTAGTTGCGGAATAGAAAAAAATAATATATTTGCACCCGTTGGAGAGATGGCCGAGTGGTCGAAGGCGCACGCCTGGAAAGTGTGTAATCGTCAAAAGCGGTTCATGGGTTCGAATCCCATTCTCTCCGCTAATTTTTTAGGTACTTCTGTTAATAACAGATTATATTCAAGCACAAAAGACACCTTGAGTTCAAAATATCATTTCGGAGTTTGGACCATTTTTGGTTTGTTTATGGTGTTGGTTTATATAGGGATGGGTTTTTTTGTGATGTTTTATCCTCAATTCAATCAACGGTTTAATATTCCTCCTGAATACAGTGGCATTAAAATATTTTTCGGCATATTTCTAATCGCCTATGGAATTATCCGTTTTATGCGTCTATTACCCAAACTTAAAAACACCCAAAAACATGAAGAAGAATAATCCGTTTCGCCATGCAATTATCATTGTAATTGCAGTTTTGTTTGCCGGATGCGGTTCTTCCGGTAAAATAGATGAGACCCCTACCAGTGGCAACATCAAAATCAGTGTGGATGAGTCCTACTCACTGATTATGGATACCCAGGTATCGACATTTGAAGCTATTTATACCTATGCGGTAATTAATGCGGCCTACAAAACTGAGGTGGATTGTATCACCGACCTGCTCAATGATTCGGCCCGTGTGATCGTAGTAAACCGCAAGCTTTCTTCTGCCGAAGAACAACAACTTAACAATATTCAGATTATCCCCAAAACTACAAAAATTGCTTACGATGCGCTCGCCTTGATTATTAACAAGGAAAATAAAGATACCATATTGACCTATGAACAGATTGAAGCCATATTTAAAGGCAAAACCAGCAAATGGTCTCAGATAAATTCTGCATCCAAAAACGGCGATATAAAAGTGGTGTTTGATAATAACAAATCAGGGAATCCCCGTTATTTTAAGGAAAAATTCAAACTGAACGCCCAGTTTCCCGACTATTGCTATGCAGTGAATTCTAACGAAGAGGTAATTAATTATGTGGAAAAAAACGCCGGTGCCATTGGTATTATCAGCGTTAACTGGATAAGCGACACCAGAGATTCTCTCTCCCAGAAGTTTCTGGATAAAGTAAAAATAGCCGCAATTTCTGATGAGGGAAATTACGACGGCCCTTTCCTGAAACCGCATCAGGCCTATATTGCTGATGGTTCATACCCCTTTGTTCGTGAAGTGTATATGATCAGCAGGGAGTATTTTAATGGCCTTGGCACAGGTTTTGTTCATTTTGTGGCTGGAGAAAAGGGACAACGAATAATTCTAAAATCAGGACTTGTCCCGGCAACCATGCCAATTCGATTGGTACAAATAAAGAAAGACTAAAGAAAATGGAGGTAAAACAAATGAAAACAAAAACAAAAAAAATCGCTTCAGCAGTTTTTATTTTAGTTATGATCCTTGCTGCATCAGTTGTGGCACAGCCTACCGATCCTGCTATTATAAAAGCCAGGGCATATACGAACAGCGAACAGTTTGATTCGGCCAAGGAAGCATTCGACGCCTTGATCAAAACCCAACCCAATAACGGCGACGTTTATTTCTATTACGGGGAAAATTACCTGATAGAATATTACAACGATACTGTTTATACATCAAAATCAGCTGCCATCAATGCTGCACAAAAGCTGTTTCAAAAAGCCCTTGAATTGGATCCTAATAACACGGCCGGCTATGTGGGCATGGGTAAGATTAGTCTGATGAAAAACGACGAGGCTGGAGCTGAAAAGTACTTTGCCGACGCCCAAGCCAAATTTCCGAGCAAAACCAACAAAACCTCCACCATTTTGCCTGATAAGCAAGCACGTACATTGGCAAAAATTGCTGAATCATACCTCATAGTACAGCGCAAAAAGAATGTGACTAAAGCCTTGGAACTGCTCCAAAAAGCTGTGGAACTGGATGGAAAAAATTCTGAAATTTACTTGCTGCTGGGCGATGCTTACCTCGAAAACAACGACGGGTCTAATGCCATATCTCAATACAAAATGGCACAGGAACTCAATCCAAAATCCCCCTCTGCCAAATTACGACTTGGCAACCTTTGGATTCGGGCACGCAATTACTCTGAAGCCATTAACTACTATAAAGAGGCCATCGAAATCGATCCCAGTTTTGCACCTGCTTACCTCGAGTTGGGCGTGTTATATTCTAAAGCCAACCAACTCGAACTTTCTATGCAGAATTTCAAAAAATATCTCGAAATTTCAACCAATGTAACGGCAAAAATCAAATATGTAAACGTACTTATTGAATCTCAAAAATACAAAGAAGCTATTATCCAGCTTAACGAGATTGCTCAGAGTGATACAACACGCAACGACCTGAACCGTGCCTTTGCATATTGCTACTTCGAAACCTCCGATTATGAAAATGCACTCGCTTATATCAGCAAGTTTTTTAACCGGGCTGAACCTGAAAAAATATTAGTTAGCGATTACGTATATTACGGTAAAATTCTTTCGAAAAACAAACAGGATTCTCTCGCTATTGGGAAGTTTGAAGAAGCCCTGCTCATGGACAGTACACAATATGATATTTATTCAGAGATAGCCAATTCATATACACGCATGAAAAAATTTGACAAATCTGCGGAAGCGTATCAGAAAAAAATCGACAGGGGTGCATCTTCACTCGCCGATTATTATAAACTCGGACTTGTATATTACAATATGAAAAATTGGACCAAAGCCGATGAAACCTACAAATATGTGACGGAAACCAAAGCCGAATTTATGAATGGCAAGGCCTTTTACTATCGCGGACTGGTCAATGCCAACATCGACTCAACAGGAGTAACCTGGCAGGCAAAACCTTATTTTGAATCGTATATCGAAATAGTAAAGAATGATTCGGTTAAATACACCAATGATTTGATTACTTGCTACGACTATCTGGCGTCCTATTATTTTCTCGGTCCCGAAAAAGTTATTTGTAAAGCCCGCTACTATTGGCAAAAAATGATTATGCTGAAACCTGAGAATGAAAAAGCCCTTGATCTGCTTGATGAAACAAAAAATACCAAGTGTCCCTGATGCTGAAAAAAAACAAACCGAAGGCCTTATGCGCAACAGCATAAGGCCTTTTTGTTGCCGTTTACTTATCAGTGTAAACCGAAAACTGATTGGGGCAGGGAACCGAAAAATATTTTGATAATTTTGCAGTTGTTATTCAGATGACTTTAAAGTCGGATTTTTCAAAAAAAAAGTTTTTGGTTTTTACAATTAAAAAAAAAATATATCTTTGTCCCTCTAAACAAAAAATAAAGGTTAAATAAATAATTTTACAAACAAAAAATCTAAAAACAATGAGTAAAAGTAAGAAAAATGTTCAAGGTGGTCAGTCACTGAAAGAATCCTTACAATCAGCATTTGCTTCCGGTGCGATTCTGGTGGCGTTAATTGTAGCTTATATTATCTACAAGTTCATCATGGGGAACCCCGCAAACTTCCAGGGCGGAAACCCTGCAGGCTCGCCTCTTCCCGGCAACTTCCTGGGTATGATCTACAAAGGCGGATTTATTGTGCCTATCTTAATTACCTGCGTATTGTGTGTTTTGATTTTTACGATTGAAAGATGGGTTATGTTAAGAAGAGCCAGAGGCACTGGCCGGATCAACCAATTTGTGAAAAACATTCAGACTAAATTGGCTGCTAACCAAATCGACGAAGCCGTTGCTGCTTGCGACAAACAAAAAGGTTCTGTGGCTAATGTGATGAAAGCCGGTCTGAAAAAATACAAAGAACTGAAAGATGACACCATTCTTGAAAAAGACCAGAAAGTGCTTGCTCTTCAGAAAGAAATGGAAGAATCAACCGCTTTAGAATTACCTATGCTGAACAAAAACCTGGTAATCCTTTCAACCCTGGCTTCTATCTGCGTGCTCATCGGTCTTATCGGAACTGTACTCGGTATGATCCGTGCTTTTGCCGCTCTGGCTTCCGCCGGCTCACCCGACGCACTGGCTCTGGCAACTGGTATTTCAGAAGCTCTTATCAACACTGCTTTTGGTATCACAGGATCTTGCCTCGCTATCGTATTTTATAATTTCTTCTCCAGCAAAATTGATAACCTGACCTTTAAAATCGACGAATCAGGTTTCAGCTTAATCCAAACATTTGCTTCAACAACAAAATAATCCGGTACCTTAAAGAAAATTAAAAGCAAAATTTTTTGACTCATGGCAAAAATTAAACTAAAGAGAGCGCAACCACATGTCGATATGACACCGATGGTTGATTTATTCTCCTTGCTTTTGACATTCTTTATGCTTACCGCTTCATTCAGGCCTCAGGAAGCCAAAGTTATTGATTCTCCATCGTCGGTTTCAGAAAAAGCCACCCCGGATAAAGATGTTATTTCGGTGCTGGTTTCTAGTGACGACAAAGTTTTTTTCAGTATGGACAACGGAAGTGACACTTCAGCGCACTTCAGAACAAAACTAATCACTGAAATTAATGATTTATATCGTTTGAAACTGACAGAAAAAGAAATCACGAAGTTTGGCCAGGGGTCTTCATTTGGCATGCCAATGAAATCATTAAAGGCTTTCCTGAATGAAGAAGATGCAAACAAAAAAGAAGCAATGCAAGTTGGAATACCTATGGATACGGTAGGCGATCAGTATCCCGAATTAGGGATTTGGGTGGCCTATGCACGTGAACTTAACCCCTTGGCGGAAGTAGCTATCAACGGTGATGCCAATGCAAATTACAAAACCGTTAAAAAAGTGATGGATGTTATGCAGGCTGGCGGTGTGAACAAATTTAACCTTGTTACCAACCTCCAGAAAGAAGAAGCTAAACCGGAAGACCTTAAATAATATGACATACTATTTAAAGAAAATTAAATTATTTAAACATGGCTGAAATTATTGAAAATACCGGTTCCGGAAAGAAAAAAGGTGGTAGGCGGGCTCCGAAAAGAATGGGTGCTCACATCGATATGACCCCCATGGTTGACTTGATGTGTCTGCTGATTACTTTTTTTATGTTGACGACAGCTTTCAGCAAGCCCAAGGTGATGGAGATTACCATGCCCGAAAAGGATACCGATAAAGAGGAGACTGAAGGCCCAAAAGTTGATGCACAAAGAACCTATTCTATTTTATTGTCGGAAGACGACAGGGTTTTCTGGTATCATCATGGTGCAGTGCCTAAAGATCAAACATTCCCAGAATCTATAACGGAAACAGATTTTAGTAAAGACGGGTTGAGAAAGATACTTTTGCAAAAAAATGAAAAAGTCTTTACAGAAATCTATGAACTGAAAGAAAAAGTTAAAAAGGGAGAACTTGTGCTGATTGAAGATTCCTTGAATGCTCAAATCAAACGCATAAAAAAATCGGACAAAAAATCACCTATTATACTTATCAAGGCCGATGAAAAAACCAAGTACAGGAGCATTGTGAATGTTGTTGACGAAATGGCTATCTGCAATATTGCCAACTATGCCATCGTGGATATTGCTCCAGAAGAAGTGGCGCTGATAGAAAAGACTCCTAAAAAGTAAATTATTAAAATTAATTATTATGGCAGAAAATATCAATATCAATACTGCTAATAATCTGGATGAAATAGTCTTTCAGAACAGGAATAAAGAGTACGGCGCATATTGGCTTAGAAAGGCGTATAAACGATTTATGACCCGTTCGGTACTTATTTCAACAGCAATTTTATTATTGGCGGTGATCATTCCGTTCATCATATTTAAACAGACCTATTCCGCCAATCAGGAACAGGAAGTGTCTGTGGATATGATGGCGATGGATCAACCAAAAGATGAAAATGCCCCGCCACCCCCTCCGCCCCCCCCCGAAGCAACCGTGGAACAAAAAGCTAAATTTACGGCTCCCATCGTTGTTACCGATACCACAGAAACGACTGAAATTAACCAGGACGACCTCAATCAAACCGTGTCCAATGTTATTATTGAAGAAGAAGTAGTTGTGGAAGAGGATAATTCGGACAAGGTTATTGAAGAAGTGGTAGAAACACCGATTTTCACTGTGGTGGAAGAGATGCCTTCGTTTCCCGGTGGTGACGAATCACGTATCAAGTTCCTGACCGAGAATATCAAATACCCGCAAATGGCGAAAGAAAGTGGTATTCAGGGAACAGTGTACGTTACCTTCGTGGTGGACGAAAAAGGTAGAGTGGCCGATGTGAAAGTTCTTAGAGGTATTGGCGGCGGTTGCGATGAAGAAGCTGTCCGCGTGGTGAAACTTATGCCCCCATGGAACGCCGGTAAACAATCCGGAAAACCCGTGAGAGTACAGTTTAACATGCCTATAAGATTTACATTGAACTAAAATCCGGTTATTAATATAAAAAGCCGTTTCTCAGGAAACGGCTTTTTTTATGTCCGGATTTTTGCGGATAAGGTTATGCCCAATTCCTACCTTATAAAGGATCTTTACATAGTTACCATAGGCTTCTCAATAAAAATATGGTAAAACACAATCACCGGCGAAATTTTCCGTTTATCTTTGTATTGTAAACTATTAACAAAAGAAAAATCATGAAAAAGTATTTCTTTTTATGTATATGTGCACTGCCATT
>Ga0116172_10000944_pt1 | contig 27290 bp, 25 predicted proteins | sample AD_UKC083_MetaG_FD_89799 | JGI IMG/M metagenome (GOLD analysis project Ga0116172, IMG submission 89799) | Active sludge microbial communities of municipal wastewater-treating anaerobic digesters from USA - AD_UKC083_MetaG | ecosystem: Engineered > Bioreactor > Anaerobic > Digestate | place: USA... | reverse complement strand
TGGCTCCAGTAGCAGCGTATCCTTTGCTTACACACTCGTCATCTTTGCAGATATGAGCAGAAGTAAGTTGAAATTTACCATACGAGCCAAAATCATCCTCATAAAAATCATTCCATGTGTTTTTACCGCCTCTATGGTTTACTACAATGTCGGCAATAGCTCTACACCCTCCCGCTTTTAAGGTGCTAATAAGGGTTTTTAGTTCAGTATCACTACCCCATGTGCTAGTTTGGTTATTCCATTGTCTTGGATGGTATCCTACGCCACCCTCTGATAAAGAAGATGGGGGTAACCAAACCATATCAAAATTGGTAGCTATTTCGCTAGCCATTGTGGTGAGTTTTGTCCAGCTTGTTTCCGATTGAGAGTCCCAATAGAAACCCTGTAGCATAACAGCATCACTTTGGCTTGGAGCTTGAGCTTGCAGCCAAGTGAAATTCAGGACACTCAAGACTACTAAAATAGTCATTTTAAGTTTGTTGATTGTTTTCATAAAAATTAGTTTAAGGTTTGTAATTAATACTAAAACAATTGGTTATACCTTTAGCCCAACCTTATGGTGTGTTAATTAGTGTTAAATCTTAAGATAATTGTTTTTGCTTATAAATGAAGCAGATGACTATTTGTTTTATTTATAATGTGAGTTGGATAGATTACGTGGAGTAAATATTAAATATTGTTATATATTTTTCATCAAGGTTGGGTTTTTCTTACTATGCTTGTTCTTAATTTGTTATATGTTATTTAACTTAAATATTCTTTATTTATATGAAGGCTACTTTACTCTAAATCCAACGAGTACATCTTTTGATAATTCTTTTTTTTGTTACAGGGGGTATATCTGCTGCTGATTTAATCACTTTGTCCGTTAATGAGAATCCAATTATTACTGGTTTTGTAGAAGATAGCCAATTGGCAGGGGCAGGTCAGGTCGTATACACAAAAGGAACTTCTCCGTATGAATTTTTCTTGCAAGATCAGAATAAATACTCACATACTGGCTATTTTGACGGAATAGAAATAGGTAATCATACTGTGCAGGTAGTAGATGCAAACATGTGTAAGGCTACTTTTAGTTTTTATCTTGATATTCCCATTATCCCAGATTTATTTTTTACTCCCAATGGCGATGGTGTAAATGATGTGTGGACAATAAAAAACATTCACCTTGTATCTCATTCTGTTTATATTTATGATCGTTTTGGTAAATTACTGTATACTTACGAAGATAATTTTGATGGATGGGATGGTACTTATCAAGGAAATCCATTACCAAATACCGATTATTGGTTTTTGATTAACATAAAGCCTATCAATAAACAGCTGACAGGTCATTTTACTTTAAAAAGGTAGTTGGTTCTAAGTATTATCAGGGACTATTGCCAACATAGTCTCTGATAATTATATCAACAACCGATATACATCAGGATTGTCTTTAAGAAGTTGATAACGGATTCCTTTTTTATTCATCCTGTCGATAAGTCCATTATAATCTTCTTTTTGTTGTATCTCTATACCTACCAATGCAGGTCCATCTTCTCTGTTTATTTTTTTTGTGTATTCAAATGTGGTGATATCATCTGTAGGGCTTAACACATCGTTCAAAAACTCACGTAAAGCTCCTGCACGTTGCGGAAAATTGATAATGAAATAATGTTTCAGACCTTCGTATAAGAGTGAACGTTCTTTAATTTCTTCCATTCGGGTAATATCATTATTGCTCCCTGATAGAATACATACGACTGTTTTTCCTTTTATTTGATCGCGGTATTGGTCGAGTACGGCTATCGATAATACGCCCGATGGCTCTACTACAATGGCTTCTTCGTTGTAGAGTTTTAAAATACACGAACACACTTTCCCTTCGGGAACCAGAGCAACCTCTTTGAGGACTTCTTTGCAAATAGGAAAATTCAGGTGACCAACTTTCTTAACCGCCGCTCCATCTACAAATTTATCAATTGTGCCAAGTGTTACCACATTATCCGTGCGTAGCGATTCGTACATAGCAGGAGCCCCCAAAGGCTCTACGCCAATGATTTGAGTGTGTGGGCTCACTTGTTTAAAATAGGCTCCAACCCCCGATGATAAACCTCCTCCTCCAACGGGAATAAACATAAAATCAATTTCTTGATCAGCATCTTCTAGTATTTCAATAGCAATGGTGCCTTGTCCTTCTATAATTTTTTTGCTGTTGAAAGGCGGAATATATACCATATTATTGGCTCTGCAAAATACATCTGCTTCAAATTGTGCATCATCAAATGTATCGCCAGTTAGAACTATTTCTACATATTCTTTTCCAAACATACGTACTTGACGCACTTTTTGTTTGGGTGTGGGTGCAGGCATAAAGATGGTTCCTTTAATGCGTAATTTATTGCAAGCATATGCCAAGCCTTGAGCATGGTTCCCCGCACTTGCACATACCACGCCTCTTTCTAATTCCTCCTGCGATAAGCACGACATTTTATTGTAGGCACCACGAATTTTGTAGGAACGTACAATTTGTAAATCCTCCCGTTTCAGATAAATTTGAGCTTGGTATTCTTCCGACAAATTGGCATTGTACTCCAAAGGTGTACGTTTTACCACATTTTTTACTCGTTGATAAGCTTTCGAAATGTCAGCTATTTGTGGAAAATAAGAATTTCTTGATTCATTCATACTTCTGTAGCGTTTGAATTTTGGGTGCAAATATAGGGATTTTGTGTTATGTAACCAAAAACGCTCTATTAACAATGTAAATCATTACAAAATTCATCTTTTTGTAGATAGTTTGTAAGGTTTGGTTGTGTAAAATAGGCAGGTTATTAGTTATTGGCTGAATTACATAACGATTCGGTAGAAAGTGCCTGTTTATCGGCTATGCAGCGATATAGACACATTTTATTTTGTGAATCGGTATTTTGTAATACAATGGTAATATTTAACTTAAAAATCACTAAATAGAAATGTCTTTTTGCTAAAATAATATGTTGTACAACATAAATACAGTAGTTTTGTGGCATCAAATTACCAGCATAATTATATATAATACTCTAAATACTTTACACTATGAATTTTAAAAACGGAAAATGGAACAATGCGGTTGATGTAAGAGGTTTTGTTTCCTTAAATATTACTCCATACGATGGAGATAGTGGCTTTTTGTGTTCACCTACACAACGTACACTCGATTTGTGGCAAATATGTAAAGATGCCATTTCAGAAGAGCGTGCCAATAATGGCGTTCGCTCCATTGACAATGAATTAGTGTCTACAATTACTTCGCATGCTCCAGGGTATATTGATAAGGAAAAAGAGTTAATTGTAGGGCTTCAAACAGACCAACTACTTCGCAGAGCTATGAAACCCTATGGAGGTATTGCCGTAGTAGAAAAAGCATGTAGCGAAAATGGTGTTGAGGTTAGTCCATTTGTAAAAGAAGTATTTACTAAATATGCAAAAACGCACAATGATGGCGTATTTGATGTGTATACACCTGAAATTAGAACATTTCGTTCGTTAGGTGTGCTTACGGGTTTGCCCGATAATTATGCTCGTGGTCGTATAATAGGCGATTATCGTCGTGTGGCATTATATGGTGTTAATTTTCTTATTCAACAAAAGAAAAAAGATTTAGAGAGCTTGCTAGGACCTATGAGCGATGAAAGAATTCGCTTGCGTGAAGAGGTTTCTGAGCAAATCAAAGCCCTGTATGCCATTATCGAAATGGGTAAATCCTATGGATTTGATTTGTCTCGTCCAGCACAAAATGCGATAGAAGCTGTACAATGGGTATATATGGGTTATTTAGCTGCCGTAAAAGAACAAGACGGTGCAGCTATGTCGTTGGGTAATGTGTCGTCGTTTTTAGATATTTACATTGAACAAGATATTGCTGAAGGAAAAATTTCAGAAGAGTTTGCTCAAGAGCTTATCGACCAGTTTGTGATGAAATTGCGTATGGTACGTCATTTGCGTATGGATGCGTATAACGAAATTTTTGCTGGCGACCCAACTTGGGTAACTGAGTCTATTGGGGGGGCATTGGCTGACGGACGCCACAAGGTAACCAAAACATCATACCGTTTCTTACAAACATTATATAACCTCGGACCATCACCCGAGCCTAATATGACCTTGTTATGGTCAGAAAAATTACCCGAAAACTTTAAAAAATTCTGTGCTCAAGTATCTATTGACACATCTTCTATACAGTACGAAAATGATGATTTGATGCAAAGTACACGTTGCAGTGATGATTATGGTATTGCTTGTTGTGTATCGTACCAAGAAATTGGCAAACAAATTCAATTCTTTGGTGCTCGTACCAATTTAGCAAAAACATTATTGTTGGCTATCAACGAAGGTCGTTGCGAACTTTCTGGTCAACAAGTGCTAACAGGTATTCCAAAGTTGAAGTCAGAAGTGCTTGATTATGAGGAGGTAATGGAAGTGTTTAAATTTACCATGAAAGAAGTGGCACGTGTGTATAGCGAAACAATGAACATTATCCACTACATGCACGATAAATATTATTACGAAAAAGCACAAATGGCTTTGATTGATACCAATCCAAAAATTAATTTAGCCTATGGTGTAGCTGGTTTAAGTATTGTAGCCGATTCATTATCTGCCATCAAACATGCTAAAGTAACCCCTATACGTGATGAACATGGAGTGGCAAAAAGTTTTAAAATTGAAGGAGAATTTCCTTTTTATGGCAATGATGACGACCGTGTAGATGCCATTGCTGTAGAAGTACCTGCATATTTCAATCAATTATTGAAAAAATTGCCAACGTATAAAAATGCTGAACCCACCTTGTCTATTCTTACCATTACATCCAATGTAGTGTATGGTAAAAAAACAGGAGCTACGCCTGATGGACGTGCTCATGGGGTGCCTTTTGCTCCTGGAGCTAATCCTATGCACGGACGCGACCATAGTGGAGCGATTGCCTCACTCAGTTCGGTATCTAAATTAGATTATTCTGAGGCTCTTGATGGTATATCAAACACCTTCTCCATTGTGCCAAAATCACTAGGACCAACAGACGAAGAACGTGCAGATAACTTAGTGTCAATTATTGATGGTTATTTTAACAAAGAAGCTCATCACTTAAATGTGAATGTGTTGAATCGTGAGATGCTGGAAGATGCTATGGAGCATCCAGAAAATTACCCACAGCTAACCATTCGTGTTTCGGGATATGCTGTAAATTTTGTTCGTTTAACACGTGCACAACAACAAGAAGTAATTTCGAGAAGTTTCTTCGAATCACTCTAATTTTATAAATACACTACATGATTAATGTACATTCGGTTGAGTCGTTAGGTACGTACGATGGACCTGGTATTCGCTTGGTGCTTTTTTTACAAGGATGTAATTTCAAGTGCCTCTATTGTGCTAATCCAGACACTATCGAGCCTAAAACAGGACGACCTTATGGTGCAGACGATATACTCAAAATGGCTCGTAATCAGCGTCCTTTCTTCGGAAAGAAAGGCGGGGTTACGGTGTCGGGAGGTGAACCTTTGCTACAAGCTCGTGCATTGATACCGATATTTAAAGCCCTCAAAGAAGATGGTTTTAACACATGCATCGATACCAATGGGAGTGTGTTGACTGATGCGGTAAAAGAATTATTGACCTATACCGATTTGGTATTGCTCGATATCAAACAGATGGATGAAGAAGCTCATCAGGCAATTACTGGGGTTAAAAATCATCTTACTTTGCGTTTTGCGACTTATTTGGCAGAAATTGGCAAGCCTACATGGATTCGCTATGTACTTGTGCCTGGTTATACCGACCAACAAGAACATTTGCATCAACTTGGAGCATTTGTAAAAGACATGAAAAACGTAGAAAAAATCGAGATCCAGCCTTATCACAAACTTGGCAAACACAAATACGAAGCACTTGGGTGGCAATACCAGCTCGAAGATGTAGAGATGAATACAGCAGAACAATTAACCAAGGCTAAAAAAATATTATCCACATACGGAAAAGAAGTAGTAGTAAACTAACACAACAAATACGAATAGGAAATAGAACTATGAATTATTTACTTCCCAAGCAATTAGTGTCTGTGGCGAGCGATGCTGCTGAGATGCGAGCAAAAACAACAGTATCGAAAACCTTAGTATTGGCTTTTTTAGCAGGTGCATATATTGCCATTGGCGGTTTGCTTGCTGTAATGATTGGTGCAGGTGTACCGGGTATAGCCGAACATAATCCGGGTATTCCAAAGTTCTTAATGGGTGCGGTATTCCCTATCGGACTGATAATGTGTGCTATTGCAGGTGCTGATTTGTTTACAGGAAATACAGCCTATTTTATTCCGCCTGTTATGTCGGGTAAATTGCAAATTACTGATTTGCTACGCAATTGGACACTGGTGTATGTTGGCAACTTTATTGGGGCTCTTTTTGTAGCGTATGCCATGACATACCTTACTGGCTTATTCGATAACGATCCATGGAATGCAGGCATTATTCATATTGCCGAGGTAAAAACAGCGAACCCATTTTATAAAACCTTTCTCAAAGGTATTGGAGCTAATTGGTTGGTAGCATTAGCCATGTGGTTGTCTTTTGCCTCCAAAGATGTAGTTGGAAAAATAGTGGCTATTTGGTTTTCTGTAATGGCTTTTGTAACGCTTGGTTTTGAACACAGCATTGCCAATATGTTTTTTATACCTACAGCTATCTTGTATGGAGCTGATGTATCTTGGGCTTCCTTTATCTTCGATAACCTTATTCCTGCTACCCTTGGCAATATCGTTGGCGGCGGCTTGCTTGTAGGCATGGCGTATTGGTATGTGTACGAAAAAGAGGAAAAATAGTATAAAAAAGACCTCTTAATCAATTAATTAAGAGGTCCTTTCGTACCCAGAGCCGGGATCGAACCGGCATGGAAGTGAATCCACTGGTGTTTGAGACCAGCGCGTCTACCAATTCCGCCATCTGGGCAATTGGAGAGTGCAAAAGTACATAAAATTTTTATTTGAGCAATACAGAAACTTCTTTTTTCTGAAAATATTTTTTTATTACCTTGCTTTCCGTATCTTTGCCTCCAAATTAAGTAGATGGGTTTTATAAAGTGAGATATCTAAAATAAATAACCCTGATGTTTTCTATTTTTTTACAAAAATGTAATTTCACAACACCAATTAAACTATCAATCGTATGAATTACAACAACTACTGTGTTATTATGGCAGGTGGGGTAGGAAGTCGCTTTTGGCCCTTCAGTAAAAATTCAATGCCAAAACAATTTTTGGATTTTTTTGGTACAGGTCGTACCTTGCTTCAGATGACTTTTGACCGTTTTGCAAAAGTAGTACCAGCATCAAATATACTCATTGTAAGCAACAAAGATTACAAAGATATCATTCTAGAACAATTACCTCTCATCAAACCATCTCAAGTGTTGTTAGAACCAAACCGCAGAAATACAGCCCCTTGTGTAGCGTATGCAGTTAGTCGCATCAAAGCAATTAATCCAAAAGCCAACATGGTAGTGGCTCCAGCTGACCACTTGATTCTAAAAGAGATAGATTTTTTGAACGTAATAGAGCGTAGTTTAAATTTTGTAAATGAGCATCCTAATTTGCTTACTCTGGGCATTAAGCCAAATCGTCCTGAAACGGGCTATGGGTATATCCAAATAAGCGATCAGGCTATGGGCGATTTTAAAAAAGTGAAAACGTTTACCGAAAAACCAAACCTTGAATTAGCAAAAGTTTTTGTCGAAAGTGGCGAATTCTTTTGGAACTCAGGAGTATTTGTATGGAGTGTGGAAGCAATTTGGAAAGCATTCAACGAGTTCTTACCCGAAATGGTAGCCAAGTTCGAAGCAGGTAGCGATAAATTTAATACAGACTTAGAACAAGATTTTATCAACGAAATTTTCCCATCGTGTCAAAACATTTCTATTGACTATGGTATTATGGAAAATGCCAAGAATGTGTATGTATTGTGTGGTGATTTTGGGTGGTCTGATCTTGGTACATGGGGTTCATTGTACGATATGTCAGAAAAAGATGAGCATCAAAATGTAACACTTAAATGCAAAACTCAATTTTACGAAAGTAACGACAATATTGTGGTATTGCCCGAAAATAAATTAGCGGTTATTCAAAACCTTTCTGGTTATATTGTGGTAGAGTCTGACAATGTGTTGTTGATTTGTAAAAAAGAAGACGAACAACGCATACGTCATTTTGTAACAGATGTAAATCTTAAATACGGCGAGGGATATATTTAATCTATGTTATCAGAAAATCAAATGGTACTCCGCACGGAGCATTTAGTAAAAAGGTACAAAACACGTACAGTTGTTGACAATGTTTCCATCTCAGTGAAACAGGGTGAAATTGTTGGCTTGCTTGGTCCGAATGGAGCCGGTAAAACAACTACGTTTTATATGACAGTAGGCTTGGTAACACCTAATCAAGGACGTATTTTTCTAAACGATCTCGATATATCTTCGTATCCGGTTTATAAGCGAGCTCAGCAAGGAATTGGATATTTGGCTCAAGAAAATTCGGTGTTTAGAAAGATGAGTGTGGAAGACAATATTTTGTCGGTATTACAAATGACAAAATTCTCTAAAAAATACCAACACGAGAAGTTGGAGACATTAATCAGTGAGTTTAGCTTGCAAACAGTACGCAAAAGTTTGGGAGACCAACTGTCTGGCGGTGAGCGTCGTAGGTGCGAAATAGCACGTTGTTTAGCCATTGAACCTAAGTTTATTATGCTTGATGAGCCATTTGCAGGTGTCGATCCTATTGCTGTGGAGGATATTCAGCGTATAGTAGCACAGTTGAGAGAAAAAAACATTGGCATTTTAATTACCGACCATAATGTGCACGAAACCTTGAGTATTACAGATAGAGCATATTTGTTGTTTGAAGGAAAAATTCTTTTTCAGGGAACAGCCGAGGAGCTAGCAGATAATCCTGTAGTGCGAGAAAAATATTTGGGTGCCAGTTTTGAATTACGAAAAAAAGTGGAATAAAAAAATAAAGCAGACTTTTGGTCTGCTTTATTTTTTTTACGATGCTCAAATCAATTATTTTTTGCTTATCAAACTAATAAATTCTTCTCTAGTTTTAGCTTGTTCAAAAATTCCCGTAAAATCAGAAGTAGTTGTAACCGAATGTTGCTTTTCCACTCCACGCATTTGCATACACATATGTTGAGCCTCAATTACAACCATTACGCCAAGCGGATTTAAAGTGTTTTGAATACACTCTTTGATTTGTGTAGTTAGTCGTTCTTGTACTTGCATACGACGAGCAAATACATCTACTACGCGGGCGATTTTACTCAATCCTGTAATTTTTTTGTTGGGGATATAAGCTACATGTGCTTGTCCAAAAAACGGTAACATGTGATGTTCGCACATCGAATAAAAATCAATGTCTTTTACAATTACCATTTGGCGGTAATCTTCGGTAAACATTGCCGAACGAATAATTGCTTCTGGGTCTTGGTTGTAACCACGCATCAAAAACTGCATACTTTTTGCCATGCGTTCGGGCGTTTTTAGCAAACCTTCTCTTGTAGGGTTTTCTCCAATAAGTTCAATTACAGCTTTATAATGGGATGCCAATTCTTGCAATATTTCTGGAGAACTAGCTGGTTTTTCTTTTTCCATACGTTAAAAATATAAAATACGAACAGTGGGGTCTTTAACTACATAAATTTCGTTCCCAAAATCAGGGAATATCTTTTTTAATTCTCTGCTTAATAATAACGCTTCGTAGTACGATGCAAAGTCTCCTATACGTACTCGCCAAAAGGGGGCTTGAAAAGATACATAAGCATGGTATTCAGGATATTGTTCCTTGATAGTTTTGTCTATAAGCATAGCATCTTCTCGTGCTTTTTGAGGATGGTTGCCCGCATACACTTGTACGCGAAATCCACCAATACTTACAAATTCAATCTCAGAAGTTGCTGTGTTTTTGGCTCTATACAAAATGGTATTCATACGATCATGCTCCGATAGTATTGTTTCTTCTTGCAATAAACTGTCATTTTCCAAAGGATTTTCTTGAGCCATTCCTTGAATTGCCATTAAAAAACCAAAAAGAATACTGAATAATACCTGTTTTGCCATACTTTTTTCGTTATTTTATGTGCAAAAATACCAAAATTTATTCTAAAAATGGCTTTTACAGGTATTTTTGTAGAAAAATAGTACTTTTGTACAAATTATAACACCCAATTTTTTATGTCGAACATACAAGGAAAATATGTCGTTGTAGTAGCTGGCGGTAAAGGAAAACGTATGCAAAGTGAGATGCCAAAACAATTTTTATTGTTGCGTGGTAAACCAATTTTGATGTATACCTTAGAAACATTTTTTTTATACGATCATTCCATACAGATTATTCTTGTATTGCCCGAAGACGATATAGATATGTGGAAAAAATTATGCCAACAACATGCATTTGAACTCGCACATACAATTGTTAATGGAGGGAATGAGCGTTTTTATTCCGTTGCCAATGGGTTAACGCTAGTGCCCGAAGGGGTATTGGTAGCTATACATGATGGCGTACGACCTTTTCCTAGTACATCTACTATTGAACGTACATTTGGTATGGCGGCTGAAAAGGGGAATGCTATTCCTGTTGTTGAACTAACTGATTCTATTCGTCAACTATCCGACAATCAGGAGAATAAATCCGTTAGTCGTGCTGCATTTCGTCTAGTGCAAACTCCGCAAACATTTCAATCTACACAGATTAAAAAGGCTTATACGCAACCATATTCACCCTTATTTACGGATGATGCAAGTGTCTTGGAATCAGTAGGAGAGTCAATTTTTTTGGTAGAAGGAAATAGAGAAAACATAAAAATAACTACTCCGCTAGATTTGGTTATTGGAGAGTATTTGCTGGATCAACGAAAATAGATAAAGTGAAAGGCTTCGATTTTTAAATTCTTTTGCTATATTTGCTCGTACATACACTAAACCCAATTAAGTGAGTTTACTTTTGGATGCAGACATAATGTATTTGCCTGGCATGGGACCGAAAAGGGCTCAGCTATTCAATAAAGAATTATCAATCTTTACTGTAAAAGATTTGATATTTCACTTTCCGTATAAATACATCGATAGAAGCCGATTTTATTATATTCACGAAATAGACACAACCCTTACATATATTCAGGTAAGAGGCAAAATAACTGGATTTCAGTTGTTGGGAGAAGGACGAAACCAACGGTTAATAGGAAAGTTTACTGACGGGCGAAATGTAATTGATTTGGTCTTCTTTAAAGGAATAAAGTATTGCACACAAGCATACCAATTACATACTGAATATATTGTATTTGGTAAACCTAGCTTATTTAATGGAACATTCTCTTTCGTTCATCCAGATATTGAACCATACAAAGAAGAAGTTAAAATGGGTTTTCAGCCCTTGTACCATACCACCGAAAAAATGAAAAGTAAGTTTGTGAATTCTAAAGCTGTTCAAAAACTCATTTACCAAGCCTTACAAACTATTACACCATCATTACCCGAATCTTTACCAACTAGTATCCTTCACAAATACCGTTTTATTTCACTTTACGAAGCATTAATCAATATTCATTTCCCCAGCAATATGCCTCTTTTAGAGCAAGCACAAGCACGACTAAAATTTGAAGAACTATTTTATATACAAATTGCAATATTACGTCAGGCTCATGCTCTTAAAACTAGTTTTAAAGGGTTTCAATTTAATCACATTGGAGAAATGTTTCATGCCTATTACGAAAAATGCTTGCCCTTTGAACTAACCAATGCTCAAAAAAGAGTACTTAAAGAGATACGTAATAATGTACGTGGAGCTCATCAAATGAATAGGTTGTTGCAAGGCGATGTAGGTAGTGGCAAAACTATTGTAGCTCTAATGTGTATGCTTATGGCTATTGATAATGGTTATCAGGCATGTATTATGGCTCCTACTGAGATTTTAGCCAGGCAACATTTTGAAACTATTGAAAGCCAAATAAACAAATTACCCATACAAGTAAAATTACTTACAGGTTCAACGAAAAAAAAAGACAGAGAACATATTCACGAGGGCTTACTGAATGGTTCTGTACATATTTTAATTGGCACACATGCTGTAATAGAAGATACAGTTAATTTTAAGAATTTAGGCATAGTGGTAATTGATGAACAACATCGATTTGGTGTGGCACAACGAGCTAAATTGTGGAATAAAAACACACGTCCTCCTCATGTTTTAGTAATGACCGCTACTCCCATTCCACGTACCTTGGCTATGACTGTATATGGCGATTTGGAGGTTTCCGTAATTGACGAATTGCCACCTGGACGAAAACCAATAGTAACAAACCATATTTTTGAAGATACAAAACGAGAGGCTCTTAATCGTTTTTTAAAACAACAACTCTCACTTGGCAGGCAAGTATATATTGTGTATCCGTTGATAGAAGAATCCGAAAAGATGGATTTAAAAAACCTTACAGATGGCTATCAATACATACAATCAATTTTTCCAGATTTGCAAGTAAGCATGGTACATGGCAAAATGAAACCAGCTGAAAAAGATGCTGCTATGCAAGAGTTTGTGCAACATAAATCTCAAATTATGGTCGCTACTACTGTGATTGAAGTGGGGGTGAATGTGCCAAACGCCAGTGTAATGGTAATCGAAAATGCAGAGCGATTTGGATTGGCACAGCTCCATCAGCTCAGAGGGCGGGTTGGTAGAGGAGCCGACCAATCGTATTGTGTATTGGTAACGTCGCGAAAAATATCCAACGAAACCCGCAAACGCTTAGAAATCATGACCCGTACCAACGACGGGTTTGAAATAGCCGAGGCTGACTTACAGCTTCGTGGACCAGGAGATTTGGAAGGTACCCAACAGAGTGGCTTGCCTTTTCAACTACATATTGCCAATTTAGCTAAAGATGGACATTTTGTTCAACTAGCCAGAGAGTGTGCTTCAGAAATTCTAGAAAACGATCCGCAACTGAAGTCCCTAGCAAACGAAATTATAGTAAAAGAACTCAAAACAAAGAAAAGAGAACAACAAAATTGGAGTATAATTAGTTGATGTGTAAAAATTCTATAATTTTTTTGCAAAAAATTTGGTTAACTAAAGAATAAATTGTTTTTTTGTATGTCGTAAAATCAAACTATGGAAAAAACACTGGTTATTATTAAACCTTCAGCTATTTCAAGAGGTTTAATTGGAGAAGTAATATCTCGCTTCGAAAAGAAAGGTTTACACCTTATTGGGATGAAAATGATAGAATTATCTGACGAAATTCTTGCCGAGCATTATGCTCATTTAGCCCAAAAACCCTTTTTCCAACGTATTAAAAATGCCATGCAAACAACACCCGTTATCGTATGTTGTTGGTCAGGCTTAGATGCTGTACAGGTAGTAAGAAATATGGCGGGAGTTACCAATGGTCGTAATGCTGCTTCAGGAACCATACGTGGCGATTATAGTATGAGTGTACAAGAAAACATTGTTCATACATCCGACTCTGTTGAAAATGCTGCAATTGAACTAAATCGCTTTTTTAAGCCAGAAGAAATATATAATTTTCCACCACATAGTTTAGACTTTTTATATGCCAATGACGAATTGTAAAAATAAAAAAATGAATTATCATTTTTTACGTCTTATTGTATTTAGTTTTGTTGTTTCAATCACAAATAGTGCGTTGGCTGTAACTTTGCACGATAATATATTTCGCATAGAAGACCCGAAGAATGCATCTAGCAGTCTTATGTTGCTAAACGAAAATACAGAAGATGATTTTGCTGATGTGGATGATTTTGAAAATTTTGATGAAATATCTTTTAATGCACCTTACAACAGCTGGAGCAATACGGCGGTCAATCCGTATAATATAAATTTATTACATAGCAAAGATACTTTCCGTGTAGATGTTAGTGGGTATACTCATCCACTTGATAAGGTACAACGCATAACATCACATTTTGGTCCGCGTCGTACTCGTTATCACTATGGTATTGATTTAAAATTGAATGTTGGAGATACTGTGCGTTCTTCATTTGATGGAATGGTACGTATAGCCAAAATAGGTAGAGGGTATGGATATTACGTTCTCGTGAGGCATTTTAATGGACTCGAAACTATTTATGGTCATTTAAGCAAAATATTAGTTGATACAGAGCAGTTAGTAAAAGCGGGTGATCCTATTGGTTTAGGAGGAAATACAGGAAGAAGTACGGGTCCTCATTTACATTATGAGGTACGGTATTTGGGAAATGCGATTAACCCTGAATCTTTGATATGTTTTGATAATTTAACAGTTAAAACGCCAGAATTATTAGTTAGTGCAGAAACCTTTCGGTATAAGCTGGACGTGGATCGTATGAGAAATTATACTGTAAGAAGAGGGGATACCTTATCTACCATTGCCAGAAGGCAAGGTACTACTATACGGAATTTGTGTCGACTGAATAATATCACCACTAAAACTACATTGCGAGTAGGTCGCGTTTTACGTATTTCATAACAAGAAATACGGTCTGTTTAAGATTTATTATCTTTAATTAATCTTAAACAGTTTCTATATAAGCAAATTAATATTGTTATCTTTGTGCCTTTTTATATCTAAAAGGCAACATTTTTTCATTTAGCAACATTTACCATTATGGGATTAAATAGTATTTTAAGCAAGTTATTTGGTTCAAAGTCACAGCGTGATTTAAAAGAGATAATGCCATTTATTGAAAAAATAAAGGCAATCTATCCTCAAGTAGAGCAACTTTCAAACGACGAATTGCGTAATAGGCTGCAAGGCGTACGACTTGAAATTCAACAAACTGTTTCGGATGAGCGTGAACGTATCGCTACGTTAAAACAATCTATTGATGCTACTCCTATTGAACATCGAGATAAATTGTACAATGAAATAGATGCTATCGAAAAAGCCATAATAACTAAATTAGAAGAGGCTCTTGATAACGCCTTGCCCGAAGTGTTTGCTATTGTAAAAGATACTGCAAGACGTTTTAAAGAAAATGAAACAATAGAGGTGGAAGCCACTGATTTTGACCGTGAACTTGCAGTAACACATGATTTTGTGGATATTGTGAGTAATAAAGCCGTTTACAAAAATGAATGGGAAGCTGGTGGAAATGTCATTAAATGGGATATGGTGCACTATGATGTGCAACTTATAGGTGGCGTTGTATTGCATAAAGGTAAAATAGCCGAGATGACCACAGGGGAGGGTAAAACATTGGTAGCTACTTTGCCTGTTTTTTTAAATGCCTTGAGTGGTAATGGTGTACATGTTGTAACTGTAAACGACTATTTATCTAAACGTGACTCCGAATGGATGGGACCCATTTATATGTTTCATGGATTACGTGTAGATTGTATCGATAAACATCGTCCCAATTCAGATGACAGACGAAAAGCGTATTTGGCTGATATTACCTTTGGTACCAACAACGAGTTTGGCTTCGATTACTTACGGGATAATATGGCATCTACTCCCGAGGATTTAGTACAACGAATACATAACTACTCCATTGTAGATGAGGTGGACTCTGTACTGATTGATGATGCTCGTACACCTCTTATCATTTCAGGTCCTATTGCAAAAGGGGAAGAGCAATTATACGAGCAATACTGCTCAAAAGTAGAACGTATTGTAGCTGAGCAAAAAAACCTAGTTACGAAAACATTTGTTGAAGCAAAACGATTAATGCAATCTGCAGATGCGAAAGAGCAAGAAAAAGGCTCTTTGTTACTATTCAGAGCTTTTAAAGGGTTGCCAAAAAATAAGGCACTGATTAAATATTTAAGTGAGCCAGGAGTGAAAGCATCTATGCTGAAAACAGAGGCTATTTACATGGAGCAAAATAACCGTCGTATGCACGAGGTTACAGACGATTTGTATTTTGTTATCAACGAGCAGCACAATACAATTGAATTGACTGATAAAGGTATTGATTTAATTACTGGCGATAGCGACGATGCATTATTTTTTGTGCTTCCAGATATTGGCTCTGAAATGGCTGAAATCGAAAAGTCAAAACTGTCTGATGAAGAAAAGCAAGCTAAGAAAGACGTGTTGATGCAAGAGTTCTCGATAAAATCGGAACGTGTACATACAATTAATCAATTGCTCAAAGCATATACTTTATTTGAAAAAGACGACCAATATGTTGTTATGAACAACAAGGTAATGATTGTTGACGAACAAACAGGTCGTATTATGGACGGTAGACGTTATTCTGATGGTTTACACCAAGCTATAGAAGCCAAAGAACGTGTGAAGGTGGAAGCTGCTACTCAGACCTATGCAACCATTACTTTGCAAAATTATTTTCGCATGTACAACAAGTTAGCAGGGATGACTGGTACAGCAGAAACGGAGGCTGGTGAGTTTTGGGATATTTATAAGTTAGATGTTGTCGTGATTCCAACCAATCGTCCTATCGCTCGTGTAGATATGAACGATCGAGTGTATAAAACTGCTCGTGCCAAATACAATGCAGTTATAGAGGAAGTAGAAAAATTGGTAGCACAAGGTCGTCCTGTGTTAGTGGGTACTACGTCTGTAGAAATATCCGAGCTGGTAAGTAAGATGCTGAAACTTCGCAAAATACCACACAATGTATTAAATGCTAAATTGCATCAAAAAGAGGCGGATATTGTTGCTCAAGCTGGGAAAAGTGGAACAGTTACCATTGCCACCAATATGGCGGGTCGGGGTACTGACATTAAATTAACTCCTGAATCAAAAGCTGCGGGAGGTTTGGCAATTATTGGTACCGAACGTCATGAAAGCCGTCGTATCGACCGTCAGTTACGTGGTCGTTCTGGTCGTCAAGGAGATCCAGGTTCTTCAGTATTTTTTGTGTCTTTTGAAGATTCGTTGATGCGTTTATTTGGATCCGACCGTATAGTGGGGATTATGGATAGATTAGGCTTGCAAGAAAATGAAATGATGGAACATCGTCAGATATCTAATTCAATTGAACGTGCTCAAAAGAAGGTCGAAGAAAATAACTTTGGTATTCGTAAGCGGTTGTTAGAATATGATGATGTCATGAATTCGCAGCGTGAAGTGATATATGCTCGTCGCAGACATGCACTTATTGGCGAACGTATTGGGATTGATATTGTGAATATGATTTACGATGGTGTAGAAAACTTGGTAAATCAACATGATGATATACAAGATGAAGAAGAGTTTCGTTTGGATTGTTTGAAACTGTTTGGGGTAGATATCCAATTGGAGGAAGGCGAAATTAAACGCACAAAAACAATTGATTTAGTAGAAAAAGTATTTTCTTTGGTGATGGCTAATTTTTCGCGAAGAGCCGATAAACTTGCCGAAATCGCCTATCCTGTCATCAAACGTGTATACGAAGAACAAGGGAAAATATATGAGAATATTTTAATTCCATTAACTGATGGAAAGAAGTTGTATAATATTCCTGTTAATCTTAAATTGGCATACGAAACACAAGCAAAAGAAATTGTGAAGTCGTTCCAAAAATCTATTTTGTTGCATACAATAGATGAAGCTTGGAAAGAGCATTTACGCGAATTAGATGAATTACGTAACTCAGTACAAAATGCTAGTTATGAGCAAAAAGATCCATTATTAATCTACAAGCTAGAGTCATTTGGGCTATTTAAGAAAATGATTGATGCTATAAATTACAAAGCGATTGCTATTTTGATGCGTGGTCAAATTCCAGTGAAAGAAGGAGAAACATTAAGAGAGGCAAAAGAAGAGCGACGACAAGATTTTAGTAAATACAATACGCAAAAATCGGATATAATGAATGCTGCTCAACAAGATACCCGAGAAAAAATACACAAAGAACCAGTGCGTGTTGAGAAGAAAGTGGGTCGTAATGATCTATGTCCTTGTGGTAGCGGAAAGAAATACAAGAGTTGTTGTGGCAAAGTATAATGCAAGTATAATAATTTAAAAACATCAGAGAATGGCACTAGCTACGATTATATGGGATGTAAATCCTGAAGCTTTTTCGATTGGATTTATAACTGTGCGTTGGTATGGTTTACTTTATGCAATGGGGTTTTTGCTGGGTATTACTATTTTGGGTAAAATATTTAAGCGTGAAAATTGTCCAGAAGATTGGGCTGATAAGGTGTTTATTTACATGGTTTTGGCAGTGGTAATTGGTGCTAGGCTGGGACATGTGTTTTTTTATGCGTGGGATTATTACAAAGATAATTTGTTAGAGATAGTGATGATTTGGCATGGCGGATTAGCCAGTCATGGTGGTGCCATAGCTATGTTGATTGCTGCTTGGATTTTTTCAAAAAAGGTTAGTAAGAAAAGTTTTTTGTGGCTAGGAGACAGACTGTTTATTCCTTCGGCTATGGTGGCAGGTTTGATTCGTATTGGGAATTTGATGAATTCCGAGATATATGGTCATGCTACCGATTTGCCATGGGGTTTTGTGTTTGTCCGTGATGGAGGTACTATGCCCATGCACCCAACACAAATATACGAAGCTTTAGCTTATTTTGCTCTGTTTGCTTTTATGATGTACTTATATTGGGTAAAGGATGCACAAAAACGTGAAGGCTTGCTTACTGGAGTAGGATTTACGGGAATATTTGTTGCTCGTTTCTTTATAGAATTTGTAAAGAATAATCAAGAGGCTTTTGAAGATGATTTAATGTTAAATATGGGTCAGTATTTAAGTATTCCATTTATTGCCATTGGAATATGGTTGATAATTAGAGCATTACGTTCGAATAAAATATAAGATGCAATGAGTTTTTTATTTGGGATATTATTTTTTATACTCGCTATTGGTTTATTTGTATTGGTATTTTTCTTTTCCATATTACGTAATGTTTTTCGTTTATTTACAGGAAAACAACATCCTGAGAAAAAGGAACAAGAGCGAATGGCTCGTAAGTATGTAAATAAGAAAATTACAAAGCAACAGGGTGAATATGTCGATTTTGAAGAGATTAAGGAATAATAAAACTAACTTCTTTAAAAGCATAACGTTGTCGATCTCCGTTTTCTTTTGTTAATTCCAAATATCCATCAGGTGTTACTTGGAAAATAGATGCGACAACAATCCCATCTTTATCTTGAAAACGAAACAGCCCTTTGGAGCGATATAATCTGTCTGTATACGTTTGTTGTAATTCTTTGGTTTTTCCCTTGAGTAAGTGAATATAGCGTTCAAAAATAGCATTTCGTATGCTGGTAGCTATCTCCTTAATAGGATGAAAAGTGTTGGTAATCTGTATAAGTGAAATTGGATTAGGTGCAGATGAATAGAACTGTTTTTGGTTGATATTCAGACCAATACCAATGATACAAGACGCTAATAATCCATTTTCTAAATTGTTTTCAATTAAAATACCTCCAATTTTATTGTCTTTCCAATAAATATCATTGGGCCACTTGATAGTAAATTCAGTATCATAAGGCAATAAAAAGTCAGTAAGAGCTAATGACACTACCTGCGAAATAATAAATTGTTGCTTAATAGGAATAAAAGATGGTTTTAGTAATATACTACAAAGCAAATTTTCTCCTTTTTCTGATTCCCATACATTATTCGAAACGCCTCTTCCAAGTGTCTGGAAATCTGTATATACCATAGAACCTTCCTCTAGTGATTTTTCTCTCATTAATTGATTAAGTAAATCATTTGTTGAGGTTGTTTCGTGTATGTGTATGGTTTCAATCATTAGCGGTTTAGTTTAATTAGATGCTAAAGCTAAACTTATAAAACTAACTTTCGCATTTGGGGCTTGTTTAATCGCTTGTACACAGGCTTCTATGGTAGATCCTGTAGTTAATACATCATCGACCAGTAGGATATGTTTATTTGCAAATTGTTGGGTATTGGTTATAGTAAAAACACCATACGTATTTTCCCATCTTTCAAACACACCTTTCTTTGTTTGTGTTGGATTTTCGATGGCTCTTACCAATGTGTCTGTTTCAACAGGAATAGAGAGCACTTGTGATAATCCGATAGCAATCATTTCACTTTGGTTATACCCTCTTTTTTTTAGTTTGTTTTTATGTAAAGGAACGGGAACAATATAATCAATGGTATCAATTAAGCTAGACCTCACTAATTCGGTTGCATAATGTTTGCCAAGCTCTATCCCTATTTCTTTATTCCCTTTGTACTTTAAATTATGCAGTAACTTTTGTGCCACACTTCCTTTCTGAAAAAAGAAAAAAGCCGATGCAAACTCCACATGTATTTTTCCCCAAAATAGTTTCTCAACAGGATTGTTTTGTAGTAGATGAAATCCTGTTTTTGGAAGATCTATGACACATTGTTGGCATATGCTTTTCTCTGATTGTACCAAGTGGTTTCCACAAACGATACAAACTTGTGGGTAAATTAAGGATATAAATCCTGAGATATAGTGTTGTAGATAATTTACCATGATATAATTTTAGGAATAAAAATCAGACAAGCTATAATCACAGAACAAATGGCGGCAAATAATACTGCTCCTGCGGCAATATCTTTTATGTTTCTAGCCCTTTCTTGTCTTTCGGGCGAAACCATATCAACTATATTTTCGATAGCTGTATTGATTAGCTCTAAACACCAAACCATTGCAATACAAATGAATATTACTATCCATTCGTTTAAGGCAATATGTAATAAAATTCCCAATACAATTACAGCGATTGTAGCCAGTAGGTGGATTTTGCAATGTGTTTCTTGTTGAATAGCTACTACTATGCCACGAAAGGCATTTCTAAAACTACGTGCTTGTTTTTGCAAAAAGATATTCATATATGTTGTCTATTCTGCAAAAATACATAAATTTGCACAACAGCTACAAACTACTGCCTATAAAATGACTAATAAAGAAAAATATTCTCAACTTTGTACTGAAAATGATACTATTCCATTGTTTTTACAACATTGGTGGATGGAAGCTGTATGTACCAAAGCCAGTAAAGAGTGGGATGTGTTGTTGTATGAAAAGAATAAAAAAGTAGTAGCAGCTTTGCCTTATCATTTTATCACCAAATTGGGGATGAAGGTTATTTTGCAACCACAATTAACACAGTACTCGGGGGTGTGGATTGACTATCCAAATGGTATCACTGACAAAGAACGCTATTCGCTGGAGGAAGAGGTTTGCAAAGGTCTTATAAGTCAGTTGGATACACTATCGTGGGTGCATTATATGCAACATTTTCATTATCGATTTACCAATTGGTTGCCATTCTTTCAGCAAGGGTTTACACAAACTACACGTTATACCTATCGTATTGAGTCTATTAGCAATACCCAAGATGTGTTTGACAACTTTCATTCGTGGAAAAAAAAGCATATAAAAAAAGCTAAAGAATCATTATATGCAGATTTTGATGTAAGTTCAAAAGATTTTTACTCTTTCTTAGCCGACACATTAGACAAAAAAGATCAAAAAGTATTTTATTCAAATGTTTTTTTTGAAACACTTCATTCTATTGCAACCAGTCGAAAACAGGGACAAATTATTGCTATAAAAGATAAAGAGAATAAGATATACTCTGCAATGTTCGTTGTATGGGACAATAAGTCAGGGTATTACCTCATTTCTGCAATTGACCGCGACTACAATGCAAGTGGAGCTTCAACCTTAATGGTATGGGAGGCTTTGCAATTTTTGGCAAGAAAAACACAAGCCTTCGATTTTGAAGGTAGCATGATAGAAGGTGTTGCAAAATCATTTGAAGAGTTTGGCGGTGTACAAACGCCGTATTTTTCGATCAGCAAGTCTCGTTCGGGTGTGTTGGGTTGTATGTTGAATGTATATCGATGGTTATGGAAAAAGTAAGCAAACAAGAGTTTTATAGTTTAATTAAAGGGTTTGAACAAATTCCTTTTAAGCAAACAGAAGCCTGGGTTACTGCTCAGAGTCGCCATGATGATACGAAGTTGGCATTTTTTGTTGACCAACTACCAGAACCATTAATTGCTTGTGTAGCACATGTAAAAAAGAAAGCTGGACTCAAGATGTACTACATCGAAGCTGAAGCCATTCGATACAAAGATATAAAGCATGCTAAGCTAACATCTTTTTTTCAAGATTTGCAACAAACAGGAGTGGATGTTATTGAAATTAATTCGCCAATGCCGTATGATGCCACATACGAAATAGCCTTGCGACAAGCAGGTTTTTTGCGTCCTGTTGGGCAGTTTTCGGTGGCTTTAAGTTCGTATATCTCTCTTGAAAATGAAATAAAGTACAATGATAATTGGAAACGGAATATGAAGAAAGCAGCTAATAATCAGTTATCTTTTGAGGTAATTGATAATGCTGTTAGTGATGATATCAATGATTTTATAAAATTGTACAACGAAATGAGTGTTCAAAAGAATGTTGCTCCAACATTTACTTTTTCCTCTCTTCGTACCTTGTTAGCAAGTGCTAATTTCAAGTTGTTTTTTGTGAAAAACGAGCAAAACGAACGTATTGCTACCATATTAATACATTACAACAATAACCATGCAGGATTGGTGTATGCTGCTTCTGGCGAAAAAGCTCATCAATGTGCAGCGAGTTTTTTTATGTACGACAAATTGTTTCATTATTTGTCGCAGCAACACATAAAGACTTTTGATATGGAAAAGCTAGCTCCTTCTATTCATTCTACCAATGCAGTGTTCTTGTTTAAGAATGGCATAAAAGGAGAATACATAGTGGTGAATGGAGAATGGTCGTGGCATAAAAATAGCTTTTTACGTCCTTTGATGTATATCGCAAAAAAATGGTTTTTGAAAAAGATAGAGTGGTAGGCTACTTAATCAACTATCTTTTTTACCTGTTGCCAATACCATTCTAAAAATACCCGATTGTAACCACCCATCCCATTTGTTGCTGTTTTTGGTAGTTGGTGTTTTAATGGTGCAGAAATTTCTTTCATACACACATAATCAGGCGGATTGGAAATATACTGCTGAATGTGAGTGGGTAACAATTGTTTGCACTGCCTTTTAAACCTATACCATTTCATTCGCCATTCTGGGTATGTTAATTCATCTACAAATGCAACATTCATGGGCTGAAATACCTTGCTTGTAAGGTAATGGTGGTAAAATTTTTGTGTTTGTTTTTCTTCAATGGGTAATGTTTTGAAAAATTCAATCATTTCATTGTCCCAAAAAGGCAAGCGAGTTTGATGACCAAAAAAGCCATAAATACGTGCTGCATTATTGATGTTTTTAGGTAATTTTATAAGCAAATCTACATCATCGAACACGCTATAGGGTAGATAATCTTTGCGTTGCTTGATAAAGTCGTTCATTTTTTGTTTAATAGCAGCGTTTTTCAAGCCATTGCCATACGCAAATTTTTGTTCTAGCACTAGCTTTTCAACCTCATTCAATGTAGTTTTCAGCGTAATTCCCGCTTTTTGCAATTGACTGCCAGCAAGAAAATCGCCAGAATGTCCTGGAATAAATATGGCTTCTTTTTCAATGATGTTTTGTTCAGTCAGCGTTTTTACCCCTATATATTCGTACATCCAAAAGAAATTGGTAAAATAACCAGAGTAACGATAATAAGCCTCAAATGTATTGTCATCTAGGTACGAGGGTGTTTCGTTCGAAATAAATACATGCTTATATCCTAGCCTTTTTGCTACTTTTTGGGCTATTATTAACTCTGGATTATTGGGTCTGCCTACTGTATAGCAAAGCACATTTTTATACCCAAGTTTGGCTAACATACATACAATTAAGCGAGAATCGTAGCCACCACTCAAGGGTACAACTACTTGTTTCCCTTTGCACGAGGTGAGTAATCGATGAAAAACATCGTTCAGCACCGTTTCAAATTGCTGATTGTAATCTTTTGCTACAGCTATCTCGTGCTTTTTTACTGCAAAAGTGTAATAATGATGTATATCAAGGTGGTTATTCTTACAAATAATATAACTGGATGGTTGCACTTGAAATATCCCTTTAATCAGTGTTTTTTCATCCAACACAACCGAAGAATACAGGTATTCATTAAGTGCAGAGGTATCAACAAATGGCGATGTGGGAAGCAATGTATATGGATTATTGGATACGATTACTTGATTGTTTTCTATGGCATAAAAAAGAGGAATCAAGCGTGTTTTATCCATGATAATAATCGTTTCGCCATCTCGTTCAATGATGCAGGCAAATATTCCATTAAGCGAACGTACGAATGATTCTAAATGATTTTCTGTGATTTGTTGGAGTAACGCAATAAGTGATTCTTTTTCATAAAAATTTCCTTCTGTATCAAAACAATAGCCAGCTACCCAAACGCCATTGGCACTTGTCCACGAGATGGGATTATGTTTGTCAAGTTTAACCATGAATAATTTGTTTATACACCGCCAAAATTTGTGAAGCTACAGCTTTTTGGCTACACACAGAAACGGCAAATTGCCTAATATCGGTAGATGAGAAATTGGCATGATGCTCAATCATGTAGATCATTGCTTCTGCTAGTGCATCTGCATTGTCTGTTTTGCAACGTACACCGATAGTAGGGGTAACAATTTCGGAAGGCACCACCTCTGTACACACAATAGGCAATCCACAGCTCATGGCTTCTAAAATAGCCACAGGTTGTGCCTCTATTCGGCTTGATAAAACAAACGAATCGCTTTTATGTAAGTAATGCAATACGCCTTCAGGTGGTTGGTATCCCTTAAATTCTATTTTATTTTTTGAGCGTAATTTGTTGAGCTGAACTACAAATTGAGCATCATCAAATCCATTGCCCAATAACAGTAAAGTTGTTTCAGGATATTGTGCATATACTTTTTCAAAAGCATCTAGCAATACATCGTAGGCTTTGGCAAAATGATAAGAATTGGCATTGATAAAGGTGAATGGTCGGATAGGATTTTGTTCTTTCTTTTCGGCATAGAAATCTGTATTTACAACATTTGAAATTGTATAAATAGGAACATTCTCTCCAGCATAAAGAGCCACTTTCTTACGCAGTTGTTCCGATACAATGATGATACTATGTGCATTTTCGAACGCTTGGTACAAAAAAGGATGATAGCTTAACGGAAATAGCTCGTCAGATTCAATAGAATTTTCAGAAAAACGACCTCTATGTTCGGTAATTACGTACGGAACGCCATAACGTTGCTTGATAAGTGCAGCAGCGTATCCAGCCCACATACTACTGTGTGTGTGAATAATATCTGGATGACCAAATTTCTCAAAATACATATCATATAGTCGCAAGGTATTTCTAACCCATAGTTTCATATTCCACATATCAGCAAAAGGTATTCTTTTGGCGTAATAACGCAGAAGAGTAATACCATTTTCTTCGGTAAAAAAAGGTTTTCTGGGAAACGAATAAATGCGAGATTTGTATTTTCGCCAAGGAAGTGCCACATTAGCCAAGATATGTACCTCAACGCCAACTTGTTTTAGAGCAATGCTTTGTTCTGTACAAAACATCCCTCCTTCGGGGATATACCAAGATGGTAACTGTAACACTCTCATAATCAAATTCGTTTAATTTCGTACTGTTTTACCAGATGCCAATACCAAAGTAGTTGAACAAGTATAATTAAAGCACTTGCAACACAATAATATGCGATGGCAAGATAGAAATTTTGTTGCCATATTCCAATCATTAATGCACAAAATCGTACAATAAATGAAAGAATTTCAAGCAACAAGGCAATTCTTTGTTGAGAAAAAATATCTGCTAAATATGTAATGGGTGCAACTGCTGCTGATAGGGCTAACCAAGGTAGCATCAACTGAATATATTTTCCGCTTTGATGCCAACCATTACCCAATAACCATTCGGTAAGCATAGGTAAAAAGAAAAATAGCACACCAAATAAGGGTATAAGCAAGGTAAATGTTCGTAGAAAGTATCGTTTAAAAAATGGCATAATGGAGTCATTGTCGTTTACCTTTTGGGTGGTAATAGGATAGAATACTTGATGTAGCGAACTAGAAATAATATTGATTGGGCGAAATGCAAGTGTAAGAGCCATACCAAAAAAACCTATTTCTGCTAATGAAAAAAATGGAGCTAAAAAGATAATTGGCAAACTTCCTCCTAAGGTGTTGATTAAGCTGTGTGGTAAAGAATAGAATGGGAAATTTTTATATGTTGTTGCCGTTTCTACTATTTCTTGTCGTTGTATATGCAAAGTTCTTGACAAACCTTTTTTCCATGCCACTATAAAACCTACGGCAAAAGCAATTACTTGTGCAAGTATAGTGCCAATTAATAAACCACCACGTAAAAACCCCATGATACCTAACATATATTTTAGTATCGAAGAACCCAAGCTGTTACTAATTTGATAAAATGCTATGGGTTTGTACCATTGGTGTCGTGTAAACCAGTAGTTAAGAATGTTCCATGTTGCGGTCAATAATACGAATATGGGGAGTAAATACAGGTATTCTCCTAATGACTCAGAATTAAATAATTTGCCAATCTGTGATGAAAAGAGTAGGAAGAAACTACTTATACCTACTACAATAAGGTTCAGTATAAAGGATAATTTTACACAAGCTAGGGCTTTTGTTTCTTCTTTTGGTAGCACAATGGCGTAATGGTAGTTCCCAGTTCCAATAATTGCCAATATTCCGCCGATACTTAAAAATAGATTGAACAATCCGAAATCGTCAGGGGCATAAATACGTGTCAGTAAAGGATATGCCAATAAGGCAATGGCTTGTGATAAGCTATTGGCAGTAAGCAATGTTGCTGTGTGTTTAAAAAACGATGTCCTAAAAAACTGACGCATCCGTTTGTAATTAATCACGAAAAATAATCCATACCGATGAACAAAGATACACTTTTATTCAGAAAATTACGAAATTTCTTTTCTCTCAGCATATTTTCTATGGCTATATGTTATTCCATTTTACTAAAGTTAAAGTCGCTATACATACCAAAGATGTTACAAATGCACATCAGAAGGAGTCTTTATCTGTGAATTTTGTAAAATATTAAGGCCGCATCGTGCAAAGAATGTTAAAATCGTTGCCTTTTGTTCTCTAACTTTCTATTTAGTGTTTATTTTTGCTTTCGATAATTATTTATTCATTAAAACAAACAAAATGAAAGCATTAAAAACTATTTTCTTATTCACAGCATTGTCATTTTTAGCTGTTTCCTATGTAAGTGCACAAGCTATCCAAGTTGGTTATGTGAACGAGTCGTCAGAAGGTACAATTTCTGACAATATTAACGGTGTTCAAGCAGGGGTTAGTTACGAGTTAGGCGTTCAAGCGCCAGTATCATTGCATTATGGA
>Ga0116172_10000936_pt1 | contig 27484 bp, 26 predicted proteins | sample AD_UKC083_MetaG_FD_89799 | JGI IMG/M metagenome (GOLD analysis project Ga0116172, IMG submission 89799) | Active sludge microbial communities of municipal wastewater-treating anaerobic digesters from USA - AD_UKC083_MetaG | ecosystem: Engineered > Bioreactor > Anaerobic > Digestate | place: USA... | reverse complement strand
TAATCTTGTGTCTCCTGTTCGTCCTGCCCCGGATAACATATCCCGATCAGTATCGCTCTCTCCGCCTGCTGTTCTGTTTCAATCATCTAAATAATCAACCTTCTGTTACTCTGAATTGACCCTCTGATAGCCTGTTTCAGGGATTCTGAGCATCTAATAACCATTTCAATATCAGACGGAAATGGTACGATCTGTGTTTTTGTTTTTTGAAGTTGTCTGGAATTAAGTGCCCCGATGTCTCCAACAGCCCTTGCAGATATGTTTTCAAATGAGGAACGTGCCCCGATGGGATCCTTTTTAATCAGCTTGGCGGGATTTAGCTGTATAGTTTCAATATCGCCCTCAATGGCACATGATTTTGTCTGAAGCGTTGATATCAGAGCACATTGGAGAGTCTTGTATTTTTTTATCCTGATGTCATTACCGGCTGTATCCTTCATTACATTGCCCTTAGCATCAAGCTGGTATGTGAATCCGTCCTCAATGTCCCGTTTTATTACGGAATCTATCTGAGCTGTCTGATCAGGACTGACTATAACATTCCTTATGTTTACATTTATCTGGTAATCATACTGGACGCTCTGGTCAAGATCAACCGTATAAAATTCAACCCATTCCCTATTTAAAGCTTGAAGATCGACCGAAAGAAGATCTTCCTGAAATTCCTGAGGAAAATTTATCAGTGACGTATTATTAAGAGTAACAAATACACGGCTAATACCCAGTTCCCTGGCTTCCATGATCCTGTTATCTATTCCTTCATAATCACCAACATATTCCCTGGCTCTTACAAATTCGGCAAAAGCTTGTCTATATGAATCCTTTGTCTTGTTCTTCATCAATTCATTTCCGTGGGCGAAATAATAATCAGCCGACTTTCTCTTAGCTGCTACCATTTCTGCTATGTAATCAACATAGGGGAATTCAATTGTTTTATTTCTCAGGCTGAGAGGCATAACAGTTCTTACAAGTGTCTGCCTGTCACTCATCCTTTGATATATTTGATAAATCTCATCCCAGTTCTGAGGCCTGTCTTCCACCTTGAGGAATCTTATTCTTTCATTATCCTGTTCGTTAGCAATAACAAAGGATCTTTGAAGTATATGGATCTGTTTTTCATCATCAGCATCCCTACGCAGCTGTTTTACAGCGGAAGCTATGGCGTTATCATAATTGCCTTTTTCCAATTGTTTTTTTGAGGATCCGCATCCCGATAGGATTATTGAAACCACGAAAATCAGAAGCAAATTTCTTTTCATAAATTATCCTTTTTTTGTCCTAATATATTAAAAAGTCATAAACAGAAATAAACTGTTATGAACACACAGCTATTGAATATTAACCATCAGATAGCAAAATTCAGCGGAAATGAATATCTGACTCTTACCGGCTGACCTCTCTGTCTCCCGGGGCTCCATCTGGGCGATTCCCGAATGGCTTTCACTGCCACGCTATCTATAACAGGATGCAATCCCTTGACCACTGTAACATTACTTACACTGCCATCTGCCTCGATAATGAAAGTCAGGAAAACCCTGCCCTGGATCTTTTTGTCGATGGCTTCCTGAGGATAATTGATTTTATTCTGCACCCAAAGCCTGAATTTATTCAGATCACCACCCCTGAATGAAGGCATTGTCTCAACTATGAACAGAGGCTCTCCGTAATCAGAGCCCCACCCTTCGCCATCAAAAATATCGTCACCAAAACCTGATCCCATATATCCCATGTATGATGTATCAACAGGTTCAAGAAGTGCCTGATCAATAGTTGCCATTATTGGTTCAAAGGGCATTATGGTATCTACTATTTCAGGAGGCGAATATTTTATTGATTCCTCGATCTTAATTGCCCCGCGTTCCCTGGGAGGGGGGGCAGCCGGAATATAAAACTCCTCTTGCGGAGGCTCCAGTACGTCCATATTGACAGATACATATCTTGAGCCGCCGCCGCCATACACTGTCATATCTGCCGGTTTTCTTGCAATGAAAGGGATTATTACAAGAGAACTTCCTATAAAAACCGCAATTATCAGTGCAACCAACAGGGTTCCATTATATTTCTTCCTCAGCTTATACGCCCCATAGTCCTTATTCCGGAACTCAAAGACCAGATCATCAAAATCTTTTATATTAGCTAAATCATTCTTCATCCTGATATTTGCCGGACAAGCAATTTATATTTATTATATAACGGAAAAAGTTATCAAATTGTTAAGATTCGGCTTTTTTTGCTAATTTCATTTTATAAGGCGCAAAATTACAAAATAGCACAACACAGACAAAACTTAGCTGATCCGTGTAATTAAGGTTTAATTTATTCCAATTTTTTTCTATTTTTACGAAGTTTTTCAAAAGCTTGGCTTAAAAGCCTGATTGTCTGGATAGCTATTGGGATCGGGAGGCTAAAGCGTTTGAAACATTATTTGTTATTTTCTTTTGGGGATTTAGCTCAGTTGGCTAGAGCGTTTGACTGGCAGTCAAAAGGTCAGGGGTTCGATTCCCCTAATCTCCACTTCTGCGCCCTCCTTAGCTGCTAAGGAGGGCAATCTCTTTCTTTAAAAGCCAAATGAAAACTTGTCCTGGTACAAAAAACAAGCAGTATATACTTTCCGGTTAATATAACAATATTGCAGTAAGAAATAATTCAACTCACAACATTGACAGGCGATCCTGCAAGGAAAGCTTTAATATTACAGACCGCTGTATCCATCAGCCTGGATCTTGATTCATGTGTTGCCCAGCCGATGTGAGGGGTTATGATACAATTTTTCGCCTGTAACAAAGGATTATCTGCAGAAGGAGGTTCAACCGAAAGGACATCCAGACCCGCCCCGGCGATAATTCCTTCATTCAACGCTTGTGCCAGATCTTCCTCAACAATGATCTGACCACGTGAGGTATTGATTAAAAAAGCTGTGGGCTTCATTAATCTTAAGTTCTTGATATTAATAAGTTCTGATGTTTCTTCTGTCAGCGGACAATGAAGTGTTACTATATCCGAATCGGAAAGGAGCTCATTAAGTGAAGTCATAGTAACCCCGGCAGGATATAAATTCTCAGGCAGGAATTTGTCGGAAGCCAGGACTCTCATCCCAAATGCCTGGGCTATCTCACTCACTTTTCTGCCTATATCACCTAAGCCAATGATCCCGATATTCTTGGAAGCAAGTTCTATCAAAGAAAAATCATTGTAAGTAAAATCCATTGATTTTGACCATTTCCCTTCCATTACAAGGTCACTCTGCCTTTGAACACGGTGGCACAGTTCAAGGATCAATGCAAAGGTTAGTTGAGCAACGGAATTTGTTCCGTATGATGGTATATTGCTCACAATTATTCCCATTTGCCCTGCAAACTCAGTATCAACATCATCACAACCTGTAGCAAGAATTCCAATATACTTCAGATGTGTCAGCGATTTTAATATATCAGCATCAAGAACCGTTTTGTTTGTAAGAATTATATCTGCATCCTTTGATCTTTCTATAATTTTCTCCCTGGGAGTCCTGTCGTAAACTTTCAGTTCCCCAAACATTTTTAATCCATCCCAGCTCAAATCTCCGGGGTTCAAAGTATATCCGTCAAGAACAACAATATTCATATGGTTTGTTTTTGATTTAAATAATTTAACTATAAAAGGCGCTCTCTAAATGCTTCACCTAACGAAAACAAAATAATGAAAATTTAAATATCTTATGTTTATTAAAAATTTTTATCCTCTTCCAGAGGAATCGTAATACAGAAATATTGTAAATTTTTGTAATATACTTAAGCCATGTACCTGGAAAATAATTATAACCCTTTGTGTTTTAACATCTGAATTCCCCTATATTTGTTTTATTATATCACATAACATTTTATTAAAAACAATTATGAAAATTGCGAATCTTTTTTCAATCAGAACCTTTTCAGGGTTATTTGTCTTCTTTTTAACCTCGGCAGGGTTGTTAGCTCAACCTGATTTTTCAGGTACCTGGGGACTTAATGAATCAAAAAGCAACTTCGGGAACAGTGAATTCCGCATGGCAGCTGTTACAATGATTGTTGCACAGCAAGGGAACACACTTTCCGTTGAATCTGCACAACCCGGTTTTGACGGTGGAGAAATGAAACAATCAGCAAGTTATAACCTTGATGGAAATCCTTCAGAAAATTCGGGTTTCATGGATATAATGAGGAAATCAGTCATATCATGGTCGGCTGACAAGAGTGCAATGACAATTACGACAACTATGAATTTCGATGGCAATGAATTTAAAACAACCGAAACGTGGAAACTCTCTGCCGATGGTAAGGAGATAGCAATAGAACAGATAATACCAATGCCTGATGGAGAAATCAAATTCAACCTTGTTTATGATAAAAAATAAATAAGACATAAAGCAAATTTCATAGAGAGGGTGTCTCAAAAGCCAATAGAATTACCCCCTGCCCCTAAAGAAACTACTCTAAGTCGCTGAATATCTGAGAGTTTTATAGGCAGGCCCGAATAATTATCGGAACAGGTAAAAAGAGGCTGGCTTTTAAGACATCCTCTTTTTTATATTTTATATACTATGAATAAAGTTTAACCTGATATAAATAAATGCAGGAATAAACCTGGAAGAAGAATTGTCTTATGTCTGTAACGGCTTTTAAAAGAGGTCTTATTATTTATTTAATTACTTAATATAAAAGAGTATGAAAACATTCAGAATCATTATGACAATCGCATTATTTTTTGCGTGCGTATCATTAACGGCCCAGGTTAACTTTGCAGGAACCTGGAATCTAAATACTGAAAAGAGCCAGTTTGGTGGTGGTCCCGGTGGCGGAGGCCCTGGTGGCGGTGCTGGCCGTATGGGCGGTGGCCCGAGAGTAATAACCCAGACTGGAAACAACCTTTCTGTTGAAACAAGTATGAGAGGATTTGATGGTGGTGAACCAATAAAAATGGTAACAAAATATACTCTTGACGGAAAGCCGACTGAAAACACAAGAACAAGCCCCATGGGCGATATGACAAGTAAATCAACTGCAACATGGTCAGCTGATAAGAAATCTCTTACAATTGTCACAACAATGAGTTTCGATGGTAATGAAATGAGAACAACTGAAACCTGGAAATTGAGTGCTGACGGGAAATCCCTTAGCATCGAATCTGTCAGGCCGGGCTTTGGTGGTGGTGGTGAGATGAAAACAACAATGGTCTATGATAAACAATAATAAATATTATAGTTTGTAATAAACCTGATTTTTTAGTATCCGGGGCGTTGAATTTCAACGCCCTTTTTTTAAACGAAAGGTACCCCGTGCTTTCAGAAAAAAAAGTATATTTGGCACTGTTTTTTGCCAGTCCTTATTATTCTTCTGTCTATGAAACACTTAATTAAAAGAATTCTCGAGATTGTCTTAAAGACCTTTGGTGCATGCAGCCTGAAGAATAAATGGTCAATTCACCAATGTTCCAGTCTCAAAAAATCAAAACTCTTCTGCTCGTTGCTTTTGGCACCAACGATGATATAATAGAGTGGCACCAGGGAATTGAAATGTTCATCTCTATGAGGAGAATTAAGAAACCATATATAATGTTCGTTTACGATGATAAAAACCATTCTCTGGAAGAAAAGCTGCAGAAAAAAGTAATCCGGAACTCACCTATTACATCTCTCTATCAGGAAAACAATGACTGAAGATTCCAACTATGAGATGGTAAGCAGATTAAAACCTGCCAGGATAATCTTGCCTGTCCTGATCGGTCTGATTGTCATATTATGGTTCATTATCAAGGAAATAGATACGGATGTAATAAAAAAACTTCAGTTCAGCTGGAAATCTGTTTTCTGGCTGGCAGTGGCCTGGTGCTGTATGATCGGAAGGGATCTTGGATATATGATCAGGATAAGGATACTGTCTGAAAACGATCTTAAATGGAAGCAGGCTTTCCGGGTTATTATGCTCTGGGAATTTACCTCTGCCATAAGCCCTTCAACAGTAGGGGGAACAGCATTAGCCGTTATTTTTATCCATAAAGAGGGGATAACTGTTGGTAGAAGCACTTCAATTGTTCTGGCAACTTCATTCCTTGACGAACTCTATTTTGTAATAATGGGTCCCCTCCTCTTACTCATTGTCGGAAAAGAAATGCTTTTCACAACTTCACTTCAGGGTACCGGAGCAGCTATTTTTAATAACCTTCTGGTGGTTTCAATAATAGGATATATAATAATTTTAGCCTGGGTGCTCCTGGTTGGTTATGGACTTTTTATCAACCCGGATAAGATCAGAAAAATCATATTCTCTATTTTCAAGCTGCCAATACTAAGAAGATGGAAAACATCTGCCGAAAAAGCAGGTGATGACATAGTTCAGAGTTCACATGAACTGAAAAGCAAACCCTTTATGTTCTGGATTAAAGCACTGACTGCAACATTTCTATCATGGACATCAAGATACTGGGTTGTAAATGCAATACTTGTAGCATTTTTTGCCGTTCGTGACCATTTCCTGATTTTTGCAAGACAACTTGTAACATGGATAATGATGATAATAAGTCCAACTCCTGGAGGAAGTGGTTTTGCCGAGGTTATTTTGGGCCGTTATATTACCGATGCTATTCCTGCTGATCCGGAATTTGCAATGGGTATTGCTCTCGCCATAGCAATAATATGGAGAATAATCAGCTATTATCCATATCTTATAATAGGTGCATTAATAGTTCCCGGCTGGATTCAGAGAAAATTTGTAGTTTCTTCTAAAAAGAAAAGATAGTTTTTGTATTTTCGTTTTTAAGCAAATCAATGCTTTCTTATGAGTGAAGAAATCCTGAAAGCTCTAATGGAATTGTTTGCCCTCATCGTTAAACAGGATAGGGGAATGATTTCTTATGAACGCGATTATGTCTTAAGATTTCTCAAGAAACAGCTATCAAAAGAGAGTGTAAATGAATACCTTGAACTTTTTGATGAGCTCGCAGGTCCTGAAGGACAAAATGATCCGGACAAAAAAAATGCCCCTCCATCAGTTAAAGACTCTGTTAAAATACTGGGCATCTGTAAAAAAATTAACTATACTCTTAACCATGAACAAAAAGTAATAGTCGTGGTGAGACTCTATGAACTTGTTAATGCAGATCACCGATTCACATCACAGAGAATGAACATTATAAATACTGTGGCAGAGGTCTTCAAAATAAGCTCTGATGAATTAACTGCAATAGAACAGTTTGTTAAATCCTCTCATCCATCAGAAGTTAATAATCCTTCAATCATGGTCCTTAACCCTGAGAATGAGAGATGTGAATCTTTTAAAAAAATATTGGCAGGATATCAGAATATTAACATTTTCGTACTCCGGATTGCCAGTGTGAATCTTTACTTCCTTAAATATCTGTCGGAAGAACAGCTTTATCTCAATGGTCTGCCAATAAGCTCCGGACTGGTTTACACCTTTGCAAAAGGCGGGTCAGTAAAATCAGCACAAGGCCTTTCAATATATTACAGCGACATCAGTGCCTGTTTCCTTTCAGAAATAATAATACATAAACTTTCCTTAGTTGTTGAAAATCTTTCTTACAATTTTATCGAAGGACATCGCGCCATAAATGACATTAGTTTTTCAATCGACGAAGGTAAGCTTATGGGAATTATGGGAGCCAGTGGTTCAGGTAAGACAACGCTTTTAAACCTTTTAAGCGGAATACTGAAACCTTCAGACGGCTCAATCCGAATAAACGGGCTTGATGTTAACAAAAACTCATCTGAGCTTGAAGGAGTACTGGGCTATGTCCCTCAGGATGATCTTCTGATTGAGGATCTGACAGTATTTGAAAATTTGTATTACGCTGCCTGTCAATGCTTTAATGATAAAAATAAGCAGGAGATAACTTCCCTTGTTGATCAGACATTATTGAATCTGGGACTTTATGAGAAAAGGGATTTTAAAGTAGGCAGCCCTCTTAACAAGGTGATTAGCGGAGGCCAGAGAAAAAGACTTAATATTGCCCTGGAGCTAATCAGAGAACCTTCTGTTCTTTTTCTCGATGAGCCAACCTCAGGACTTTCTTCAAGGGATTCAGAAAACCTGATGGATCTGCTTCGTGATCTTACATTAAAAGGAAAACTTGTAATAACTGTTATTCACCAGCCATCATCCGGGATCTTTAAAATGTTCGATAAAATTGCTATCCTCGACCAGGATGGCTTTATGGTTTTTTATGGAAATCCGGTCGATGCTGTTATTTATTTTAAAACTCTTGATGACCAGATTAATGCCAGTCAGGGTGAATGTCCTTCATGTGGAAATGTAAACACGGAGATAATATTTGACATCATCGAAAGCCGTGTTGTTGGTGAATTTGGCAAATATACAGATAAAAGAAAAGTCAGGCCTGAAGAATGGGCTGAAATTTATAACAGGAATCATCCGCCAATTGCAGTTGCCGAAGTAAAGGAAGCTCCCCACAAGAACCTTCAGAGACCGGGTCTGTTAAAACAGTTCCTGATTTACTTTACACGTGACATAAAGAGCAAATGGGCTAATTACCAGTATGTCAGCTTGACTCTTCTTGAAGCTCCTATCCTTGGTTTTATCCTGTCGTACATTATCAAATATATTGTAGATCCCGATTCAGATATCTATATATTTTCAGAAAATGAAAACTTGCCGATATACATTTTCATGAGCCTGATAGTTGCTCTTTTTCTGGGACTTACAATGAGTGCCGAGGAAATCTTCCGCGACAAGAAGATCCTTAAGAGAGAGCATTTTCTTAATCTGAGCAGAACAAGCTACCTGGCTTCGAAGATCTCAATAATGATAATCATTTCAGCTATTCAGTGTGCCCTGTTCCTGCTTATAGCCAATCACATTCTTGGTATAAAAGGAATGTTCCTCCGTTACTGGCTGGCACTTTTTACAACTGCATTTTCAGCGAATATGATTGGCCTTAATATATCAGCAGCCCTGAATTCAGCAATAACTATCTATATTGTAATTCCTCTATCAATAATACCAATGATGGTCCTGAGCGGAGCAATGTTCCCCTTTGACAAACTGAACCGCCAGATCGGGAGTGTTGAAAAAGTACCTGTAATAGCCGAACTGATGCCAACAAGATGGACATACGAAGCTCTTATGGTCTCGCAATTCAAGGATAACAAGTTCAGCCAGGTAAAATACACAAAAGAAGGAGAAACATTTTATTCATTACAGAAGAAGATAAGTGAAGCTGATTTTAATAAAGTCTACAGAATCCCGGAATTAAAAAAAGCGCTGAAGGCCGCCCTTGAAGAATATCAAAAGAATCCTAAAACAATTGAGACAGAAGATAACAATAATGCCTCTTCGCGGTTCAATAACCTTAAACTGATACAGAATGAACTTTTAACGATATCACAGGTTTATAACCTCCCTCCATTCAAATATCCAAACTCTCTCACATCATATGAGTTTAATCCCGTAGTGGCAGACTCTGTTTATAGCTATCTCAACCTGGTTGATGATCATTTCAGTAAGGTTTCAATCAAAGCCAGTGATGCAAAAGACAGATTCTATATCCTTAATAAAAAGAGCCTTGACAAGATGCGTGACGACTACTTTAATTATAAGCTTGAAGAAACCGTAACAAAGTATTATGAAAGGAATAAAATCCTGTTCCATAATAATAGACTGGTACAAAACACTGATCCGGTATATCTTGATCCCCAGAAGAAAGGGTTTTTTAGATTTCGTACCCATTTTTATGCCCCTTCAAAATACATATTCGGAATTAAAACGGATACATTTACATTCAATATCCTCCTTGTTTTGCTTAGCAATATATTTTGGTACCTGATCCTTTACTATGATTTGCTGGCTAAATTTGTACAACTCATTGAAAAATTTAAGCTTCGAAGAAAATTATTTCAAAGAATAAAATTTAATTTTCTTATTTTTGTGTTAATCATTCTTACTGTCTGATGAAAGAAAAATTTATTTTTATTCTTCTTATAATAGCATGTTCTTGTTTTTCATGTAGAAATTCTTCAAAAAAAACAGTTGAATTCATCTTCCCTGAAGCTGATTCAGTGTCATTGGAGGAGTCTGAAAAACTCAGTTCAGAAGCAATAGAAGAAATAGCAAAAAACATCTCCTCTCCCGTAGAGATAGCCTACCTGCTTCAGAAGATGTCAGTCCCTTTTTCTCCGGATTATCTGGCATCTTCAATAGATCCAAACAAAGAGGTTACAGCCTTTAAAAAGGCTCTTTCCCTGGGGATTCTTGGTGCTGACCTGGGGTATCTTAATATGTATGAAAAAACCGGAACATCAATAAATATTCTTTCATCAATACAAAAACTGGCTGAAGGAATTAAGGTAGGCCATTTTTTTGATTTCAAGACTATTAAAAGACTTTCGCTCAATAAATCAAACCTTGATTCACTTCTCTTCCTTTCAATAGACTCCTATACTCAGATTGATAAATACCTGCGGGATAATGCCCGTGGACAGTTATCTTCACTTATGATAATTGGTGTCTGGATCGAAGGTCAGTATCTGGCAACACAGGTTGTAAAAGACTATCCCGATCCTATGCTGAAAGACAGGATAGGAGAACAGAAGATAATCCTGAATGATCTTATTCTTCTCGCTAATCCCTATTGTAACAGAGACGATGAATATAAAAAGTTATGTGAATATCTCCAGCAGATCAGGGAAAAATACCGTGACGTAAAAATCTCGTATACCCTTGGAGAACCTGAAAGTGTTGAGAAGGACGGAGGCCTTGTAATAACACAGACTGAGACAAGTAAAGTTGAAATGACTGAAGAACAGCTTGCTGATATTATCCAAATCACAAAAGAAATACGGGATAAACTAATTACAAAAAATTAGTATGAAAAAATATTTACTCATTACTCTGCTAATCCTGGCAACCGGTGTTCTTACAAAAGCTCAATCATCAGACCCGCTTGTCAGTAATTGTGTTATGAGCGCAGGTTCCAACACCAGATATCTCAAGGACTTCAGGGTTCAGCTAGGGAAAGGATCTTCACCCGGGGAAATGCGTTATAAAGCACAAATATCTCTTTGGAAAAATACAAAATACAGGTTCTCAATGTGCAATTCAGATGATTCAGAAGGGCAGCTTATCCTGACAATAAAGGATGAATCAAATAAGGTTGTCCTTTCATCTTTTGACGAGAGTACCAAAAAAGTTTATCCTTTTGTTGATTTTATCTGCAATAAAAGCGGGATATATACTCTTAATTATGATTTCAATGAAGGAAACCAGGGATCTGGGATTGGTGTTGTTTCAATGGTAAAATAGTATAGCCCCTCAGAAAATATTCAATATTTGTACAAGCAATATCATGACAAACAATCCTGTAAAAAAAATCTCAGGCAATAATTTTCTTTTCACAAATACAAAATAATGAGCCATAAAATAACAGGAAGGAATTCCTGTTAACCACATCATCTCAATTGATACTGACGGCAGTAAAAAATACAGAACAAGAGAGATTCCGAATGCCCAGAAAAGCAAAAAATATGTTTTACGGGCTTTTACTTTCTTTGCATTCAGCTGATTCGAAAGGAAACCCAGGCTTATAAGTAATATAAGGGCGACATATATTAAAACAACGACGGTAATCCTGTCAAATTTATAAACTGAGTTATCAGTGAAAAGGTTATCAGTGAAATCTGACAGAAGAAGTCCCAGATCTCTGTCCATAACATAAAAAAAACCTGCAACAACAATAAATGGTGTAATCAGGCCCAGTAAAGAAAGTGCTATCTCACTGAAATTAACAGTCCTCAGCATTACGATCCCCACAAAGAGCAATATAACGAACCAGATCAGATTAGCATAGAACAGGCTTCCAATGCTTATCAGAATGCCGGCATCAAAAAAATTGTAAGCGATACCTTGCTTTCTGTAAGCACCCATGATCCTCATCATTGCAAGTATAAGAAATATTGCAGCCGGAAGAACGGGATTCAGTTTCTGGTTGAAAGGGAAAACAGCAGTTAAAAGCAGATAAAGTATTACCGGTAGAAAAGTTCTCTCATTAATAAAGAATACAGCCGTATTGAATCCTGATATCAGAAACAGTATAACGAATACAAGCACTAAAGTAAAAATTGTTCCTGCTATATGATTACCTGCCAAAAAATACTTAACCAGGCTGTATAAAGGCATGGGAGCAGTTTCGTAAATGAAAGGTCCTGCTGATTGCGGATTCGTGAAGGCACCAATCCACAATAATCCAAGAGTTATAATAATCAATAGCATAACTCCGGGATCCGTTCCCTTGAAAATTCTCAAAAGCATTTTAACTACAAATCAAATCCTATATCCGTCCGGTAATATATTTTTTCGAATGAAATTGATTTTGCATTTTTATATGACTCCCTCAATGCGTCTTCCATCGTTGCTCCACGAGCTGTAACAGCAAGCACCCTCCCTCCTGATGTAACTACTTTAGCATCTGAGAACTTAGTGCCAGCATGAAAAACAACACACCCGTCGGCCTTGTCAAGCCCTCGTATTTCCCATCCTTTTTCATAACTTCCGGGATACCCTCCCGACACAAGCATTACTGTTGTTACGAAATCGTCGGATATTTTCAAATCGCGTTCAGACAAATTACCTTCAGCAACTCCTTCAAGAAGGTCAAATATATCGGATTTGATCCTGGGAATAATTACTTCCGATTCCGGATCCCCGAGCCTGACATTATATTCAATAACATAAGGATCTCCTTTCACGCTGATCAGACCGAAGAAAATAAAACCCTTATAAACAATATCTTCTTTTGACAATCCCGTAATCGTAGGTTCAATTATTCTTTCCCTGACCTTTTGCATAAACTCAGAATCAGCAAAAGGGACAGGTGAAACAGCTCCCATTCCTCCGGTATTCAACCCTGTGTCTCCATTCCCAATTCTCTTGTAATCCTTTGCTTCCGGAAGGATCTTATATGAAATCCCATCTGTTATGATGAACACTGATAATTCAATTCCATTCAGAAACTGCTCAATAACTACCCTTCTGCCTGCATCACCGAATTTGCCTTCAAGCATGGCGATTACTTCGCTGAATGCTTCATCCTGATCATTGATGATTATAACTCCTTTCCCTGCGGCTAATCCATCTGCTTTTATTACATAGGGTGGTTCTAGAGTTTTGAGAAAAGCAGGCACTTCATTCACATTCGAGCTGTCAAAGCTTTTATATGAAGCTGTTGGGATCTGGTGACGTTTAAGAAATCCTTTGGCAAAATCCTTGCTTCCCTCAAGTCTTGCTGCTGATTGGCTCGGTCCGATCACAGGGATATTTTTTAATTGATAATCTTCCGAAAAAAAATCACTAATACCAGCCACAAGCGGAGCTTCAGGTCCAACAACAAGCATTTTTACGTTATTGTCAAGAACTGCTTTTTTTATTCCTTCAAAATCCCCGGGATCAAGAGGCAGATTAGTACCTACGGTTGCAGTACCGGCATTACCCGGCCCGATAAAGATCCGGCCTACTTTACTGCTCTGCGCCAATTTCCATGCAAGAGCATGCTCTCTCCCTCCGCTTCCAAGGATTAAAATATTCATCTGACAAAATGATTAAGTCTTTTCAAAAGTAATATATCAATCCGAATAAAGACTGATAAAATCAGCAAATAATTTATAGGGAATAAGGTATTTCGAATCTGTATCCCGCAACTTTACAGAATTCAAGAAAATCTGTTAAAATCATCAGGGCAGATGATGATTTTTTATCATGAAAAACAATTACGGATCCTGGACGTATCTTAGCTTTAAGAAAGTCAAGCGTTCTTTTTGCCCCAAATTTCTGGTCATAATCATATGACATAAGATCCCACATGAATACCCTGTATTTTCTACTTAAGAGTCTGTACTGACTTAATTTCATTCGCCCATAGGGCGGCCTGAATATCTTATCCGAAGTTAATCCGGCAGCCCGATCTGCATCCTCACAATACTTGTTGGTCGGGGTTTTTAAGCCATTTAAATGATTATAACAATGATTGCCAACAACATGTCCATGTTGTTTAATCATTTTAATTAATTCGGGATACATCTCAGCTTTTCTGCCACTGCAGAAAAAGATTGCCTTTGCTCCCTTTTGCTCCAGCATGTCCAGGATCAAGGTAGTTGAAACAGGGTCCGGCCCATCATCAAATGTAAGATACAGGATTTTTTCAGATGTTTCAATCCTGAAAACAGCCTTCGGGTAAAATAGCTTTAGAAGCAACCAGGGACTGAAACTCCTCATAAAATTACTGCTGAGGCGAATAGAGCCGGCTGTAATAATTACCTATCATTGGTTCAATAACAGTAGTAAGAGAATCCTTTTTCAAAGAGATTGAGAGATTGTAAATATCCAGCATTGTCTGCATATTTATGCCATTAGGATATTCAAGACCAAAGCGGTCACCGGGATCGAGGCTCACTGCATAATCCAGGTATTCCTTTGCATAATTCACAATCTCCCCAATCAGTTTTTCTCCTTCTTCTGTTTGACCGGCATTAAGAAGTACTTCTGCAAATCCGATGGAATAGTAATCATCTGGCAATTTCCCGGATGGCACTATCTCTCTCCCTTTCCTCACTGTTTCGAGAGCCTTAAGAGTGTCACCTTCTGCAAGCAATGTTTTGCCAAGATTCCCGAATATCCTTCTGTAATTACTGAACATTCTGCGGTTAGTCTCATCAAGATAGACTGATGGATCATCGGCATTCCCCCATTTGAATTTGTTCATCATATTATCATACATGATATGAGGATCGATAATTCCATAGTCGCTGTTATCCGTTTTCTCGATTTTCAACGGAACGATCCTGTATGCCATACCCTCCTGAACAAAGAATTTATCAAGCCCCTTATACTGACTTGATGGTACCGTTGTTGCCATATAAACAGGCCGATCCCAGTCATTGGAAGCCAGAAGATCCATTATTGCCAGATCCCCCTTAAAGGCATAATCATCATTATATTCCCAGATCATCGGTGAAACTATTTTGTCTTTGAAATACTCCTTGACAGTTCCATTAGCAAGAACCTTTGATGTATCAACATCAATAAGGAATTTACCAGTTGGCAGATAGTTAAGATATTCCCCTCCACCAACATGAGTCATGAATTGCCTGTCATCGCGGCCTGCAAACTGGACTAAATCCTTGATGTTAGCCGCTTTACTATTATTGAGGTCAACAGGGAGCTGGGTTCTTACTCCTTCCAGATATTTTTCCGAAGGTAGAGAAAACGGCAATGGATCCGATTCAAAAGCTTTCTGCCTCATCATATCTATATACCATCCTGCCTGGATATAGCTCAGGTTTGCTACCCTTACATCTGTACGAAGCTGTTCAACATCCTGAACACACCACACAGGAAAGGAGTCATTATCTCCATAGGTGAAAAGTATACTGTTTGGAGAGCAGGATTCAAGATAATTAGCTCCAATATCCCTTGCTGTGTAACGACCTGATCTATTATGATCATCCCAGTTTTCCAAAGCCAGTAACAAAGGAGCCGCAACCAGCAGCAGGATAAAGGTAAGAAGTGCAGATAGTTTTGCATTCATGAACTCTTCCAGCTTTTCATACAGGTACATAAAACCAAGTCCTATCCATATTGCAAAAGCATAAAACGAACCCGCATAGGCATAATCGCGTTCACGTGGCTGGTCAGGATACTGGTTAAGGTATAAGATTATAGCAAGACCAGTCATTATAAAAAATGAAAAAATTATTATCAGCCCATTTCTGTCCTTTTTGTATTGCCAGAAAATGCCAGCAATACCAATCAACAGGGGTAAAAAATAATATTTGTTAGTCCCGGGGTTGTTCTTAAGATCAGAAGGCAGATCATCCTGGGGCCCGAGTCTTGCATCATCAATGAATTTTATCCCGCTGATCCAGTTCCCATGTATCTTATTTCCGTTACCCTGTACGTCATTCTGGCGGCCTGCGAAATTCCACATGAAATACCGGAAATACATGAATCCGGCCTGATACCTGAAAAAGAAACGAAGATTCTCTCTGAATGTGGGACAGGTTACTGTCTGCCTTCCTGCTCCGGTAGTTACAGTAATTTTGCGTCCGGTCACCTTGCCCCAGTGTATGTAATCCGCTTCATGCTCTGAAGCAGGACTATACATACGGGGAAAAAATGTCTCAAACTCATTGTCATATTTGTATTCCGGCCTGTAGTAAGGTTTATATTTACCGTCAACTTTATTATAACCCGCTACAACTTTATACATCTGCGTAGCCGGAGCACTATAGTAATTACCATGAAGTTTCGGAGAACTTCCGTATTGCTCCATGTTAATATAATACGCAAGAGAAAAGATGTCGGATGGATTGTTCTGGTTCATCGGAGGCCTTGCTGACGAACGTATCACTATCATCGCGTAGGAAGAATGACCTATCATGATAACTGCAAGGCAGGTCATTACATAATTAAGCAGGAGTTTTTGTTTTTTCAATGAATATCTGATGCCGAAAACAAGCCCTGCAATAACACTGATAACAAAAACAAGAAGTCCTGTATTATAAGGCAACCCGAAAACATTGACAAATAACAATTCAAACCAGCCTGCTATTTTCGGGACACCGGGTATCAGCATAAACACAAAAAACCCAAGTAACAGAATTGCTACCCCAAGTGCTTTCAGCATTCCCTTTCCGGTGACTTCATATTTCTTGAAATAGAAAACAAACACCAGAACAGGCAGTACAAGCAGGTTAAGGCGATGAACACCCAGTCCCAGGCCCATAATATATGCAATCAGTACTAACCATCGGCCTGAGGAAGGTTTTTCAGCTTCTTCTTCCCACTTGAGCATGGCCCAGAAGACAAGCCCAAGCATAAGAGAAGACATTGCATAAAGTTCTCCCTCAACAGCTGAAAACCAGAAAGTATCAGTGAAAGTATAAGCCAACGAACCTATCAGACCGCTACCTATAACAGGGAAAATATGCTTTGTTTCAAAAGGTGTTGTGGCAGTAAAGATGTGTCTCACAAGATGCGTTATTGTCCAGAAAAGGAACATAATTGCAAAAGCGCTGCAAATACATGACAACAAATTTATCATCAAAGCAACTTTCGATCCGTCGCCACCTGCGAAAAGTGTAGCTATCCTGCCGATCATAAGAAACAGGGGAGCACCGGGAGGATGCCCAACCTGAAGCCTGAATGCTGAAAGAATAAACTCACCACAATCCCAGAAGCTGATCGTTGGTTCAACTGTAATAATATAAACCGCTGCGGAAAAAACGAACACAAACCATCCGGCAATATTATTCCAGCGACGATAAGTACTAAGAACTGGATCCATCTTATTTTTTATTTCTGTTTGATGAAAAAGCAAAGAACGTAAAAATTCAGTTAACGAGCTTAACCATTATTCACTTTAACACCATATTTAATTCAAACAATTATCAATCAACAATATAACTTATATAAATTTCAATCCAATACTGATGTGATCAGCTAAGATCACATTATAATAATTTTCAGGAAAAATTACAAACAGACAGAATACCTCCATTGTTTATCTTGCCAGATTTTTCCTGCATAGTCTATTCCTATCCGCCTGTGACAGCTAAAGGCAGGCCTTAAACCTTCATCTTCCACCCAGATACGCTGTGAAACAGTCAGATCCTCACCATAGAATGATTTATCAATACACAAAGCCTTGCTCAATCTGCCGGGACCGTAAAATCCATCAATTCCACGTATGAGGACAGCCTGGGGATCATCCTCTTCTCCAGTAACAAAGTTTAGCATCCAGTATATGCCATATATCAGGTAAACGTAGATCCTGCCGCCTCTCATATACATTACTTCAGTCCTGGGAGTTCGTCCCCTGCTTGCATGACAGGCTTCATCTTCCATACCCCGGTAAGCCTCCGTTTCGGTAATCATGTATCGCTCCAGTATATTCTCTTCCGACCTGATCACAATTATTTTTCCGATCAGATCGGGAGCTACGTAAAGCACATCACGTAAGAAAAAATCTTCTGTAAGTTTTTTTGCCTCCGCCATGATTAATACGGTGTCTTCCCTTCATATTCATCCCATTTTCTGAATATCTCCTCTCCGGCTGAATCCTCTAATCTGATAAAAGATATTTTCCTTTTGCCAGGATCAAGCGCCAGTTCATCATAGATCATTTTGTCGCTAAACCCTGCAAGTTCAGCATCAGTACGGTCGTTTGAATAGACAACTTTTTTTATGCCCGACCAGTAAACAGCTCCGAGGCACATGGGACACGGTTCACAGGAAGTATATAAAGTGCAATCCGACAAATCATATGTAGAAAGTATCTCAGAAGCCTTACGGATTGCAAGTATTTCAGCATGAGCCGTAGGATCATTTAAATGCACCACACTATTAACAGCTTCCGAAATAATCCTCCCGTTCTTTGCTATCACGGCCCCAAAAGGTCCATTCCCTTTATCAATCCCTTCTACAGCAATTTCGATAGCTCTATTAATAAAACGCCTGTCGTTATTCATATACAACGATAATTTTTTAATGACATGAAAAACAAAAATACTTTTAGTTTTGATTATTCATAAATTCCGTTCAATATTCTTTTTTTTAATAAATATATTGTATTTTTGCGAACCCGAAATCAGAGGGTTAATAGATTAAAATATAAGAATATCAATTATAAACATTAAGAAAAGTGAACACCTTAAGTTACAAAACAGTTTCGGCAAACAAGGCTACTGTTAACAAAGAGTGGGTTCTAATTGATGCTGAAGGTGCAGTGCTTGGCCGACTTGCAACAGTGATTACCAACATGTTAAGAGGCAAAAACAAAACAAACTTCACCCCTCATGTAGATTGTGGAGATAATGTAATAGTGATAAATGCTGAAAAGGTTGTTTTAACAGGAGATAAACTTCTAAAAAAAGAGTATGTCAGGCATACCGGTTATCCTGGCGGACAGAGGTTTACAAGCGTCCAGAAAATGCTTAAGGAAAATCCTATCAGAGTTATCGAGCATGCCGTAAAGGGAATGCTTCCGAAAAATCGGCTTGGGAGTGCCCTTTTCAGAAATATGTATGTTTATGCAGGATCATCACATCCTCATGAAGCTCAGAAACCAAAAAAAATTGAACTTTAAATCAGGGAACATATATGGAAGCAATCAATGCTATAGGAAGAAGGAAAGAGGCTGTTGCAAGAGTATACCTAAATGACGGAAAAGGGAACATTACCGTCAACGGCAAGGACTATAAAGATTATTTTGGAACTGAGATACTTACATATGTTGTAACCCAGCCTCTCCAGGCACTTGATGCAACGAACAAATTTGATATCGTTGTAAATCTTGAAGGAGGCGGTATCAAAGGTCAGGCTGAAGCTCTCCGCTTAGGTATCACAAGGGCTCTTGTACTTGTTGATGAAGAGAATAAAAAAATTCTTAAACAAAAAGGATTCATTACTCGCGATTCGCGTGTTGTTGAGAGAAAAAAGCCAGGCCGGCCAAAAGCCCGCAAAAGATTCCAGTTCAGTAAACGTTAGGAATCACTCTTAATAAATGAGGATGCAAGTTTAGTATCTAAATTGTGGAGACTTCTGCATTGCAGAACTACTCGACAATTGAAAACAAGGAATGTAAACTTTAAAGTAATAAAATGCCAAGAACAAATTTCAAAGAATTATTAGACGCAGGTGTTCATTTTGGACACCTGAAAAGAAAATGGAATCCTGCAATGGCCCCATATATATTTATGGAGCGTAATGGAATTCATATTATCGACCTTGAAAAAACAATTGAAAAAATCGAAGAAGCTGCTTCAGCAATGAAACAGATTGCCAGGTCCGGCAAAAAAATCCTTTTTGTTGCTACAAAAAAACAGGCCAAGGAAATTGTTGCTGAAAATGCAAAGAAAGTAAATATGCCGTATGTTACCGAACGCTGGCCGGGTGGGATGCTGACTAATTTTCCTACAATAAGGAAAGCCGTCAAAAAAATGAGTTCCATTGATAAAATGGCAACAGACGGAACCTTCGCCAACCTTTCAAAACGTGAAAAACTTCAGGTTACCCGCCAGAGAGCAAAACTTGAAAAAAACCTTGGCAGCATAATAGATCTTACAAGACTCCCTTCAGCTCTGTTTATTGTCGATGTATCCAAAGAACATATAGCAGTTAAGGAAGCAAAGCGCCTTGGTATTCCGATTTTTGCCATGGTTGATACAAATTCAGACCCTACAAACATTGATTTCCCGATTCCTGCAAATGACGATGCCTCAAAATCAATTTCACTTATTGTTGAAATACTTTGCCAGGCAATTGATGAAGGCCTTAATGAAAGAAAAACTGATAAGGACAAGGATAGCATAAAAGACAAAAAAATTATCAGGAAAGAGCTTGAGACTAAAGAGATCCCGGACTCTCTGATCGAAGCTATCGTGGAAGAAGAAGAAGAGGAAGAGGAAGAAGACTTTGAAGAGGAAAACGACTCAGACGAAACTGAAGAACCGGAAACAGATGATGCTCTTGAAGAGGAATATGACGAAGAAGAAGAAAAGTAATTATTTTTTGTATTTGTGATTTTTTGGAAATTTTTAAATAAATATTAAGATGGCTGAAATAACTGCTGCTGATGTTGCCAAATTAAGAAAAGTGACCCTCGCTGGAATGATGGATTGCAAAAAAGCTCTGGAAGAAGCTGATGGTAATTTCGATAAGGCAATTGAAATAATACGGAAAAAAGGACAGGCCGTTGCCAATAAACGTGCCGACAGAGAAGCAACCGAAGGTGTTGTTCTTTCAAAAGTGTCTGCAGATGGTAAACTTGGGATAATGGTGGTACTTAACAGCGAAACCGATTTCGTGGCAAAAAATACCGAATTCATCAACCTGGCTCATAAAATACTTGACATAGCCCTCAAGAATAAGCCTGCTGATCTTGAAGCACTGAAATCCCTTCCAATGGATGGCAAAAAGGTTGAAGAAAAAGTTGTTGAATACATGGGTATAATTGGCGAAAAACTTGAGCTATCATACTTTGAAAAAATTGAAGCTGCTCATGTTCAGGCATATATCCATCCTGGGAACAAACTTGCAGCCCTTGCCGGATTTACAGAAGCCGGTCTGGATACCCAGGTATATAAGGATGTAGTTATGCAGGTTGCAGCTATGAATCCGATAGCTGTCGATGCAGATGATGTTCCTCCTTCAGTAATTGCCCAGGAACTTGAGATTGGGAAAGAACAGGCCAGACGAGATGGGAAACCGGAAGAAATGATTGAAAAAATTGCCCAGGGGAAACTTGGCAAATTCTATAAGGAAAATACTCTCCTGAACCAGGAATTTATTAAGGATAATAAAATGTCCGTCAAGCAATATCTCAAATCAGTCAGCAAGGAACTATCCGTGACCGGATTCCGGAGATTTTCGCTGAATGTGTGAATCAGATATATTAATGAATCAATAATAACTGGTGCCTTATGGCACCTTTTTTTGTTTATACGGAAATCATATCTTTACGGAAAAGTGAAAACATAATGAAATATTCAAGAATACTTCTGAAACTAAGCGGAGAATCACTTGCCGGAGAAGGCGCCTATGGGCTTGATGAATCTGTACTTGAGGAATATGCCAGACAAATAGTCGATGTTGTAAGGAGCGGATGTGAAGTTGCAATAGTTATTGGAGGCGGTAATATCTTCAGGGGATTAACAGGCGAAAGATCGGGCTTCGACAGGGTCAAAGGCGATCAAATGGGGATGCTTGCTACAGTAATTAACAGTATCGCTCTTGAAGGTGCAATTCAAATGGCAGGAGGAAAAGCAAAAGTGTTTACTTCAATCAGGATGGAACCTGTCGGAGAACTCTATGAGAGAGATAAAGTTGTGGCAGAGCTAAGAAAAGGTACTGTCTGTATCCTTTCCGGCGGTACCGGAAATCCTTTCTTTACAACTGATACTGCTGCTGCACTGAGGGCTGTTGAGATCAGGGCTAATATCCTTCTTAAAGGAACCAGGGTTGATGGTGTCTATACTGCTGATCCTGAATTAGATCCTTCTGCACAAAAATTCGACACAATCTCATTTGAGGAAGTCATCGAACGCAGACTTAAGGTCATGGACCCCACCGCCTTTACGATGTGCCGTGAAAATAAAATACAGATCATCGTTTTCGATATGAACAAATCCGGAAACCTGATGACAATTGTCAGCGGGATTAAAACCGGAACACTTATTTACCCCTGAAAGGAATTGTAATTCCAGCTATTTTATTACTTTTGTTTTAATTGGTAATTAACACCATTATCATTTTAATAAATCTTAAGTTAAGCTTCATGCCATGAACGAAGATGTTGAACTTATAATAGAAGAAACAAAAGAGCGGATGCAGAAAACTACGGATCACCTTGAGCATGAGCTGGCAAGGCTGCGTGCAGGTCGCGCAACCCCTCTTCTCCTTGATGGTATTACAGTTGATTATTATGGAGTCAATTCTCCTCTATCCCAGGTCTCAAACATAAATACTCCAGACCCAAAAACAATCCTTATACAACCATGGGAAAAAACAATGCTTGGCGCTATCGAAAAGGCAATCATGGCTGCAAATATAGGATTGACCCCTATGAATAATGGTGAAATCATCAGGATCTCAATCCCCGCTCTTACGGAGGAAAGAAGACACCAGCTTGTTAAACAGGTTAGGAATGAGGGAGAAACAGCCAGGATAAGCATACGGAATGCAAGGAAATGGGCTAATGATGAACTAAAACAACTGCTGAAAAACGGCCTTCCTGAAGATGTTGAAAAAAATGCTGCTGAAAATGTTCAGGCAATAACAGATGAATATAATTCTAAAGTTGATAAAATAATAAGCCTCAAGGAGAAAGATGTTATGACAGTATAGAAAAGCTCCCGGCTTTAACTTTGTCATATTTTACGGCATCATATCCCGTTAAACCATAAAATCGGGGTGCTCATAAGTTCTAAAACTATCGATAATCAAATAGTTTAAACTCATTGTGTTTAAGAAAAAACCCCGAAAGAACTGTAAACCGAAGTAATTTCTTAAAAAGCTTATGAAGGAAATACGAAGAGAACTTACGAGACTAACCGGGAAATTAATTTCATTTCTCCTCAAAATGAAGGGACAAGACTAGTCCAATCGATCCGTTATGAAAGGAGTCTTTTGGCAAAATCACTCATATAACTGCCGAAGACATTTATACTACCCAAAACGGCTGGCGGTCCCCAAAAGCTGAACAAGAGACAGCATAGCGTAAATGATCCCAAATAGATGACCACATGGGATTATTATGCCCAATAATAACCAAATGACAAAAAATCGCTATGCAAAATCATTATTAATCCTTTAAAAACACAAATGGGCAAAATCTTATTTTCAAAATCCTGATCATTATTTTATTTTGCGGTTTCACCCTTGCCCCTGAAAATCCTTAACCGGATATTAGTGAAATTTTTTCCGGATTTCTTGGAAATTTCTTTCTTATTTTTTAATTTTATAATAGTATTAGTCTGCATTCATAAGGCAATATTAAAATTATGACACGGAAGGAGAAAGAAAATATCAAGTTCCGTATATTAAAACTCGCTGCATTAAGAAGTACCGGGCGACCTGTTGATCTGGCCTCAAGGTTTGACATAAGCGAAAGAAGTGTAAAGAGGTTTGTGGGGGAGATGAGGAAAGAGGGTAATAATATCAGGTATAGTCAGTTAGCCGGGTCTTATGTGACAGAGAAATAATACTAACGGGTTTATACGGCCGCTCGTGCTTGAGGTCTCACGAAAATGATCCTATTGGTCGTTCTGAACATAGCCTCTGTACGTCCCCGGGAGGGGTGTGTCCTGCCGGGAATTTCCTTTCTGAGGTTAAAAAAGGCAAAAAATTGAGTAAAGTTGATCCGGAATCTGATTCCTTTTCCCTTTGATGGCCGGAGCGAAGTGGCTATTCCGCTTCAGAAAAGACTGGAGGGATATTTTCCAAGGTAAAAGGTACAAAGCGCAAGGGCAGGGAACGAAAGATGGGAGAAAAAAGGGTGCCTTTTCAGACACCCTCTGGGGAATCATCCCCTCACCAGAAACTACATCCCTGAGTAGCACATTCAAAATGCAGCGATAGCTCTGGTTCCATATCTAAAACTAAACCCGAACAAGCACAAATTACCCGTCTGTGAATCTGCAGCTACCCTGGGTTTTCACCCAGGGCATGCAGGTTCTTTCAGCACTAAGTGTCCACCACGAAGCGAGAATTTTTTTAAATCTGTCCTGCAAGGATTTTTTCAAAAAAATCTAAAAAACACAACCTATGAAGGGGGATATTGATATAGTCTCAAAGCCTATATCAAAAATAAGGTTTGTCGAGCAGGAAAGACCTAATATGAACCTATTATTAAAACGGTAACTATATTCCAAATTAAAAACTAATCCTAAATCATTCATTCTCAAATTACATGGTTCCGGTAATCCCATCAAAACATCTATCACTTCATAATTTTGGTCATAAACTGGCGTAATACGATAATCAATATCCTGATGATTATATGCCCTGAATACTATCCCGGTTCCCAGAGAAAAATGGTTATTATTCTTAACTATTCCTTTTGAGAACATTACGTTAGCAATTTTATAAGTATCAGTCAGATATTCATCCCAAAATAGAGCCAGGGGATCATTTATCTTATAAGAAATAGCAGCCATTGAACAGTAGCCGGAGATTATATAACCTGTTTTAAGATTATACCCGAGTCGAAACCAGACATTCATGCCGTCATGGATCTTACCGCGAACGGCAGGATTGACCTTAACATAATCCGGTTCATTAAAACCAGGATCCAAAAATTGAATAACATCACCAAAATATCCAATTCCACAAGCAAGATTAAATTTGTTAATAGTATCTAGCTGGGCTTTGATAGAATTACTAAACAGCATAAAAACAACCAATACAAAAAATGAAGCCCTCATGAGTTAAATTTTTATATTTATGCCCATTCCGACCGAAGAAATACCTGTACCATCCTTGTAATTATCCATTTCACCATTTAAGATAATACTTATTTTTGATGAGATTTTGTAACTGAACCCTAGATAAACAAGGTAACCTGCGTCAAAAGAAAAATTATCAGTATAATCATAAATAATATTGCCTCCATAATTTCTTAATCCAGATAAAACTATTTCAGCCCTGTACCTGTTACTGCTTCCAAAACCAAAATACCCAGTAAACTTTTTAGTATTAATTGGAAGTATCCTAATATAAAAATTACCCAGTAAATAAGAATTATGATGATACATAAGAATGTTATTCTCACCATTATTAGAAGAATATATGAATCCCAGAGAAGCGCTGATCTGAAGTAAAGGTATAATTGAATAGTTTATACCATTATTATAATAGAATGCCGAATAATCTCCAGTACCTAACAATGAGTAATGAGAAGAGAAATTAAGTTCTATTTTGCTATTTTCATTCTGGCAATTTGCAGAAGAATAAATGCATAAAATGAAAATACCCAAGATTATTTTTAATTTCATATTATAATATTTAAGAAGCTGTTTTAAGGTATGATACCTTAAAACAGCTTAATTATTGTCAATACTCAATTAAAGGTAAAGTCCAAGAAACACCACCAGCAGTATATACTCTATAATTAGAATAAAGTCCAGTCCCCATATCAACCTTATTGAAAGCCAAGAACGCCTGTCTACTAACATAATTATCCAATTTAATCCATCCCTCAGCAGACTCAATTTTAAGTTCAATTTTCCCAGTAGAAACATCGATTTTATCTATTTTAACCTTTGGCTCATAACTTATTGTGAAAGTGGTTTTGTTCTTATCAAACTCAATCAGTCCAAATTGTCTTCCCCCCTCGTCAGTTGATCCATCAGCTGATACATACCAGTCATCATCTAGTTCGTATTGAAAATTCACCCAAACTCCCTTTCTTATCTGGGATCGCGTTAGATTACAAGACTGAAGTGATACAAATGAACTAGCAGTTGTGAGTGTAATTGTTCCACCTAATAAGCAAAATTTAAATTCGGAACCTCCACCAAATAGTCCATCGTATTGCTTTGAACATTTTACATGACCTACCCTTAATTGGTGAATTTTAGGGGTAACAAAATTGGGTGTTTCAGTACCCTCGCCATCCTCTGGCATTACTATCCAAACCGGATAACTTCTACTATATTCCTCCGAGACTTCGACAACCGAATATGATCCGTCCTTTTCGAGCTGATAACCGATGTTTATCTCATCATTATCGAGCGGATCGGATGTGCAGGAAGGAAGCTGATTTCCAGTGGGATAGTCCTCAATGGGGTAAGGACAGTAAAGTGTAATGTTGTTCTCAACAAGATACTTCTTGATATCGGGAAACTGAAGATCACCCGACTTACTCTCAATCACTTCATCAAATGCTTTTTCAAAAAGAGGAGCTTTGCAGTCCACACCCTTCAAGCCATTCTCATTACTGAACAAATCTCTGAAATAAACATAATCATCTCTATATAACTGGAGATCAATCAATTTGCTCACTTCCTTTACTACTGCAGGCTCGCTCAGAACAACATCCCTCACGACCTGCGCAACCATTGCAAGCTTCTCTTTCATTAAAGTCTCTTCAGGTGTCAGCTCACGCCTGACAATCTGATCATTTTTTTCAACATCAGGAATTACATCCTTCGTACACGAGGCGAATAGTGCTACAAGGCACATAAGAACAAAAGTCAGTTTTTTCATAATACAAATCTTAATGCAGTTAGACAATAATTAAATTCCACTCAAATATTTTAATATTAAGCACTTACAGATTTATTTTATGATCTTTCCCCACTGATGAAAGTCAGACATAGCTCATAAACTGCCTGGAACTTTCATTTTACAGACTCTACAATCCTTTATCACTACAATTATAAAAACTCCCGGGGCCAGAATTTCAAAAAAATTGAATTTTTTTATGTTTTTTTACATTTTTTATATTAGCCTCAATCTCTTGCAATTACAGAGCTCTATTTCCTGAAAATCCGGATTTTTTTTAAAAAAACTGTAAAAAATTTACATTTACAGCCTTTAAAAGCACCTAAAAAAGGTAAAAAACTCTAAACAAATAAAAAATCAAATAAACATCGATTAGGTCTATAGGTAATATTACATTTTGTTTCAATCACTATTTACAAAAATAATCTGGGAAGACTTTTTTTAAAAGTTACTGGTATAAAGACACACTATTTGGAACACTATCTTATAAGGATTCTGCAACATTGCATTATGCATTACAAACTCCTAAAATAAAATCCCCCTTCCGGCTATAACTTACCTGAAGGGGGAACTAATCCTATAATAATATTGCCGCTTTTCTAATGGAGCAAGGTTATGTCTCCTGCCTGCTTAAATGGCTTGCCATTGGCATACTTGCCTTCAACATACCATACATATACTCCCTGCGGACATAGCTGCCCCTGATAATAACCATTCCATGG
>Ga0116172_10000927_pt1 | contig 27661 bp, 21 predicted proteins | sample AD_UKC083_MetaG_FD_89799 | JGI IMG/M metagenome (GOLD analysis project Ga0116172, IMG submission 89799) | Active sludge microbial communities of municipal wastewater-treating anaerobic digesters from USA - AD_UKC083_MetaG | ecosystem: Engineered > Bioreactor > Anaerobic > Digestate | place: USA... | reverse complement strand
GTGAGGCCAGCCCTGTTCAAAAACCATGGCCACATGATTTTTTTGAAATAGTTGCAGGTTGGGCTTCAATACATGAAAGTTCGGGAAAGGCCCTATGATGTTGGAAAAATTAATTACATAATCCCAGATCAAAATATTCCCGGTCAGCGCGCCCCAGTCTTTAAGGTCTTTGGTAAAACTCCCTTCAAGAGAATCCTGGCTGATTGGTTTATTTCGGTCGCACTCGATGGTGCAAAGCATAATGTTTACATTCGGCAGGGGCTTTACGCTGCTTGGTGCTTTGCGTGAGTATTGATACGCCAGCGTGGAAATTATTTTATCGGGAAACTCCTTTGCGATGGCATTTACAAAGGTTATCACCGTTCCTGAAGGCGACCCGTTGGCCTCATCAACCGCCTGGCACTTGTTACACATACAGTAATTAAAATTATCCAGTTGGCTGACCGACCAAAAGAGCGCTTTGGGATTTTTCGCTATTTCTTCACGCAAGGATGCGATGGCTATCTTTAAAACTTCAGGATTGCTAAGGCAAAGCTGATCTTTTACCCGCACTCCGTTGCGAAGTGCATAGTATTCCGGGTGAGCATCAAACCATTTTTCGGGAGGTACCAGTTTATGAAGCGTATGCACCCACATGCCCCAGTTTTCCGAAACTTCGAAACCCCCGGCATCCGTGTTGCGTGGTTTGTTATGCAGCCCGTGCCATTGGCTGAAATCCTTGTTAAAAGCATCTCCATTATAGTCAACCCGAAATTCGAAAGCGGGATTCTGCACCGTGTTTATGGGCGAAATTTTTAGTTCTTTGTTCTTTGGGATGACTTGTGCATCTGCTGCATAGAAGCGGCATCCCAGCCGATGTTCCAGAAAATAAAACACGGCATTCTGAAAACCGGCTGTATTTTTTGCATAAACGCAAATGTCTTTGCCAACGGTGGAAATGATAAACCCATCGGCACGCAGGCTATCGTTGAAAGGAAGGTTATGCAGTCCGGAAAAATCAACAAACCGGATTTGCTTTTTCTTTCCTGCTTTTTCGGGAGATATGGGTAATTGAACCCCGGAAACAGCAGCCACATACTTTTGAAGAATGCCGGCAGCTTCCACGGCAGCGGAAGATTCGGTATGAATGCTGTATTGGGCTTTTCCTTTACTGACAATAATCAGAGAATCGTTGTTTTGTGCGTCACCGATAAGGACAAAAAACGAAAGTAAAAATGTAAAGACGATTTTCATTTTTTGCGATCCTTAATTACCTTTATAAAGGGATACCGGTTTGTCAAATTTGACTTTAAGTACAGTCATATATTGATCCAGGACCCCTTCGGGAACATCAATATAAACAAGTCCCGGAACCTCGAGCCACGACATTTTTCCAATCACTTTATGCGAAAGTTTTGTTTTGGTTCCAACCACTTCAATGCTTTTTATATCATTTATAATTCCTTTGAGAATGATGTTCCCGCTTTGTTTCCCCTGTAAAAAAAGATACAGGCTGCAGGAATCTTTCGAAAGGGTAGTAGGCCCGTAAAAATATCCCTGGGGCAGACCACCTAGCGTACCGAAAATGGCTTCGCTGTGTTTGTAGGTCCATTTGCCGAGTTCTGTCAGCTGGAATTGTTGTTCTTCAGGAATGGTGCCGTCTTCACGAGGGCCAATGTCAAGCAGCAGGTTTCCGCCAAGGCTGATGCAGTCGACAAAAATGCTGATGATCTCGTAAGGTGTTTTATACGCATTATCTCCGATATAATACCCCCACGAATCGTTTGTAGTCATGCACAATTCCCAGTTTTTCAATGCCGGACGTGTAACAGGGAAGCTCTGTTCGGGGGTTGCATAATCGCCGTATCCCTGTAGCCTGCCATTGATAATGGTTCTGGGGTTGCTGGCAAGGATCATCTGGCGTATTTTTTCAGCCTGCCATTCTTGGGCACTATGTTCCCAATCTCCGTCGAACCAGAGCAGGTCGGGGTTATAAGCTTTCAGCAGTTCAGCAATCTGGCCGTGGCAGAGTTTTAAAAAACGTGCCCAGCGGGCAGTATCGTTTTCAATTTTGTATTTTGAAGAATCCCTTAAAAAACCCGGATAATCAGGATAAGTCCAATCTATGAGGGAGTAATACAAACCCACTTTCAGGCTGTCTTTACGCAACTGGTTTACAAAGGGTGTCAATACATCTTTTTTGGCAGGTGATTTTTTAGGAATACTCAGATCGTTCATGGACGTGTTCCAAAGAGCCACGCCGTCATGATGTTTGGACGTAATAACCACATATTTTGCCCCGGTGGCTTTGATGAGCGAAGACCATTGTTCCGGTTTGTAGTTTTTGGCCGTAAACTCGTTTATCTGAGCCATGTAATCCTTATGGCTGATATGTCTGTTGTGGAATTCCCATGATTCTGAGGTTTTTCCGGTAGAATAAATCCCCCAGTGGATGAATATTCCCAGCTTGGCATCGCTGAACCATTGCATTTTACCGGTATCAGTTGCCGGATGATTGGTCTGAGCCTGGATTCCAGTAATTATATCCAGGAATATTAAGATAAAACCTAAAGTAATTTTGGTAATTGTTCTCATCTGTGAAAATTTTATTTTAACATGTAGTATTGTTTAGTTAGGTTTGTTATACTTCTTTTCTATAATTCTCTTTACTGATTTGCGGGAAATAACTAATTTATTCCCCTAATAAACCCTCACATACCCAATCCACAGTGGTTGGATTAGTACACTTTTTTTATTAATCCCTCCCAAAAATAATATTATTTATCTAGTTTTAAATTATTATTGTACGATTAAATTTTATTTCGAGGCTGTCTCAAAACCGAGACGGTCTTTTTTTTTTGTCGAAAAAGAGTAGCTGGCATTTCAACCTGCTAAAACAAGTACGTGTATAAAAATGATTTCCTATTGCATTGGTTTGCCTAATCAAGAGTAGACAAAGTTGAAAAACGGCCATAAATCGGCCATTTTGGCGAGTTTCTTCAAGTTATGCGCCATGGCGAGTAACCCAAATTCAATGCTGACCTTATCAAGACCTGCTGTCAAGAACCTTCTAAACCCCTTGTTTTGTTTGAGTATTCCAAAGACTGGTTCAACATCCACAGATCTTCGGCATCGATGTGCAATTCCAGCCTCGCTTAATAAACGATCACGTGCTTTTGCTTTAAGTTCGTTAAGCCTGTGACTAACCTCGATGATCCTATTACTCTTGCTTTTATGACATGTGCCACGTAATGGACATCCACAACAATTCTGTGCCTGATAACGTGATAATGTTCGTTTGTATCCGGCTTCGGTAGCCTCAATCGTATTGCCAATAAAATTCATCCGTTGCCCTATCGGACAATAGTAACAGTCTTGTTGTTGATTGTAATAAAGATTATCTGTATGCGACATTGGTTTTGCATTACTCTTCGGGTGCTGCTCCTTGTCAAAATAATTATACTTCACAAACGCCTCAACCTTGTTTTGTTCCAGGTATTCATAATTTTCTTCCGATCCATAGCCTGCATCTGCTGTGAGTTCACGGGGAAGAAAACCGTATTCATGTTTGAATGATTCCAGGTGTGGCTTAAGTGTCATGGTATCTGTTGGATTCTGATGAATCGTGTAATTGGTAATGATCTGATTACTGGTGCTGATTTGTGTATTGTATGCCGGCTTTAATTGACCGTTCTGCATGTGATCTTCTTTCATGCGCATGAAAGTTGCATCCGGATCGGTCTTTGAATAACTGTTACGCTTGCCAAGAATCTCTTGGTCTTTTTTGTATTGTTCAAGCTTTTCCGGCCAGTTCTTTTTTGCATATTTGATCTTTTGCTTGATCTCTTTATCTACCGGTTTATCTTTTAAGGCCTGATCTATCTGCTCTATGGTTTTGCGAACTTCCTCCGGATCTGTTTTGTCAAAACTTGTTGGAGTAGTATCTTTCAATTCTTCTGCAGCCACTTGCTGTGTGTAGTTCCATAATTCCTCAAGTTGTTCCGCAATTTTTTCTTTTGACTTTTTAATTCTTTTGCCCCAAACAAAAGTATAGCGGTTGGCCTTGGATTCTATTTTGGTCCCATCGGTATAGACTTTTTGCAAATCAACATGTCCACTCCCCGCCATTAATAACACAACCTGGCTAAATACTTTTTTTATCACCCCCTTTAACCGATCTGTCCTAAAACGGTTGATCGTGTTATGATCTGGCTGCTCCATTCCTGCAAGCCACATGAAGTATATGTTCTCTTTTATAGCTGCTTCTATTTTTCGTGAAGAATATATATTACACAAGTAGCCATACACCAAAACCTTCAGTAATAACCGAGGATGGTAGCTTGTACATCCTACCGTTTTATATTTTTTAAACAGTGGATCAAGGTTTATCTCATTGATAATTTGATTGACCACACGCACCGGATGATCTCCAGGAATCAGTTCTTCAAAGGTCGGTGGTAATGCCATCAACTGATTTTGCTGATAGGGTTTGAATTTTATACGGTTGTTTTTCATAATACAAAGATAATATATTATGTTGCTGATTGTCAAAGTATTATGATAAACTTATCAACATTATCGTGTTGATAATCAATAAATTAAAGAGGCTGCCCTTTTGAGACAGCCTCAGTCCTGTAAGGACTGAATATTGGTAGAGATACAAAAAAGCCCGATGGGTTAAGTCCCGTCAGGGACGTAATATTATCAAGCGTTTCAGCAAGTTCGATATTTTTTTATCGGATAGTAGTGATTTTAAATATTTTTTTTTGATATGTAAGCACCCGCTTAAACGGTGAAAAAGTGCGAACTTTGCCTAATATCTTTGTTAAATGGACGGACAAAACCGAAGCGAATGAAAACTGCCACGCTCAAAGAACTTAAAGCTGAACTCAGCACCCTTGCCCCCGGACAGTTATTGGATATTTGTATACATCTTGCAAAATATAAAAAGGAAAACAAGGAGTTGCTTACTTACCTGTTGTTCGAAGCAGGTGATGAGTGGTCGTATATCGAAAAAGTAAAAGACTTTATCAGTGAGCAATTTGAGGAAATCAACATGAGCAATGCATACTTAATTAAAAAGTCGCTCAGAAAAATACTCAGGATCACCAACAGGTTTATAAAATACTCCGGGTCCAGGCAAACGGAGGTGGAGCTGCTGATCTTTTTCTGCAAAAAAATCAGAAATTCAGGAATAGCCATTCAGGCGAATACCGCTCTCGGCAATCTGTACCAAAGGCAGATCCAGAAAATCCAAAAGGCCCTTTCCCTACTTCACGAAGATCTACAGTTCGACTATTCGAAAGAAATGGAATCGTTGGTTCTATCAGGAGGAAAATAAGTTTATTTTATTTAAAACCAAGTTATTACACACGATTTTCACAAATGCCGTGCAATTGAATTTATTAAAGCGCAATAAGGATTATTTGACTAAAGTTACGGTCCCCCTTATTTTATATGCTTTACCTGTTACGCTGGTATAGTATACATAATAAACATAAACTGCCGGTTCACAATCTTTGTCATTTTCCTTTCCATCCCATCCCGTATCGACATCTTGCGTATAAAACAACTGCCTTCCCCAGCGATCATAAATGTAGAATTTATAGTTGTTTTCATCAATGCCGGTCATCACCGGTTTAAAAATTTCATTCTGACCGTCCTGGTTGGGAGTAAAGGCATTAGGAATGTAAATGATGACCTCGGGGTAAATGGTTACGGTTTTATTTATCGTGTCTGAGCAACTTTGGTCACTGTAAACTATAAGCTGAACCATATAAGTCCCTGAGTCCGAAAAGGTATGAGTGGGGTTTTGTAAATTGGATAAATTGTAGTTGTAGGAAGAAGGATCACCAAAATTCCATTCCCAGCCATTAGCATCTGATGACAAATCAATAAAATTGAAAACGGGATTATCAGAATAAGCAACTTCCGGATTGTTGTAAAAATCGGCAGTAGGCTTCTGAAAAACTTCAATACTGTCTATGGCTGTTACCACACACCCTTCGATGGTGTGGGCCCGCAGATATACAAGATAATTGCCCCGGTGATAATAAGTGTGTGTGGGCTCAGGCAGTGTGGATGTATTATCTACTGAACTGATATCCCCAAAATTCCATATCATAGCATTAGTATCAATTAATCCAACAGGCCCATAGCTGAATTTTACTTTTAGAGGACTGCAACCTTCTTCCGGATCAGGTATTATGGATAAGGTAGGAACAGTGTAAAGCCCTACGGTCACCGTGGTCGAACCCATACACCCATCGGGGTTGCTGCCCAAAACGGTATAGGTAGTGGTACTTGATGGCGTGGCCACCACCATCGAACCGGACGGGGAAGAAAGGCTTGCCGATGGTTGCCAGTCATAATTAAATGAACCTGAAGCAATTAGTAAAATACTTCCGCTATCACATATAAATGGATTATTTGGCGAAACGGTGATATTTAAAAACCCACTGATTGTAAGCTGAGTAGAGTCGGTATTGCTGCAACCGGTCATTGGATTAGTATATTCATAAATAATGGTGTGCGTGCCAATGCCGGCAATTGCCGGATCACAGGTTCCGCCCGATACCCCGGGTCCGGAATAGGTTCCTCCGGCAGGAGAGGCAAAACCAAGAGTAAAGGCAGGCGAAGTGTGACAATACTGCGGTGGCGCACTAAATGTTATCGACGGTAAGGGATTTACAGTGATTATGTATGTTGACGGCGTGCCCGGGCAATTATTGGCCGAAGGATTAACCGTAATAGTGGCCGTAGCAGGACTTGTACTTGTGTTAGTGGCAACAAATGATGGCGTATTACCGTCACCGCTGGCCGCCAAACCAATGGATGTATTGGAATTGGCCCACTGAAAAGTGGTGCCACTGGTTTGACTGGTAAAGGCAGAGGCCGGAACACTTTCGCCATGGCAAACGGTAGCGTTCGGGATCACATTAACAGTCGGGGTGGGATTTACAGTGATGGTATATGTTGAAGGTGTGCCTACGCAGTTATTGGCCGTTGGGGTTACTGTTATGGTTGCAATAATGGGTGCTGTTGACGTATTGGTACCGGTAAATCCCGCGATATTTCCCGACCCGGTGGCGCCCAGTCCGATACTTGTCGTGTTGTTGTTCCAGGTATAAGTAGCTCCAGGGGTAGCACTGCTGAAATTAGTGGCCGTTATGGCAGAGCCGTTGCAGACCGTAATATTGGCAGGGACTGTTACCGTAGGTGTTGGATTAACTGTGATAGTATAAGTGCTTGGTGTACCAGTACAACTGTTGGCGCCAGGAGTTACCGTGATGGTGGCGGTAATCGGGTTTGCTGTATTATTAGTAGCATTAAAGGAGGCAATATTCCCTGAACCACTGGCAGCCAAGCCGATGGTCGTGTTGTTGTTGCTCCAGGTGTAGGTAGTGCCTGAGGTAGGACTGGTAAAGTTAGTAGCGGCCACAGGTGATCCGTTGCAAACAGTGATATTTGCAGGAACAGTCACTGTTGGTGAAGGATTTACTGTGATGGTATATGTGCTGGGTGTTCCGGTACAACTGTTGGCTGTAGGGATTACAGTGATGGTAGCGGAAATAACATTGGAGGAGGTATTGGTCGCAATGAAACTGGCAATATTTCCCGAACCATTGGCTCCCAACCCAATGGCAGTGTTGCTGTTGATCCACGAATACGTGGCACCTGCTGTGGCACTGATAAAGGAAGTTGCCGTGACCGTAGCGCCGTTGCAAACCGTAATATTTGCAGGTACTGTTACGGTAGGTGTCGGGTTTACAGTGATGGTATAGGTCGACGGTGTTCCTAAACAGTTGTTGGCTGTAGGGGTAACTTCAATGGTGGCAGTTATTGGATTTGCAGTGGTGTTGGTAGCCGTAAAGCCTGTGATATTTCCTGACCCGCTGGCTGTCAGGCCTATGGCGGTATTGCTGTTTGTCCAGGTATAAGTGGCACCGCCGGTAGGACTGCTAAAATTGGTGGTTGCTACCGATCCTCCGTTGCATACGGTAATATTTGATGGAACAATCACCGTGGGTGTTGGATTTACTGTTATGTTAAATGAGGATGGCGGTCCTGTGCAGGTATTAGCCGAAGCTGTCGCGGTAATAGTAGCTGAAATCGGATTAGCCGTGGTATTCGTTGCATTAAAGACGGGTATATTTCCAGAACCGCTGCCAGTCAAGCCTATGGCCGTGTTATTATTGGTCCAGGTAAAGCTGGCCCCGGCCGTGGGACTGGTGAATGAGGAGGCCGTTACCGCAGCCCCGTTGCATACCGTGATATCTGTAGGTACGGTTACAGTGGGTGAAGGATTCACCGTAATAGAATAACTGGAAGGTGTGCCGGTACAAGTATTCGCTGTTGGGATTACGGTGATAGTGGCTGTGATAGGGTTCGCCGTAGTGTTGGTAGCATTAAAGGCGGCTATATTTCCTGAGCCGCTACCCGGCAGGCCTATTGCAGTATTATTATTGGTCCAGGTATAGGTGGCGCCAGCCGTGGGACTAGCGAACGAGGATGCTGTCACCGCAGCCCCGTTGCATACCGTGATATCTGTTGGCACAGTAACAGTGGGCGTGGGATTTACCGTAATTAAATAGCTGGAAGGCGTGCCGGTACAGTTGTTTGCTGTTGGTGTTACAGCGATAGTGGCTGTAATAGGATTAGCCGTGGTATTCGTAGCATTAAAGGCGGCTATATTCCCAGAACCGCTGCCAGTCAAGCCTATTGCCGTGTTATTATTTGTCCAGGTATACGTGGTGCCGGCCGTAGGACTCGTGAACGAGGAGGCAGTCACCGTTGCCCCGTTACATACCGTGATATCTGAAGGCACGGTAACAGTGGGTGTGGGATTTACAGTAATAGAATAACTGGAAGGCGTGCCGGTACAGTTGTTTGCTGTTGGTGTTACGGTAATAGTGGCTGAAATTGGGTTCGCTGTAGTATTCGTAGCATTAAAGGCGGCTATATTCCCAGAACCACTGCCAGTCAGGCCGATAGCCGTATTATTATTGGTCCAGGAATAGGTGGCTCCGGCCGTGGGACTCGTGAAGGAGGATGCTGTTACCGCAGCCCCGTTGCATACCGTGATATCTGCTGGCACAGTAACAGTAGGCGTCGGATTTACCGTAATAGAATAACTGGAAGGTGTGCCGGTACAGTTGTTTGCTGTTGGTGTTACAGTGATAGTGGCCGTTATTGGGTTCGCCGTGGTATTCGTAGCATTAAAGGCGGCTATATTTCCAGAACCACTACCAGTCAGGCCAATAGCAGTGTTATTATTGGTCCAGGTATAGGTGGTGCCTGCCGTGGGACTCGTGAACGTGGAGGCTGTCACCGCAGCCCCGTTGCATACTGTGATATTTGCTGGCACAGTGACAGTGGGCGTGGGATTTACGGTAATAGAATAACTGGAAGGCGTGCCGGTACAGTTGTTTGCTGTTGGTGTTACGGTAATAGTGGCTGAAATAGGGTTAGCTGTGGTATTTGTAGCATTAAAGGCGGCTATATTCCCTGAACCACTGCCCGTCAGGCCTATGGCAGTGTTATTATTTGTCCATGAATAGGTGGCACCCGCTGTGGGACTTGTGAATGCGGTGGCTGATACTGCAGCCCCGTTGCACAGCGTGATATTGGCGGGGACTGTCACGGTAGGGGTTGGATTTACGGTAATAGAGAATGATGCAGGTGTCCCCAGACAGCTATTTGCCGTAGAATTTACAGTAATATTGGCTGTGATGGGATTGGAGGTGGTATTTACCGCATTAAAACCGGCAATGTTTCCTGAACCGCTTCCCGCCAGGCCGATGGCTGTATTGTTATTAGTCCAGGAATAGGTTGTACCGGCAACAGGACTGGAAAAGTTTATGGCAGCTATAGGCGCTCCGTTACAGGCAGTAATGTTGGAGGGTGTTGTTATGGCGAAAGTAGGATTTACTGTTATAGAATAGGTAGATGGTGTCCCTGTACAGCTATTGGCAGCAGGCGTTACAGTAATAGTAGCCGTAATTGGGTTGACCGTGTTGTTAGTGGCTGTGAAAGAGGGGGTATTTCCCGAGCCGCTACCAGCCAGGCCAACGGCTGTGTTGCTGTTGCTCCAGGTATAGGTAGTCCCTGTGGTTGAACTGGTAAAAGTGCCAGCTGCCACAGTGGCGCCAGTGCAGGTGGTGATGTTGGCAGGAACAGTAACTGTAGGCCTGGGGTTTACTGTGACGGTCACAGTAAAACTATTTCCCTGACAAATTCCGGACTGAGGCGTAATCGTGTACAAGACATTTATAGGATCGGCGGTAGTGTTCGTCAGCGTGCCGCTTATGTTACTGGCATTGCTTCCGGCTGCTGTCCCTGTTATACCTGTTACACTGGGGGCGGCCCAGCTATAGGTAGTTCCGGTAGGTACAATGCCGTTGGTGCCATTGACAGGGGCTAGCGTAAAAGAAGTATTGCTGCATATTGTTGTGGCCATGTTAGAAATGGCTGGTTTAGGGTTCACGGTAACAGTCAGTGTAAAACTGGGTCCGGTGCAGTTTCCGGTCTTGGGGCTTATGGTATAAACAACATTGATGGGGTTATTAGTCGTATTGGTCAATGTGCCTGAAATATTACCAACATTGGTGCCTGCCGCAGTGCCTGTGATGCCTCCTACCGAAGGTGCCGACCAGCTATAGGTGGTGCCCGTGGGTACAAAACCATTGGTGCCGTTGACGGGAGCAATATTAAAAGTGCCGTTACTGCATATTGAAGTGCTCATGTTATTGATGGACGGCTGTGCGTTTACTGCCACCGTAACCGTATTTGTTGTTGTGCATCCGGGTGTTACTCCGGTAACAGTGTAAGTAGTGGTGGTCGAAGGCGATGCCGTTACAACAGCACCTGAAGTGGTATTTAACCCGGTGCCGGGAGCCCAGGTGTATGTGTTCGATCCTGAAGCTGTTATACCAACCGAACTTCCCTGGCAAATACTTGGTGCAGAAGGACTAAGACTTACGCTTCCTCCGGCACGCGAAACAGTAATATTATCACTAACGGTAACAGGAATTCCAAAACAAGTGTTATATGTAGCTTGTGCTGTATAGGTAGTTGCTGTTGCCGGGCAAACAGTAACCGAGTTACCGGTGCCAATCTGGGTAGCCCCTTGGTACCAGGTAACATTCACCACTGAAGAACCGGTAGGGGTAAAACGCCATGCCTCATTGCTGGCTGTCCATTGCGATGTGTTACGGCCAGGCGCAGCTAACCCGACAGCGCCGGTGGAGTTCTGTATGCCAACGAGGCCGTTTCCTGAGTTCCAGCTGCTGCACAAAGGTTTATTCTGAATATAAACTTCGATGATGTTGGAAGTTTCGTAAATAACAATCTGATGGGTAGCATAAAGACTGGTGCAGGAATACATCGGGATATTATACCAGTTTACAACAAAAGTCCTGCAGGGATAGGTTCCAAGTATGGCATAATACATCGATCCGCCAACGCCTGGATGCAGATCATGAAAAACCCCGAAAATGGAATTCATAGGTAAACTACTGCTGGGGCATGTGGTTGAATAGGACCATGGACAATATCCACCGGCGTTTGTCAGGTCAAATGAAATCACACCATTGGCTCCTGCAATAATCTGGTTATAACTATTACCGTAAAAACAAAAAGTAAAAGGAAGGGTAATTACACTGCTCCATGTGTCGTCAACGTTGACCAATATGGGTGTCCCCGTATTGTATGCATAGGGAGGGTTGTAAGGAATGGAGGATACGGTATAAGAACTGGTTTCGCCACTGGTCTGTATTGCGGAGGCGTTAAGCGTGGTGCAGTTTTGGGAACACGGTAAAACAATGTTGTTGCCCCCATTACTGGTTATAGTAACACTGGCACAACCCGGTTGCCCGTAAATCCGGCTTCCGGTGAAAAAGATGATAAAGAGTGTTGAAACAAGTATAGTTTTTTTCATAATGGCAAAGTTTTGTTATTAGCTTTTTATAGGTATCGAAAACTTAATGCTATATACTAATATGTAACTTTTGTTTTTTGTCTTAGTAATATTACAACGTAAAAATAGTATAATTTATGAGTAAAAAATCAAAATTTATCTCAAAAAATTAACAGGTAAACTTTATTAATTTAAGTACTTGTTGGCGCTAAATGTCATTCATATGTTATAACTTTTTAACAGACAATTTTATGGGATTGAATAGTCTTTCTGATATATTTTAGAGATAAATTATTATATTAAAATTTATTTTTTTTGGATAGCAAGTTGAATGGTTTTAATGCCTTTGCTTAATCAAAAATGAAGTAGTAGGAGGGTGCGAACCTGCTGATTGGCTGTGCCACACTATAGAGGGGTTTATCCTGTCCGCTGTACAGCAGTCAGGACGGACCAACTTAGAAAACGTTCCCGGAAATTATTATTTGTCGGGCATGGTGACAGTCCCAAAAGTCCATTGTGTGCCTTAGTGCAATCATTTGTGCGCCTTAGTGGTAAATACAAATAAATGAAACGCAAAGAAACACCGACCCCGTCTGACCGGACGGGCAAGTACTCACAAAGTTTCATCAGGGTATAGTACATACAAAAAATCAACTTTTGAGAAAGTCTTAACGTTTTTTGTCGTTCATACTTTACATTGCTTTGACTAAAATCATATAATCAGAATATTATCGCGATAATATCCTAATGCTACGCAATAGAAAATACTTAAAACGTAATCAGGGCACAACAAACTATGATGCTTAAATATGGGATTCAAATATTCTTGTACACTTCCGGCAGGGCTTATATTTCAAAATGTGGTTAGTTTTTCCGGAAGAAAAAATATTTGAAGGCATTAGCTTATGAATATACATGAACGCTACCCCTGGCAGAGGGAAGATAGTTCAACCCGAACCAACAGATAAGCAACACAAAAAATGATACCGCCAGAATCCAAAGTGCCAGTTTTATGTTGTTGCTTTTATTAATCCTGAAATGAATATATAATAGATAAATCAGCCAGGTCAGCAGCGCCCAGGTTTCTTTTGGGTCCCATGTCCAGTAGCTTCCCCAGGCAACTTTGGCCCATAAGGCTCCAAACAGCATCCCGATGGTAAGAAATGCAAATCCGGTATAGACGATGTTATCTGTCAGCCGCATGGTGTCTTCAACTGGTTTCAGTTTATAAGAAAAGTAGAGGCCTTTGATGCCAAAAAAGGATGCGGCAGCCAAAAATGCATAACTAATCATATAAACAATAACGTGAGGAATAAACCATGGGCTTTGAAGGGCTGGCATCAAGGTTTTGTCAAAATTTTCCGGATTGAAATAGTTGATGATGAGAAATACCATGGCCATAATAATGCAGTAGGACAACAGCCATTTGTATTTCCAGCGGTAATATATTATCAGGCTTATCAACGAAAGTAACACGGAGTACCATAGCCTGGTTTCGCCCAAAGTCCTGAAAACAGGCCGTTCCAGGCTAATCCATAATCCGGTGATGAAGATACCCAGCGACAGCGTTCCGGCAAGTACAAGAGTGATGGAAATCTTTTCGGTTGTTTTTCCTGACCCCATCAGCAATACTAATGCCAGCAGCCATAACACGCAACATAGAATAACAAAATATGGAAAATCAGCCCAGGTCATATTGCGGTTTGTTTTTTATAATTCCTGATCTGCCGGTCCACAGCATGAGCAAGGCGCCGGCCAGCAACATAAATATCCCGGTGTAAACCACGGGAAGCCAGGGATCTCTAACCAACCGGATTATGCTTATCTCTGACCATTTGCCCATCTGCTCGTCGTAGCCGCTCTGATAGATAGTCCACCCCTTGAATTTATATGGATTATTCACCGTTAACTGAAAATTCGTCTTCTGATCTCCATCATAAAAAGCCATTACATCCGAAATATATTTCCTGGGCTTGCGTAATGTCATAGCAATAAATTTATTGTCAGATAGTTGTAAATCATCGCGGTAAACAAAAGGACTGCCGGAACTTACCCATCCGTTCACTACGGCTTTGTTCAACCTGTGCACCGCTTTTACGTATGCTGCCGGTGCCCCCGGATTAACAGCAGGCAAATACCCCGTGGAATCTTTTTGGGCATTTTCAATAAAGTCGCTTATCTCAATCTTCCAGTCGCCCATGATTGCTGTGCCACCTTTTTTAACTATGGGGCGGGTAGCTTTGGCATCTGCCGATTTACCGGTTTTGTAATCGAACAAGCCTAACTCAGGAGGATATTCATCTATGCTGAAACTGATGAGCTCTAATCGAAAACCCACGTCATAGGCCTTACCACGCTGATCGTAGGCAACATAAGTTTCTTTGCCTTTTGTAAGCATCATGGTGAATTCCATTGTGTCGGAAGCTCCCAGAGAACCTGCTGCCAATACAATCCATAGTCCCAGATGATTAAAGGTAAAAGCAATATTTTTCAGTGTCAGGGGAAAAGCTCGTTTGACGATGATAAAGCTGAGGACAAATAAGAGGTAAGTGCAACTCATAAAGAAAGGCCAGCTTTGCACTATGTATGAAATTCCCAACTTGTCAATGAGGTCATTTCCTTTGTTTGGTAACTGAGGGACAATACCCATAAGCAATATCAAGACTGCAAAAACACTAATAGCCGATATGGCCGCGTGCACACTGCATAGCCATTTTTTGACAGGATGTTTTACCAAAAAATGGAAGATGGCAATGTACACGATGAACAGTGATAATAAAAGCAGGTTGGCCGGAAATCCGGGTAAACGAACTCCTTTGCCTCCGGTGGCAAATTCAATAATGAAGCCAATGAAAACAAGACTACACGAAACAAGAAAGCTTTCGGCGTATTTCCATGGAAACTTGCCAAATTTCCTTTCTGAACTGGGGTTGTCAATCATAATAACTGAGGATTATTCCAACCTTTCTTTTTTGTTGCATTTTGTTTGACAAATTTATCAAAAGTAAGGATACCTGACGCACAATTGTTTTATCTGTAAAACAAATTCTGATTTAAAATTTTAAGATTTTTCTCAAAAAGGCATTATTTTTGCCTGCAATGCACAAAAAAATTACTATGAAAACAAAAGCAAGGAAATTAGTCATCACCGTTGTCGCATTTTTTTTCTGTATTTCTGGTTTCGGTGAGCGTGCACATGCACAGTTTTTTACAGGCGGCGATATAAATATTGGCATTTTAGGTGGATTAAACCTGAATGTTGCTCCAATTGCGGGTTACCGTTATAAAAACTTCAGTGTGGGCGTATCACCGATTATCCAGTATCAGGCAACTTCAACAACAGGTATGGCCGGGCAATTTTCATACGGAGGAGCTGTTTTTGTGGAATATTCGGTGTGGAAAGGAATATTTGGCCATGCAGAGTTTCATATTACCAATTCAGGGTATCTGCAAAACAGCCTCGGCGATATATACAAAAAAGGAGTGTGGGTTATGGGTTGTCCCATTGGCGTGGGGTACGAACATAAACTGAGCGGCAACCTTTGGATAAAAACCATGTTGCTTTACGATCCTTTTCTTGATATTGATATTGGCGCCAATTCGCCCCAACAAAATCCATCTATCAGAGGTGGGTTAACCTATGTTATTCCATAGAAACAACAACATTGCTTCAGTATTGGCCCCGGAATTTTTTCGGGGCTTTTTTTTTCTTTTTTTGAATCGGCGTGAGGCCTTTTATTTTTGTCTTGAAATTCGAAATAGCATGATTCACTCTTTGTGTGAGACGATCGAAATTCGTCAGATGCTGAACAGTGTTTCGTATGCCTGCTAAATTGTTGTTTTTATAAAAGTTATATTTAATAATAAAAGTAATAATTAATAATAATGTTAAAATACTTGGTTTCACATTGATTTTGTATTATTTTTACAAAAAATTTGAAATAAAACATTGTTATATGAAAAAGCTATTACTTTTTACACTTTTAACGATGCTTGCAGCATCATTAATTGCACAATCAACGGAACGCTATGTGTTGTCTGGAGCTGGTGGTACCTATTTAGATAATATAAACAACTTCCAGATGGACTATACCATTGGAGAACCTGTTATTATTACGGCTTCCAGCGCTTCAATAGTACTGACACAGGGATTTCAGCAACCATTTTTCCTCATGACCTCTCTGCCGGAAACAGCTGAAGAACTTCCGGCGTGGTCCCTTTATCCCAACCCGGTAACGGAACATTTGTTTATCGTGAACGATAAACCAGAACAAGGAACTTATATAATACAGCTTTTCGACATGATGGGGCAAATGCTTGTTGAAAACATGCAGATAGCAGAAAGCGGCACGCCCTTGACCTTAATGATGGATTTCGACGGGTATGCCACAGGAAATTATTTTGTACGCCTGCTTTTTCAGAATAAGGCGCTCGAGACATTTAACGTAATAAAAATCAATCAATAATCATTAAATTCTTATCCTATGAAAAGAACATTATGCTTTTTAGCAGTAGCTTTTATGTTGGCTGTCCTATCAGTTAGTGAAAGTTACGGGCAGGCGCCTCAGAAATTCAATTATCAGGCAGTATGCCGCGATCTTTCAGGTAATATCATTGCCAATCAGGCCGTGACGTTACGAATGACCATACACGACCTGAGTGCCACAGGGGCGGTTTTGTATCAGGAGACACATGCCGTTACCACAAATAATTTTGGGTTGGTTAATGTGGCCGTTGGCGCTGGCACCGTGGTGTCCGGAACTTTTGCAACCATTGCCTGGGGCACTGGCGCCAAATACCTCCAAATTGAAGTTAACACCGGATCGGGATACAGCAGTGTAGGTGCTCCGCAGTTGTTAAGTGTCCCCTATGCACTTTATGCCAACCAGGCTAATGTGCCAGGCGTTGCAGGCCCCACCGGCCCAATGGGCCCCACTGGCCCTGCTGGAATTCCCGGCCCAATAGGCCCTACTGGTCCTTACGGTCCAGCTGGTCCTACAGGTCTTGTCGGTCCCGTCGGCCCTACGGGTCCGGTAGGTCCTACGGGAGCCACGGGCGTTATGGTGACAGGGACCAACATGCAGACATTAAGGCACAATGGAACAAATTGGGTGGCAAACAGTATCCTGACTAATAATGGTACAAATATCGGCATCAATTCGGTACCTCAGGTTGGGAAAAAACTTTATGTTTACCGGCCTTCTGGCAATTTTGGACCGGATTCAACGGGCATATATGTTTATCGTTATGGAAGTTCCTCTGTAGCAACAGATGGTGGGTCTTCATGGGCACGGACCGGAGTTGATGCTGCCATCAAAGGTTATTCATTTTATGGAAACAATTTTACTGCCGGTGTTGCAGGTTATAATTACCTGGATTGGTCAAATTCTGCAGGTGTCATAGGCGGCAATGCATTAGGTACATTATTTGGGGCCCTGGCATTTAAAGACGATCTTAATACAACATGGGCAGGGTATTTTAATGGCAATGCCAAAGTAACCGGCACTGTGACTATCGCCGGCGGCAGTCCCGATGTTAATAAAGTACTTACGGCTACAAATACGGCCGGTGATGCAGTATGGCAGAGCATGGCCGCTCTGTTGCCCGTGGGCACCTCGGGGCAGACTTTGAGGCATGATGGCGCCAACTGGATTGCTAACAGTGTTTTGTATAATGATGGAACCAATGTTGGTGTCGGCACTACAACACCAACCACTAAATTTGAGGTGGACAATGGTACGATTGGACTTAAGGCAGGTTCGGTTGCATTTGATCCGGCCACATATGCCGCTTATGGTGGCTTATTGCTACATTCATATGCTGTAGCGGGATCTCCCCAACTAAGTTCTATTGTTGCCACGGGAACTACGGCAGGCAACTGGTCATCGGATATGGCTTTTTATACCAGAATGAACAATCTGGATATTGCTGAACGAATGAGAATAAAAAACAACGGAAACATTGGTATTGGAACTTCAGCGCCAGCAGCCCAATTACACACTACAGGAACTGTAAAATTTGAAGGTGCCGGAACACCTGGTGCAAATAAAGTCCTAACGTCCGATGCTACCGGAGGTGCTACATGGCAGGTAACAACCGGACTTCCGGGAACGATTGCTGCAGCGCAAAGTAACACAGGTTATTATAATCAACCAACTACTTTGGATGTTATTACGTGGTCGGGTCCAAAAGTTACCGTGATCATAACATCAGCTACTCAAAAAGTTCATTTAGTTGCAAATATTGTTATGGGTGCCGGTGCCACTGCCGCTACCAACTTAGATATTTGGCCGGCATATGCTATTACAGGGACTACTACTCCTACCGTATCTGGACCGGGCTCATATGATTATTCATGCCCGGCTAATACCCGCAACTGTTATACTACTACCGGTGTAATTACCGGGCTTACTCCGGGAACCTATGATTTTGGAGTTGCTGTGCGAGTATCAAATGCGCTAAACTGGACTAGTAATGAAATAGGTTATGTTTCAGTAATGCTGATTAATCAATAGCCACTTTGTCAAAGATTGATATATAGCTCTGAGACAAAAACCTCAGAGCTATATTCTTTTAAAAATAAATGGTAAAAATAAAAACAGAATTCATGATATCAAGTGTTTCCGGCCGTGGTCGAAATTGTGAAACAATCATGTGTTATAGATATGGGTATCTTTTCTGCTTTGATTGCCCTCCGTTAAAAAAACGATAGGATAAAGGTTCTTAATAATAATCTAAAAATCAAAAACAAAAAACCATGAAAACACTTATCAAGATCATTTTTATCGCACTTACATCAGTTTGCGTCTTGCAATTAGATGCATATGCCCAGGCACCTCAGGCATTTAACTATCAGGCTGTTGCCCGTGATGTTGCCGGTAATGTGCTTGTGAATCAGAACATAGGCATCAGAGTAAGCATTCATCAGGGATCAGCCACCGGTGTCGTCAGTTATTCCGAAACTTTTGCACCAACCACCAATGAATTTGGATTATTTACACTGGCTATTGGTACTGGAACGATAGTAGACGGACAGTTTGACACCATTGCCTGGGGTAAAAACCAGTACTGGATGCAGGTGGAAATGGATCCTGCCGGAGGAGTGACATACACTGATATGGGCACCAGCCAGCTTTTGAGCGTACCTTATGCTATGCATGCCCAAGACTCGTATTGGAAAAAGACTCCTGGAGGCATTTTCTATAATAATGGCTATGTAGGTATCGGAACAGATTCACCAGCGACACAATTGCACATCATGAACACATTACGTATTGACGGCGCCTCACCATTAATTCAATTCAAAGAAGGTACAACAGCTAAAGGGTTTATTCAGTCGTTCGGGACTAATGCCGACCTCATATTTTCAAACAACACCAGCACAGGAAGTCTACAGTTATGGACGGATTATGCTGAAAGGATGAGAATTGATGTTAGCGGGAATGTCGGCGTTAACTGTGCAGCTCCGGCATACAAATTTGAAGTTGATGGACCTTCGGGAACTTTTAGTGTTAGCGGTATCCGGATTCAAAATACTTCCGGCCCAACAGGATGGAGTTTTTATCCCTCTATTAGCGGAGCATTAATAATCGGGAAAACATCCAACCTGGGTTCGTTTGATGGAACAACAGGCGCTTATACCGCTCTTTCCGACCAGCGTGTAAAAACAAATATCAGGCCATTGGAACCGGTATTGTCTTCGGTTTTGAATATGCAACTCAAACGTTATGAGTTTATTGACAATAATCCTTCCCATAAAGAATCCATAGGAATTATTGCTCAGGACCTTCAAAAAGTATTTCCTGAGTTTGTTTCTGTGAACAAAGTGAATGATGGAAATCCGTTGGTTGAAAATCAGTTGGGCGTTGACTATGCTGGCTTGAGTGTACTTGCATTAAAAGCTATACAGGAACAACAAAATGAGATTACTTTATTGAAAGCTGAAATTGAATTGTTGAAAAAGAAAATCTTGATTTTGGAGGAAAAATAATTTAATCAAAAAAAAATAGTAATATATATTTTTTAATATCTGAAATTATGAAAACAAAAACTTGCATTTTATTTCTGATGAGTGTTTTTGCAGGAAGTTATTTAACGGCCCAATCGCTGACACCTTTTGTAATATCTTCCTCCGGAGGGTATTTTTCTTCCGCAACCGGTTCACTCTCCTCGACAGTGGCTGAAATGACGATGGTACAAACTTTTATGTCAACGGGCAATTACCTCACACAGGGATTTCAACAACCCGAAGAATGGTACACTTCTGTGAATGAAGAACAAGCCCCTGGCAATTTTATTGTTTCCCCTAATCCAAATGCCGGAAGCTTTGATTTTATTGTTCATTCAAGTGCAGAAGGAAGTGCCGGAATCTGCATTTATGACCTTCTGGGGCAAAAAATATGGGCGCAGCACATGAATATTGTATCTGGACAGACTACCTGGAAAATTGATATCAGTGGTTATACCAACGGAATTTATCTGCTCGAATACCTCTATTCAGGTGATGATGGAAAAAAAGAAACTAAAATATTTAAAATCAACTTAATAAAATAAATTAAAATTATAAAACTATGAAAACAACAGTTACTAAAATCATTATTTCATGGATCTTCTTGTTGCTCACAGGTTATTGTTTTGCTCAGGCGCCACAGGCATTTAACTATCAGGCTGTTGCCCGTGATGTTGCCGGTAATGTGCTTGTCAATCAAAACATAGGCCTCAGAGTAAGTATTCATCTTGGATCAGCTACCGGTGCGGTGAGTTATTCTGAAACTTTTGCGCCAACCACCAATGAATTTGGCTTGTTTACACTGGCTATTGGCACCGGAACCATTGTTGACGGCCAATTTGACACCATCGCATGGGGTAGGAATCAATACTGGATGCAGGTTGAAATGGATGCTGCCGGCGGAACGACGTATGCGGATATGGGAACCACACAGTTATTGAGTGTACCTTACGCCTTGTTTGCGGAAAGAACCAAAGCGCTGCCTTTAGGTAGTTTGGGCCAGACACTCCGGCATGATGGAATGGGATGGCTGGCAGATACAATTATTTTTAACAACGGTACAAATGTCGGTATAGGTACCTCAATTCCCGGATATAAAATGGATGTGAGGCACAACGGCGGAACAGGTTTACGGGTAAAATCGAATAGTTCATTCAGTGTGGTTGATATCGATTCAAAAAATGGCGATGCAGCCCTCAGGTTTGCGAAAGATGGCGCTAACTATTGGCTTGTACGCAACAATCCGAATACCGACAACTTTGAATTTTATGAACTTGGCGGTGGTGGTTTACGCATGGTTATTCAGGATTCGACAGGGTTTACAGGTATAGGAACTTCAACGCCTGCCTACATGCTTGATGTTAAACATACGGTTACAAGTCATTCAGCGACATTATCTCCAACTATACAGGCCACTGTAATGGGCGATGGTGATACATTAACCGGTATTGTAGCCGGACAAAATGGTTATCAGGGACTTTATGGGAAGACTACCAGGAATTATGGATATGGTGCTTATGGAATTGTAACTGGTTATGGAGGATATGGTGTTTATGGCCAAGCTTCCGGAGATGGCAGCTATGGCGTTTATGGATCAGCGACATTGGGAGCAGGTACCCGTTGTGGTGTGAGAGGGTATGCTAGCAGTTCCGCTGCCTCAACCAATTATGGAGTATATGGATATGCGGGCAATGCCACCTCAAGTAATTATGGTGTTTATGGTATGGGGGGGACTTATGGTGTGTATGCCAGCGGCAACCTGGGGTGCTCCGGGACAAAGCCAGCCGTTATCCGCACCAGCAAAGGCCCGCGCGAGATGTATGCCATGGAAAGCCCCAATATATGGTTTGAAGATATTGGCGAGGGTAAAATTGTTAACGGGAGTTGTTATGTTGCTGTATCAGAGGATTTTGCTGAAGGCATTTTTGTTGATGAGTCACACCCCTTCCATGTTTTCATTACACCTTATGCAAATATTGGTAACTGGTGGATTGAGAAAAGTGATAAGGGTTTTACGATAAATGCGCCGGATGCCGCCAACGGAGCTAAGTTTAGTTACCGCATTACCGCCTACCGTAAAGGGTACCAGGATCTGCGCATGAAAATTGTCCCGGGACTGTACACCGATCATGTGCTTTACCCTGACATAAAAGATGTGCCTAATGAATTTCAGGAAGAATGGAAGAAAGTTGCAGAAGAACCACACCAACAAAAATAGAAATCGGAAAAATCTATTGTGGCAGGGAGATAAGCATTAGGGAATGATGATCCCCGGCATAATGATTATATAACAATACGCGGCGGATAGTTTCGGGGGCTTTACCTTTATAGAGTGCCACCGGAGGTATCCGCTGTTGTTTTATTATGTTTGAAGTCATCCACAAGCCAAAAGCCGAAGCAGTGTAATATTCCCCGCAAAGATGTTTGAAAGCTGCAACAGCTTGATTTTTAAATAATTCTTCAGTTATATTATGGTACCACTCATCTGTGGTTTTTTCACCGTTTAGCCCTGCCACCAACAGGTCGATATCGGTAGGTGTCAGTTCGTTTTCCTTTAGAAGTTTGGTGATGGCACCAGCTATTACAGACTTTGATTTTGGTTTATAAATCGTTCTTAAACAATCTATTACCGCATAAGAATTAGGTTGGCGGTTTTTTGTCAATGTAAAAAATACCGATCCTTCTCCGGGAATAGTCCCTGTCCCGGGATTTTTCAATAAGGAGAGATTGCTCTCAGGCTGGGATCTCCAGATACCCGTGAGATTCGAGATGGCAAAATGATTTTCAGACATTTCGTCGATCCCGCCTACCAGGGCTGATTCAGCTTCTCCTCTGTTCATCAGGTCGATACCATCAGCCAAAGCCGATTCAAAAGAAAATCCGCGGTGGACATATGTGGTATTATAGTTTGAGCATTTTAAAATTATCGCAATCTGTGAACTTATCGTGTTATAAGTTGATTGCATGAAATTCGTCGGGTTGAGCAGGGTTTCGTTATTGTCGAGCATAGTAGTGAGAAATTTCTCCGTATCCACCACGCTACCCATTCCCGTGCCGGTGATAACGGCCCCGGGATTATCAATGCCGCTTTCTTTCACGCTGATAAGCGCTGCGGTGATACCCATTTTAATATTACGGCTGAGACGGCGCGACAGAAGAGGATCAATGTAATCTCTGTACGATTCCGGCTGGATACACTGAAGAAATAAGGCGTCGTGATTGACAGGGTCAGAAAGAAATTCATTCACCGCAATGGTTTTTTGAGGTGAGATGCATCCGATGCCGGAGATGTAGAAGGACATTTTTAGTGGGTTAGGGGTTAAGTTGTTTGGGGTTTGAGGCTATTAGGGTTTAGACTGTCAGGCTGTTAGGCGCATTCCTTTATCCCGTTCACCTTCTTCCTATTTAACTATTTAATTATTAACTATTTGACTATTAACTATTTGACTAATGACTATTTGACTAATGACTATTTGACTAATGACTATTTGACTAATGACTATTTGACTATTAACTATTTGACTAATGACTATTTGACTAATGACTATTTGACTATTAACTATTTGACTAATGACTATTTGACTAATGACTATTTGACTACAAAATACAAGTTACAAGTTGCACAAAACAAAGAACTATCTTCCCACTTTTTACTTTCAACTTTTTACTTTCAACTTGCTACTTTCAACTTGCTACTTTCAACTTGCTACTTTCAACTTGCTACTTTCAACTTGCTACTTTCAACTAATAACTATTTGACTATTTAACTATATTTTTGAGAATATGAGCGTTGTATTATTTCCGCCGAAACCAAACGAATTGGTCATAACATGCTTTTGCTCAATATTTTTCATCAAACAGCATACAGGGCTAAATGTGAGCTCGGGCATCTGTTGATTGAAATTCAGATTTGGAAAAATCATATTGTTTTTCATGCCCAGCAAGGTGATGATAGACTCTACGGTACCGGCAGCGCTGGTGGTGTGCCCGGTATAGGGCTTCGTGGAACTTACCAGGGGCAGTTTAGGGGCAAAGAGCCGTTGGATGGCGCGGCCTTCTGAAAGATCGTTATTGTCAGTTCCGGTGCCATGTGCATTGATATAATCAATATCGCCAGGTTGTAAACCGCTCATTTCCAACGCTTTATTCATGGCTAAGTAAGCTCCGTCACCTTCCGGAGATGACGCGGTTTGGTGGAAAGCCTCACAGGCATTTCCCCATCCTTTTAATTCAAAACCGGTACCGGCGGCCACATCTTCAGATTCCAGTACCAGGTAGGCTGCTCCCTCTCCAAGGTTTATGCCGGCGCGGTTTTTGTCGAAGGGCTTACAAGGTTCATAATCCAGAATTTTCAGGGCATTGAAACCGTTGAGATGAAACTTGGTGAGGCATTCGGTGCCGCCAACGATTACCCGTTTCAGTGTGCCATTCTGTATCATCCTGGCGCCAAGCAAAACCGCATTGGATGCCGAGGAACAGGCGGTGCTGATCGTGGTGACAAGTTTACTGATACCTAAGTGGTCAGCTATTTTCTCGGTGCTGTCGGCGCAATCACTTGTTGAAATAAAGGGATTGACTTTTTTTAATTTGAGGTAGTCGTAGTAGTATTGTTCACTTTTATCCATGCCGCCTACGGTGTTGGCCGAAATAAGGCCGGTTTCGCCGAAGTCGTTTATTTGTGCTGTTTGGATGGCTTCATTGACGGCAACCATGGCGAGCAGGGTAGTGCGGGTGAGGTCGGTGCGGCCTTGCAAACCACACAAACCAGCCAGTTCCTCGTTAGTTTGAGGTACCTCGGCCACCGGAATCTTGTCCCGGTGTATCGTGTTGAGGTGTTTGATGCTGCCAATACCCGACCGGCGGGCAACAAGAGCATCAAAGGTTTCCGGCAGGTTTTTTCCCAGGGCGGTGATGATACCCATACCGGTAACAAAGATCCTCTTCTGCATCAATTATTAAGCTTTTTGATGGTCAATAATGTATTTGGCCAGTGTCCGGATAGATGCAAATATTTTTTTGCCTTCTTTAGGGTCTTCGATTTTGATACCGTAATTTTTTTCGAGCAATACAATAATTTCCAGGGCGTCGATAGAATCAAGGCCTAATCCTTCGCCGAAAAGAGCAGCATCAGGATCGATATCTTCGGGGTTGAGGTCTTCAAGGTTGAGTTGCTGGATAATTTCTTTTCTGAGTTTTTCAATCAATTCTTGTTCTTCCATAGTGTATTAATATTTTCTGGTATATAATTTTTGAATATTTTCGACGTCAAAAGTACATTTTTCTTTTGAATTTTCTGCCTTATCATCAGGTTCGATGAGCATGGAAAAGGCCTCAAAGTGATGTTCGTTAATCTCTGTCCATCCGGCAATACAGGCTTGTATCTGACCGACTTCAGCCAGGAGTTTTACCTGGGTATGCAGTGTTGCTGCATCAAATTTTTCGCTGATAAGCAGTGCGTTTTCCCCGAAAAAACCGTTTTTTATGCATATTTCGCCCAGCATGATGTTGGGCAGGGTATAAACAAACACCGCAGGGCTGGGGAAATAATTACTCCGGTCGTTTATTGATTGTTGATGTTCCGTGTCGGTGAGGATGGTGGACGAACTGTTTAAAAATACCAGTCCAATTTCTTCCTTGGCGTAGCGGGATAGTAAGTCCGTATCTTTCAGCAAGATATCTGTTGCCAGATAACCCAACTTACTCATACTGTCCATTTTATAAAACTTGGGATAGGGTGCACACAAGAGTTTAAAGGCGGCTTTGACAAAATCCTGGTAACTGACCGTTTCGTCTTGTTGATGGATTATCCGGTTGTCTTGCCAGATTGTATTGCGTGAGATATATGTGGTTTTTGTTATATGCATGTACATTAATCTTTTGCAAACACGACGGCAGCGTTGCTCCCTCCAAAACCGGAGGCGGTTTTTAATATGTTTTTTTGGACCTTAGCGGTCAGCGTATCAACAACAGTAATTTTTTCCGGCACGCCTAATTCGTTAAATCCCAATGTTTTAAATATGATATCGTGTGTCAATCCATAAATTGAAATCAATGATTCGATGATACCTGCGGCTCCCAGGGTGTGTCCGAAGTAGGCTTTCAGGCTGTTGAGTGGTACCGTGCTCAGGCCGGCGCTGCTGAATGCTTTTGATTCCATTTCATCGTTATACGGTGTGGCGGTGCCATGAGCCGAAATAAAATCTATTTGTTCTGGGTGGATTTGCGCCATCTTCATGGCCCGTGTTATTGCCAGGAACAGTCCTTCGCCGGTGCGAGAAGGCCCTGAGATATGGTTGGCGTCGTTGTTGCTTGCTCCTCCTGTGACTTTAATCAGGGGAAGTCCGTTTTTTTGTTCGGGTTTTGTGCTGAGGATCAGCGTGCCGGCACCTTCGCCAAGGTTCAGTCCGCTGCGGTCTTTATCGAAGGGTTTGCAAATTCCGTTGGCCAGAGATTTGAACGATAAAAATCCGGAGATTACAAATTCAGAGGCTATGTCGCCGCCTATGACCACAGCGTTTTCGTAAAGGCCTGACCGTAAGAGGTGACTGGCGGCCGTGATAGCTAAGACACCTGAAATACAGGCGTTAGATATTATCAGGGGCTTGTTGTTATTGCCAAAATACCGGGCAATTATTTCTGCTGATTTCCAAAGAAATATCCTTTCGGGTTCAAAAGCCGCTTTTTGGTTTTCTTCGAGGAGGTTGATGTTGCCTTTTGTAGAAGAAATCACAAAAACGGTTTTTTCCGAAGCAGGGTCGATGTGTTGGTTTTGCGCCAGGGCTTTCCGGGCAGAGAGTATCATTAATTTTTCGAACCGGGTAAATTGCCCGGGGCCCGAAAGAGAGGCAAATTCATTTTCGAGACGTTGATTATCAACCAGTGAGGCATAAAAATCTTCAGGATACAGAGATTTATCTTGTATAAGGCGGATTCCTGAGATTTCCTTTTTTATTTTGTCGATATGTTCTTCCGTGGAGAATCCGAGAGAAGTAATTACGTTACCGCCGCATACAAAAACCTGATGCATGATAAAAAATTAAGTGGCAAAATTATGAAAAAAATCTTTTGGTTTTACTTTCAGGGGAGTAATACCCATTTCTTTTTCCATTCGGTGTAAAAATCGGGTGAGGTAAGCAGCAGTTCGCCGTTGGTGTTCAGAAACACCTGGGTGCTTTCGCCGGTGGCATAAACTTCATCGGTATCCGGGTTATACAGTTTGAACTCAAACATGATTTTTGCAGCAGGGGAAGGTATAAATGTGGTTTGCAACATCACATTGTCGTTATATTTCACCGCTTTTTTGTATTCGCATGAAATTTTTATCAGCGGGGTGGCCAGGCCGGCGCGGAACACATCCATATAGCCGATGCCGTATTTTTTACCGAAAGCTTCACGGCCGTCTTCGAAATATTTGAGGTAATGGCCGTGCCACACAATGCGCAACGAATCTACTTCGTGGAAACGAATACTGATAGGTGTTATTTCAGTAAGCATAGTCATTTCACTTTTTTGATTGCTTTGTACGCGAATCCTAAAGTGAAACATCCTATACCAAAGAGTATTAGTTTATATACGTTGGGCAAAATGTGTTTTATTTCCGCATTGCGCAGAAACAGGTCGTAGAAATTGGTTAACGCCCAGTTCATGGGCGAATATCCTAACATGCCCTGCATGTTTTTGGGCATCAGGTAAACCGGCATCCACAAGCCCCCGAAAGAAGCCAGAATTATGATAAGGATAACACCAACGGAAGCTGC
>Ga0116172_10000917_pt1 | contig 27793 bp, 31 predicted proteins | sample AD_UKC083_MetaG_FD_89799 | JGI IMG/M metagenome (GOLD analysis project Ga0116172, IMG submission 89799) | Active sludge microbial communities of municipal wastewater-treating anaerobic digesters from USA - AD_UKC083_MetaG | ecosystem: Engineered > Bioreactor > Anaerobic > Digestate | place: USA... | reverse complement strand
TAAGTAAGATTGAGCTATAATGAAAAGGATAATCGGCTTCATTGAGACTCTGCTCATAGCATTTTTCGTAATGTGTATGGTCTTTACATTTTGCCTTGGGATCTATTCTGTAAGCGGCGTTTCTATGGAGAATACTCTGACTCAGGGGGATTCAATTCTGGTTGCGAAGTTTCCGCTGAGTATAAAACAGGGTGATATCATTGTTGCGTCTGTAAATAAGGCAGCAACACTTGATGATAATAATAATATCATAACAAAAAGTGTACCTGACAATACTATCATAAAAAGAGTGATAGCATCCGAGGGGCAAACGGTAGACATCGATTTCAGCCGCGGTAAAGTATATGTTGACGGTGAGGTGCTGCGCGAGGATTATGCAAACGGACTCACTCACCTGGATGAGGGTGCTTTCACAGGCAGGTATCCCGTAACAGTACCGGAAGGATATCTTTTTGTTATGGGCGATAACAGAAGAAATTCACTTGACAGCCGGTCAACGGATATTGGCTTTGTTTCAAAACATAGTGTTGACGGAAAGGTCATTTGCCGTCTGGCACCGTCCGAAAAATTCGGACGTATACAGTGAACTAATGGTTGCAGGAGGCAATAGTGGATAATACGGATATGAAACAGATCCAGTGGTTTCCTGGACACATGGCTAAAACAAGAAGACTGATCGCTTCAAATCTTTCTCTTGTAGATGCAGTTGTTGAGATAGTGGACGCTCGTTCTCCGCTCAGCAGCCGCAATCCGGAAATGGATCATATGACTAAAAACAAGCCGAGACTTGTGCTGCTCAATAAAAGTGATCTTGCTGACGAGCGCACAACTCAGCAGTGGATAAACTACTTCAGGCGAAATGACAGTGAAGCCCTTGCGGTTGACTGTAAATCAGGAAAGGGCTTGAAGTCTATACTTCCCACACTAAAAAATACCGTTCTCAAGGAACTTATGGATAAGCGAGAAAGAAATGGTATGAAGGGTGCAGCCGTCAGGCTTATGATAGTCGGCATACCTAATGTAGGAAAATCCTCACTTATCAATAAGTTAGCAGGCTCTAAGCGTGCTAAGGTTGAGGACAAACCCGGTGTCACGAGAACAAAACAGTGGGTAAAGCTGGATAATAATACAGAGCTACTGGATATGCCCGGAGTTCTCTGGCCTAAATTTGAGGATCAGAGTGTAGCAGTAAGACTTGCTTTTACAGGCGCTATAAGCGATGATATACTTGATATTGAGACACTTGCTATGAAGCTTCTTTCATATCTCGCAGAGAATTATCCGAATTCTCTCACCGAAAGATATAAGATCGAGCTTTCAGAGGAGGATACCGGTCTTGACTTGCTTGAAAAGGTCGGTAAAAAGCGCGGTATGATGATTTCAGGCGGTGAGATCAATACAGAGCGTGCAGCTATAACTGTATTGGATGAGTTCAGAAGCGGAAAGCTTGGCAGGATCACTCTTGAAGCTCCTCCGCAGAAGGAGCAGTAATGGCAAGGATAATTCTTCATAAGGAGCTTTTTGATTATGACACGGAGCTTCGCAGGGAGTATCCCGTTATATGCGGAGTTGATGAAGCAGGACGAGGTCCGCTTGCGGGCGATGTTTATGCTGCTGCTGTTATTCTTAAAGATGATGCTCTGATAAACTATCTCAATGACAGCAAGAAAATTTCGGAAAAGCGAAGGGAGTTTCTTTATGATGAGGTCATAGAGAAGGCTGACGCTTACTGTATAGCAACTGCATCGGTAGAAGAGATAGACCGTCTGAATATCCTTCAGGCGACAATGCTTGCCATGAAAAGAGCTGTGGAAGGTTTGGGCGTAAAGGCTGATCTTGCACTGATTGACGGAAACAGGCTTCCTGAGCTTGAATGCGAGAGCAGATATGTTATCCACGGAGATGCAGTTTCAGCTTCTATCGCAGCTGCTTCCATACTTGCAAAAGTCGCAAGAGATCGCTATATGCGTGAGTTGGACGAGAGGTATCCCCAGTACTGCTTTAGCAAGCATAAGGGATACGGGACGGCTCTGCACTATGAAAAGCTTGCGGAATTCGGTATATCCGATGTTCACCGCAGAACATTCTTGAAAAAGCTTTATGACGAAAAGTGAAATAGGAAAGCTCGGAGAGGAAAGCGTTTGCAATTACCTGATCGAGCGCGGATATAATATCGCTGCACGAAATTACCGCATCAAGGGCGGCGAGATAGACATAATCGCTGAAAACGGTGATTATATCGCATTTGTTGAGGTGAAATCCCGTAAACCTGACAGTATGGTCTCGGGATTTGAAGCTGTCAACAAGCGTAAACGCGGACTTATAATCAAAACTGCTGCTGATTATTGCTGTAAGCACCCGAATATACTGCAGCCGAGATTTGATGTCGCACAAGTCATCATTGACGGAGGCAAGGTGCTCGGCATTGATTATATTTTAAACGCCTATGATACAACAGGCTACAATTTCATATTTTGAAGGGTGATAATATGTTTTATAACAGCACAAGAAACAGTGATGTCAAGGTCAACAGTGCCGAAGCTATTACTCAGGGTATCTCAGCCGAGGGCGGACTTTTTGTTCCGGAAAGCATTCCTCAGCTGACACTTGATGAGATCAAGGCTATCGGTGACATGAAGTATGCTGACAGAGCTGCTTATGTGTTTTCAAAATATCTCACTGATTTTACCGATGCAGAGATACACTATTGTACAGATAATGCTTACAGTACCAAGAACTTTGAGACTGAGAGCATTGCTGAGATAGCTCATCTCTTTGACGGCACATATATGCTGGAGCTCTGGCACGGTCCTACCTGTGCATTTAAGGATATGGCTCTACAGATCCTGCCTTATTTTCTTACAACTTCTGCAAAGAAGATAAAGCTGGATAAGAAGATAGTTATTCTTGTTGCCACATCAGGTGACACAGGAAAGGCTGCACTTGAGGGCTTCAAGGACGTTGAGGGAACTTCGATCCTCGTTTTCTACCCCGAGGATGGCGTCAGCCCCATGCAGAAGCGTCAGATGAAGACTCAGGAGGGCTCAAATGTAGGTGTTTGTGCTATCAAGGGCAACTTTGACGACTGCCAGAACGGTGTAAAGGCTATATTCACAAATGACGATGTAAAGAAGACTCTTGACGATAACGGCATGATCTTTTCAAGCGCCAACTCCATCAACTGGGGACGTCTTGTTCCTCAGATCGTTTACTATGTGTCTGCATACGCTGAGCTTGTAAAGGACGGAGAGATCGCTCTCGGCGACAAGATCAACATTGTAGTTCCCACAGGTAACTTTGGTAATATCCTGGCTGCTTACTATGCAAAGCACATGGGTATCCCTGCAAACAAGCTTATCTGTGCTTCCAACATAAATAATGTCCTCACAGACTTCATAAACACAGGTATCTATGACAGGAACAGACAGTTCTATGCTACTGTATCTCCTTCAATGGATATTCTTATCTCAAGCAATCTTGAGAGACTTCTCTATCTGATGACTGACCGCAATGACGCTCTTATCAGAGAGTGGTTCGGTAAGCTTGCTTCTGAGGGAAGATATGAAGTAAATGATGATGTCAAGAAGAAGCTCAAGGAGGAGTTTGCTGCCGGCTTCTGTGATGATAATCAGACAAAGGCTACTATACACTCTGTCTATGAAACTTATTCCTATACCTGTGATACTCATACATCCGTTGCTGTAAAGGTTTACAAGGATTACAAGGAGACCTCAGGCGATACAACAAAGACTGTTATCGCTTCCACAGCAAGTCCTTACAAGTTCAGTGCGGCTGTTCTTGAGGCGCTTGAGGGCAAGGCTTCTGACATAGATGAGTATGACAAGGTCGACAAGATCGCTCAGCTCTCGAATATTCCTGTTCCTGCGGCTCTCGCTGACCTCAGAAACAAGCCCGAGCGCTTCAGCGACGTAATCGATAAAGCAGACCAGAAGGATTATGTGCTCAGGACACTGGGCATATAAAATATGAGCTTGTTCGTACTTGCCGATCTGCACCTGTGTAAAGGCAATCCTGAAAAGACCATGAGTATCTTCCCGGGGTGGCAGGATTACCAGGAGCGGATCGAGAAAAACTGGCTCGAACTTATAAAAGAAGATGACACAGTAGTACTTCCGGGAGATATATCATGGGGTATGTCTCTTGCGGAAGCAGCTCCCGATTTTCATTTTATCGAGGAGCTTCCCGGTGAGAAGATAATCATCAAGGGAAATCATGATTACTGGTGGACCACCATGCGCAAGATGGAGGAATTCCTGGCGGCTGAGGGGTGCAGCTCAATCAAGATACTGCATAATAACCACTATAAATATGAAAAATACGGTATCTGCGGCACAAGAGGCTGGGTCAATATGCCGGGAGAAACACAGGACGAAAAGGTTCTGAAGAGGGAAGTGCAGCGCCTTGAGACTTCCATAAAGTCAGCGCTTGCTGCGGAGCTTGAACCTATAGTTTTTCTGCATTATCCGCCCATCTTTGCTACAAATTTTAATTACGACATCCTTGAGATATTATATCGCTATAAGATAAAAGACTGTTATTACGGTCACATTCATGGACGCTCTGCGCATGATCTTTGCGTTAAAAACACCTATGATGACGTGAATTTTCATCTGATTGCAGGGGATTATTTACAGTTTATCCCTGAAAAAGTCTTGTGATTTGTGCATTATGCAGAAGTGTTGGAAATCAGTAGAAAAATTATCGGAAATGTGGTATAATATACCAAGTATGTTATATAAATATTGGAGGACGTATCAATATGAGTTTAAAATCATCAAACAAAACAGATGTGAATACTACAGAGTTAGTAATTTCGATCGATGCTGCTGCTTTTGAGGCAGCTGTTGAGAAGGAATACCAGCGTCAGAAGAAAAACATCCAGATCAAGGGCTTCAGAAAGGGCAAGGTTTCCAGAAAGCTTGCCGAGAGAGAGTTCGGTGAGGGTGCTTTCTACGAGGGCGCTATTAATTCTCTCCTTGGTCCCGAGCTCGATGCTGCTGTTCAGGAGACAGGACTTGTTCTTGTAGACAGACCTAACGTAGAAGTTACTTCTATCGACAAGGAAACAGGCGTTGAGCTCAAGGCTGTATGTGTTACAAAGCCTGAGATCGAGATTTCTGACTACAAGGGAATCAAGGCTCCCAAGGAAGTCAAGGAGATCACTGATGAGGACATCGAGAAGCAGATCGAGATCATCAGAAAGAAGAACGCTCGTATCGTTTCTGTAGATGACAGAGCTGCTCAGATGGACGATGAAGTTGTTATCGATTTTGAGGGCTTCTTCGGTGACGAGGCATTTGAAGGCGGCAAGGGCGAGGATCATCCCCTTCGTCTTGGCAGTGGTCAGTTCATTCCCGGTTTTGAGGATCAGATCGTTGGTCACAATGTTGGTGACGAGTTCGACGTAAATGTAACCTTCCCTGAGGACTATCAGATGACTGATTATGCAGGAAAGGAAGCTACATTCAAGTGCAAGCTCAAGTCCATCAGCTATGAGGAACTTCCTGAGATCAATGATGACCTTGTAAAGGATGCTACAGAGTTCGATACTGTTGCTGAGTACAAGGACGACATAAAGACAAAGCTCGAGGAAGCTGCTGTAAGCCAGGCTGACGCTGCTTTCGAGAATGCAGTGATGAATGCACTTATCGATAAGGTTGATTCACCTATTCCTAACTGTATGTATGAGCAGAGAATAGACGCTCTTATGAGATCATTCGAGCAGCAGCTCGCACAGCAGGGTATGGATCTCAAGCTGTACTTCCAGTACACAGGTATGGATATGGATTCCTTCAGAGAGACATACAGAGATAGAGCTGTAAGCGAAGTTAAGCTCAGACTTGCTCTTGAGAAGATCGCTGAGCTTGAGAACCTTGAGGCTACAGAGGAAGAGATCAACAACGGTCTCAGCGAGATCGCTGCTGCTAACAACATTGACGTTGATACAGTAAAGAGATTCATTCCTCTTGATGAATATACTACAGACCTGAAAGTTCAGAAGGCAGTAGAGCTTGTTAAGGAAAATGCTGTGGTAGATAACACTGCTGCCGAGGAAAAGGCTGAATAATAGCTTTTTCGACAAATTATTCATAGAAATATTGTTGTCCCGCAGCTTATTGTGGGACAACTGTTTTTAAAGAAAGGGCGATAAACTATGAGCGTACTGGTACCTTATGTCGTTGAACAGACAAGCAGAGGCGAAAGATCATACGACATTTATTCACGTCTTCTCAATGACAGAATTATTATGCTTTCAGATCAGGTAAATGATGCAACTGCAAGTGTTGTTGTTGCACAGCTTCTGTATCTTGAAAGCCAGGATTCCGAAAAGGATATCTCTTTATATATAAACAGCCCCGGCGGTTCGGTAACTGCTGGAATGGCTATATATGACACTATGAACTATATCAAATGCGATGTATCAACAATTTGTATCGGTATGGCTGCATCAATGGGTGCTTTTCTCCTTTCATCGGGAGCTAAGGGCAAGAGAATCGCTCTTCCCAACAGTGAGATAATGATCCATCAGCCTCTCATCGGCGGCGGACTTGGCGGTCAACAGACCGACATAATGATACACGCAAAGAACCTTGAGCGTACAAGAGATCGTCTCGAGGAGATCCTTGCAAATAACACAGGCAAGAGCATCGAGGAGATCCATGCAGCTTGTGAACGCGACAATTATATGACTGCTAACGAAGCACTTGAATACGGACTTATCGATAAGGTCATAACAAAAAGGTAGGGGTTATAAATGGCTGAAACGTTTAAATCGTGCAGCTTCTGCGGCAAGGGGGAAAACAGGGTTCGCAGTATGTTTTCTGCAGGTTCATCCAATATATGTGATGAGTGCGTTACTTACTGCTATGAAATGCTCTATGGACCCGGAGTAGCTAAAGCTCACAGAAAAGCAGCAAAATCAGAGGCAGAGAAGGATACCGCTGCTCTGACTCTTATGAAGCCTATGGAGATCAAGGCTTTCCTTGATGAATATGTCATAGGCCAGGACGATGCAAAGATCGCCCTTTCTGTAGCTGTATACAATCATTATAAGAGAATAATGAGCCAGGAAAATGAGAAGGATATTGAAGAGAGCGACGGAGTTGAACTTCAGAAGAGCAATGTTCTTCTGCTCGGACCTACCGGTGTCGGCAAGACTTTTCTTGCACAGACTCTTGCCAAGCTTCTTAACGTTCCGTTTGCTATCGCTGATGCTACAACAATTACCGAAGCAGGTTATGTCGGCGATGACGTTGAGAATGTTCTTCTCAGACTCATTCAGGCTGCGGATTTTGATATCAAGGCAGCCGAGAGAGGCATTATCTATATTGATGAGATCGACAAGATCGCAAGAAAGTCCGAGAATACTTCTCTTACCCGTGATGTAAGCGGTGAGGGTGTACAGCAGGCACTTCTTAAGATAATAGAAGGTACTGTATCAAATGTTCCTCCTCAGGGCGGCAGAAAGCATCCCAACCAGGAAGTTATCCAGATAAATACAAAGAATATTCTGTTTATCTGCGGCGGAGCTTTCGACGGTCTGGAGAAGCAGATACAGAAGCGTATCGGAAAGGCACCTATCGGTTTTGGCGGCGAGATAAAGCCTCATAAGGAGGAAATGGACAATATCTTCAAAAAGGTCGTGCCGAAGGATCTTGTCAAGTTCGGTATGGTTCCCGAGTTTGTTGGCAGACTTCCTGTTATTTCTGTACTTGAAGAGCTTGACGAGGCTTCACTTGTAAGGATACTTACAGAGCCCAAGAACGCCCTCATCAAGCAGTATAAGAAGCTGTTCAGCTACGATGATATCGAGCTTGAGATAGAAGAAGATGCACTTATTGAGATAGCTAAAAAAGCTATTGCACAGAAAACAGGCGCTCGCGGACTTCGCTCTATACTGGAGTCTATTCTTGTTAACACTATGTTTACTGTTCCTTCTGACGGCAGTATTGCTAAGGTAACTGTTACAGCAGACTGTGTTCGCAATGGAGTTCAGCCTTTGCTCACTAACAGAAGAAACAAGCTTCTTAAAGCTGAATAAAAATTAAGGGACTGCATATGCAGTCCCTTTTCTCATTTTCAGCATCCGCAGCCACAATTGTTGTTTCCACAGTCACAGCCGTTGTTGCCGCAGCCTGAGAAAAGAATGATGACCAGAAGTACTAAGAGAATGATGCACCAGCAGTTATTTCCTCCGAAGCATGAATTACACATAATAGAACAACTCCTTGAATTGATGTATTTGAACCGCGTTTTCTGCGCTTCATAGTACATAGTATGCCATCTGAAAAAAAGTGTTACAGTTTATTTCAGATTATTGATTTCGACAGTTATCGCATGAAATTAATGGCATAATATTATAGAGAAAAGGAGGCGCTATATGATCAATTACAGTAAATTCACAAAGAAATCAGTTGATATTATCGAGGGAGCTGTAGAGTATGCTTCTGAAATGGGGCACACATATGTCGGAAGCGAGCATATCCTTCTGTCAATTATGGGGGAGGATACTTCTGATGCGGCTGATATACTCAAAAAGAGCGGATTAACATTTGAAAGCTTAAGGAACGGTATAATAGAACTTGTAGGACAGGGGACTCCTTCAATTCTGAACAAACGATTTTTTACCACCGCTACTAAAAGAATACTTGAAGCAGCCTGTTCTGATACAGCAGAGGGAGAAGCAGTACAAGTCAGTTCTGAAATGATCCTTTCTGCAATAATAAAAGAAAACTCTTGTACAGCCTGCACGCTTATAAGAAAAACCGGCGGAGATATGGAGTATATATGTGACAGGCTCTGCATGATTTCAGGCACATCTTCAAATATGAAGATCAGGGAAGCAATTATGCCTAAACCATCAAACTGTCCCCATCTTTTCAGATATGGCAGAAATATGACCGATATAAGTGAGGTACGCAAAAAAGATCCGCTTATCGGAAGAGAAAAAGAGGTCAGCCGAATATTACAGATCCTTGCACGCCGAAACAAGAATAACCCATGTCTTATTGGTGAAGCAGGCGTAGGAAAAACTGCTGTTGTAGAAGGGGTTGCAGAGCTTTTTATGCGGAATGCTGTTCCGGACAGCCTGAAAAATAAGTATATTTTCAGTCTTGATCTAACGTCAATGCTTTCAGGAGCAAAATACAGAGGCGATTTTGAAGAAAGAGTAAAGGCATGCGTAGATGAAGCGGTCAGTGCGAGAAATATTATTCTGTTTATCGATGAGATACACAGTATCGTAGGAGCCGGAGCTGCTGAGGGAGCCATTGATGCCGCAAATATAATGAAGCCTCAGCTTGCAAGGGGAGAGCTTCAGATCATTGGAGCTACTACCTTTGATGAATACCGACGAACTATTGAGAAAGACCATGCACTTGAAAGACGTTTTCAGCCTGTAAATGTTGCTGAACCTGATATGGAAAGCTGCATAAGGATAATCAATGGATTAAAATGCGATTATGAGAAATATCATGGTGTAAGTATATCAGAAGAAATAGTGGCGCTTGCTGTAAAAATGTCTCAGCGATATATTACTGACAGATTTCTTCCTGATAAAGCTATCGATGTGCTTGATGAAGCCTGTGCGGCGGCAAGGATAAGGACAAGTCAGGATCCGATAGTTCGTGATACAGAATTTATATCTATGAACGGAAGGAAGCTTAGCGAGCTGGGAAACTCACTAATGATAACTAAGGCATCAGAGTTAACGGAGGAGGATATCCATTCTGTTATTTCACTGCGATCAGGTGTACCGGTAAACAGGCTTACAGAGGTCGAAGCAGAAAGGCTTTCAATGCTGTCTGAAAGGTTATCTGAACGAGTGATAGGTCACAAAAGAGTCATTGATAAAATAACAGAAGCCGTTTACAGGTCAAGATCAGGGATTCGGGATAGCTGCCGTCCTGCGGCTTCGTTCTTGTTTACAGGGGCTACAGGTGTAGGCAAGACGGAACTTGCCAAGGCTCTCGCGGATTGTGTTTTTGACGGGCAGGATAGTCTTATCAGGGTGGATATGTCGGAATATATGGAAAAACATTCTGTTTCAAAGCTTATAGGAGCTCCTCCAGGATATGCAGGCTATGACTGCAATAACAATAACCTGTGCGAAAAAGTCCGCAGACAACCTTATTCACTTGTCCTTTTTGACGAGATAGAGAAAGCTGACCGTGAAGTGTTGAATATACTTTTACAGATACTTGATGACGGAATAGTGACAGATTCTATGATGAGACAGATAAATTTTCGCAACTGTATAATTATAATGACTTCTAATGTCGGAGGAGATGAGATATTATCCGCATCATCTCTTGGATTTGGAAGCAAAGATACTCAGACTCGTGAAGAAGCAACAATGTCCTGTATCAGAAAAAGCTTCTCGCCCGAATTATTGAACAGGATAGATGAGATAATCATTTTTGGCGCACTTAAGCATGAAGAGCTTCTTGAAATAAGCAGAATGGAGCTTGAAAAACTAAAAAACCGCGCTAAATCGGTTGGTATTACCACAGAATTTACCGATAATGTTACAGAAGCTGTGATTGATGTGAAAGAAACTGATAGATATGGTGCAAGACCTATCAGGCGCAGAGTAGCAGAGCTTGTAGAGAGCAGACTTGCTCAAATGATGATCGCCTTGGAGGTAACCTCAGGTGACCGTGTCAGAATAGATTTTCAGAACGGGGAGCTGACTGTCACAAAGCTCATTACGGTATAAATAAAAAAAGGCAATACACTACTGTGCATTGCCTTTTTTAATTATTTAATGTCTTTTACTGCAAGAAGCGGAGGTGGAGTCTTATCTTTGTTTGCGTAAATCGTATTGAATGCTAAAGCTCTGCCTGTTACGTCAACATAGAGGTCATCAAGATCATCCGCATTAGCGATCATTGCGATCTTTACATGAGTTGACTCACCCTTGGGGATATTGATATGATTTTTGCCGGATTTGTTATCGGCTTCCAGAGAAAGGAAGTCCTCGGCGGCTATCTTATCACTGCGGAGTTGTACCTTATCATCAAGATGATAGAGAACACGCCAGTTTGCTTCCCATTCTGTACCGTTTATAAGATCAGGACCAATGAGATAATCGAAGAGGCCGTTTTCCATATCGTCGTATATATCATTCTCGCCGATGTTCTTATATGTCAGGTCAAGAACAATGACTTTTTTCTGAACCGATATAGTATCAGTGACTTCATCAACAGTATTTATGCCGTCGCCTAAAGTACCGTATTCATAAGTTTCGTATATTTTGCCGTCATCGCTGAGATAGCCGCTGTAATCAGCAGGGTTGCCGCAGGAATCCGTTGATATACCGTCGAAGTTATCCTGTACCCACGCATCATTGAGGGTTATCTCAACATTATTTTCGATAGTATCTGTAATGATATCAGTATCAGTGAACGTATCTCCGATATGCAGCGACTCAAAGGCTTCTACTTCGCCGGTATTGGAGTCACCGTCCTTACCGGCATTGCTGTCACCTGACTCAGATTCGGTCAGTTCATTCCATGTTGTCCAGCTAAGAGTATCCTCAAATTCCGCAGCGTCAACAAGCTTCATTCCCTGAATAATGCTGCTGAGATCTGAATCGGAGATGTCTCCTGTGGCGTCCATTCTTACAATAAAATTGGTACCTTTGAAGTGTATCCATATATTCTTTGATAATGTGCTTTCAGCTGAATCATCATCACCGATCTGTCGGCAGAAGATAAAGGCGTTCTTTTCTTCATCTGAAACATCAATAATATTTTCTATACGCCATATATCCTGTTCCATTGGACAGGATTCATAAACACGGAAATAGTAGGCTTCAAAAGCGCTTCCATTATCATTATCAAATCTGTGAAGTAAGTCGGGAGAAGATACATCGGCACTGAATCCTTCGGGCAGCCATGTGTACTGAACATTGTATTTTCTTGTTTCGTCAGTTTCAGAGTTCTTTGGAGTAAACCTGAGCGTATATTCATTTTCGCTTTCTGTTGTGTAGTATAATTGGTCATATATAGCTTCCGGGTCTTCGACTGAAAGATTCTCGGGAGCTATCTCAATGTTTTCAACTCCCTCGGTCTCCGTTGCAGGAGTGGAAGTCGGAAGTGCTTTTGAGAGGGCATATACTGATGCAGGAGCTGCTATAACTATTGCTGCAGCAGCTGCCACCATGCCTCTGTAACGTCTCTGTATATGATTTGTTGTCTTTTTCATGGTAATTCCTTTCTGTATCTCTGCTCTTCGCAGCTCATACAAGGCGGAGAAATCATGTTTTTCGTCCGATGAAAAAGCTTCATCTATTATATCGTTCCATTCCCCCGAGGTAGGAAGCCCCTTATTTTTCATCGCTAATTTCTCCTTTCAGGCGCTTTTTCGTACGTTCAAAACGCTTTCGTACATTTGATTCGGTGAGTGACAGCTTTTCGGCGACGTCCTTCCATGACATCTCTTTTACACATCGCATTATAACAATGCTCTTATCAGGTTCATCAAGCGAATGCAGCAATTCGTCGATCTTTCCGCTGTGTTCTGAATGCTGAGCAGGATCTGCTATCTGCATAGCTTCGTCTATTGCGACCTCCGAACAGAATCGTTTTTTGTTCCTTCGGTAGATATTGATGGAGGTACTCTTGATGACCTTGATTATATAGTTCTTTGTCCTGTCGCTGTTACAGTCGCCAAGCTTCTGGAGTTTCCCTATGAGCCTGAGAAAAGCCTCAGAGACAGCGTCCTCGGCAAGTCCCTGATCATGCAGAACAGCAAAGGCTATCCTGTACATTGGTTGCTCATATACTTCATACAGGGCACTCAGCTTTTCTGAGTTCTCCTGAGTCATTTTATCACCTCATTTGAAACGTTTCATAACATATAACACCCGAAAGGTTCGATTTGTGACAGAAAAAATAAAAAAAGTTCCTTTCGGGAGCATATTTATATTCCCGAAAGGTCAAAATCAGGTACGTATTCTTCGGAAGCGGAGCTTTTTTCCTGCGTAAAACCTTTTATCCCAAGCTCTGCTGCACGGTCGGTAACAGAATGATATTCCATTTTTGTTACCCTCCTTTTCAGTTCTTTGAATTCATCAGGTATAAAATCAAACGGGGTATACTGGTTCATAATGCTTACCAGTACCTCGTCAGGAGATGTATTTTCGGATATCCATTCTATGATCCTGATGGAATCATGTCTGTGAGAAGGGAGAACCATGTGACGGATTATGGTACCTTTAATCAATCCGCCTTCATCATTGTACCTGAGCTTTCCGACCTGTTTTTTCATTGCAAGTACAGCTTCTGAGGCAACATCAAAATAATTCGGGGCTTTTGAATATTTTGCTGAGATCTCAGACGAGTAATATTTCAGGTCGGGAAGATATATATCTATATAGCCGTCAAGAATGGCAATAGTCTCGTTAAGCTCATAGCCGCCGCAGTTATACACAACAGGAACGACCAGCCTGTGCTTTATCATATCCAGAGCTTTGATTATATTCTGCACAAAATGCGTGGGAGTAACAAGATCGATATTATCAGCTCCAATTTCCTGCAAACGCAGGAAGATATCTGCAAGCTGTCGGTCGGTAATTTCTTTACCGAAAAGCTCGTTGCTGATCTTATTGTTCTGGCAGAAGCAGCAGTGCAGATTGCATCCCGAGAAAAATACAGTACCTGCTCCGTTTTTATAGGAAATACATGGCTCCTCCCAATTATGCAGTGATGCCCTTGCGACAATTGCATTGTTGCCTGCTCCGCATAAACCTTTTGTTACATTTCTGTCCGTGCCGCATTTGCGGGGACATAGCATACATTTATTCATTAAATTCATCATCCATATAATCTCTGAAGTTAAAGTTTTCAGGAGTAGTGGTACTGTCAAGTACATCATGAACGTCAATACCATGCTCTATACAATACATTGCAGCTGCTGTAAGGAACAGGCTCTTTGAAAGCCTGTTCTTCTTGCAGTAATCAGTTATTATCCTGTCTTCATACATGCTTGCTCTGCAGGAAAGGCTTTTATAGTATATAACACTGTTTGAATAACGCGTCATTCTGTTGTTTTTAGGCTTTTTTCTATCCATTACATATTCCCCCCCTGATAGACTAATTTTAGCATTAGTGTCGAAAAATGTCAATGCCGGAAGCAAAAAACGCTTTCTATCATTGAATATCACAAAAAAATCACTTGCTTTTTTGTATATAATGATGTATAATTATAATTACATAAAAATTTAAGGAGTAATTAAATATGGCTAATATAGGTTTTATCGGCGCAGGAAATATGGGCTCGGCTATTATGAAGGGTATATCTTCCAGCAGCCTTGGCAATGAAACATCTCTTTTTGCATTTGATCCGAGTACAGATAAGGTACATGCTCTTGCAGACTATGGTGTATCAGCCTGTTCTTCTGAAAAGGAGATAATGGAAAAATGCAAGTATGTATTTCTTGCAGTAAAGCCCCAGATAATCGAAGGAGTACTGGAAGCAATATCAGCTTATACCACAAAGGATACGGTTATCATTTCGATCGCTGCCGGTATCGGTGACGAATTTATCGCTAAGAAGACTATCTCTGATGCTAAGGTCATTCTTGTAATGCCTAACACGCCTCTTCTGCTTGGAGAAGGTGCATCTGCTCTTTCCAGAAATGACAAGGTAACAGATGAAGAATTTGAGGTTGTTCTCAACATTTTTAGGATCTGCGGTAAGGCAGCTGTTATCCCCAAGGATAAGATGAAAGAGATAATCGCTATAAATGGAAGCAGTCCTGCATTTATCTATCTTTTTGCAAAGGGCTTTATCGACTATGCCGCTTCTGTTGGCATCGACAGAGCAGCTGCAGAGGAGCTTTTCACACAGAGCCTTATCGGTTCGGCAAAGATGATAACAGATTCAGGAAATACTATTGATGAACTTATAAAGATGGTATCATCTCCCGGAGGAACTACTCTTGCCGGTCTTGACAAGCTGTATGAAGGCAATCTCACAGATGTGGTAAAGAAGTGCTGCGAGAGCTGCACAAACAGAGCGTATGAGCTCTCTAAGTAAAGCATAAAAAATATTTTCAAGGCATATTATTTCATTGAAAGGAATGATATGCATGAAAAAATAAGTACGATATCTGAAAAGAGGACAAGCCTGACTGTATACATGATGATTATCGCTGCAGGGATAGGTATTGGAGCTTTTCTTGCGAAATATTCCTCACTGGCCGACAATCATTTTGTAAATCAGTTTTTTCTTGTATCTCAGAATGATACAGAAGTTGCTGCACTCATTGCCGGCACCTTCCTTATTTCTTCATTAGTAGTAACTGCAGCTTTTTTATTCGGAGCTTCCGCTGTTGGACAGCCCTTCGGCGTGCTGCTTCTTATCTACAGGGGGATCGGTATCGGTATTTCCTCATCTGCAATGTATCTATCCGCCGGAACTAAGGCGATACTGCCTGTTGCAGTTATTGTTATACCGGTAGCAATTGCTTTTTCAGCTGTTGCGGCTCTTGCTGTAAGGGAGAATGTACATAATTCATGTATGATCTTCTCATGCTGCTTCGGAAGAAGTATAAATGATGGTGCAAGGTTAAGTTTAAAGCTGATACTCATAAAGTATATTGTACTTGTAATATTATCATTAATCATCTCTTTGGCCGACGGAGGGCTTTGCTTTCTATATAACTCTGTGGGCGGAAAATAAACGGAGGAATTACAAATTGGGTCTTTTTTCCAAGAATTATGAAACCGCAGGAGTCGGTATCTCCAAATATGCTCCCAAGAAAAAGGGAATAGCACTGTTTTTTGACATTGTCGGCAGAAAATTCTGGAAGCTTATGCAGGTCAATCTTGTATATATGCTTTTCTTCCTGCCGCTGGTAATGATGCTTCCCGTAATGACCATTTTCAAGAATCATTATAGACTATCTGTAGCTTCTATGATAGTCATGATGCTTATTTTCATGGTCCTGATCGGTCCTGCAACAGCAGGAATGACAAAAGTCATAAGGCTTTTTGTTATAAACAAGCATTCCTTCATAATGCGAGATTTTTTCAAGGGCTTCAAGTCAAACTTTAAAAATGCCGCTATAGTCGGATTTCTTGATTGTCTTATAATACTGTCCGCTCTTGCAGCTCTTAATGTATATCCTGCACTTGCGATACAGACACAGTCAAAGCTGATGTATATACCTATGGTAATAACATTCAGTATTTTTCTTGTTATCATTATCACGAACCATTACATATTCCTGATGATGACAGCTACAAGTTTATCATTCAAAAATCTGCTGAAAAACTCATTTGCACTTGCATTTGTTGCACTCAAGCAGAATTTGCTGACATTTATCATAATTCTCGCTGCATTAGCAGTGATGATACTTCTGATGTTTTATTTATTCCCTGTATTCCTGCTGCTTGTACCCTTTTTCCCTGCGGCATTCATTTGCCTGGTGAACTGCTTTATAAGCTATCCTGTGATACAGAAATACGTCATCAATCCCTATTACACAAGCATTGGCGAGATAAATCCTGAGCTTGTTGATGACACTCCCACAGATGAGGAGCGTATCTTCGAGGATATGGGCGGTAAGGAAAAGCCAATCGAGAACAGAAAAAAAGGCAAAGGAAAAAGAATATCATAAAAAATGCGGCGCTTTTTTTGCGCCGTAAATTTTTTGTGATATTTTGTATAGCTGTTACGTTTTATATATGAAGTACTTCAACAGAAAGAAAGGAAGTGACAGAATGAAACCTGACAAAATGGCGGAAATATACGACAGAAATAAGAATACAGTTTTTCGCATGGCATTTTCTTATTGCAAGAACAAGGCAGACGCAGAAGATTTAATGCAGGATGTTTTTATCAAGCTATTTACCTGCGGAGTAGAGTTTGAAGACGAGAACAAAGAGCGAAGCTGGCTTCTGAAGGTCACTGTGAACAAGTGCAGGGATATGTTCCGCTCACTGAGATACAGGTATTTATTGACTTCGATACCCCTTGATGAAGCTTGTCTCACCTATGAGACTCCCGAAGAAAGCGAAGTCTATCACGCTGTAATGTCGCTTCCGACAAAATACAGGATCGTTATTCACTTATATTACTACGAGGGCTACTCCGTAAAGGAGATAAGCAGTATCACGGGGACAAATGAATCGGCTGTCCAGACTCAGCTATACCGTGCAAGAAAGAAGCTTAAAGACACCCTTGGAAAGGAGCTCCTATCATGAATATGAACGATTATAAAAAAGTAACTGACCGCTTGGAACCTGATGAGCGGTGCAGAAAAGAGGTACTTGATATGAGTAAACGTGAGAACAGAATAAAGCAGAATACAAACGACTTTGAGGAAAAGGTATCAGGCGTAGAAGTTCGCCGCGGAAACGGCGCTCTCAGATTTGTCGGTATCGCAGCTGCTTTCGCACTGATAGCAGGCGGTATAGGAACAACAGGTGTACTGCTCCATAAGAACAGCAGGAACGTCTCGCAGCTTACAGAGGCAGGCGAGGAGGAAACGGTTACCGAAGAGATTACCGAGGAGGTAACAGAAGAGCCTACTGAATCTGAGGCAGGTGAGGATTATGATTATGAAGCTATCGCCAGAGAGATCACAGACAGTTATCTCGAAAGAACCAATATTCTTGTATACGGCGATGTGGAGTATGACGCAAATGATACCATAACATTCTATACCTATGACAGTTCTGATGCCGAATGGTCAGAAAAATACGGCGGTGAGCGTACATTCTGCAAGGTGACCGACGAGCGCTTCGGCAGCTGTCAGGATATCTACGATTACTACAAAGAGCTAATTGCTAACACTATTGAATTTGGAGGTTATAGTGAGCCTTTAATAACAGCTTCTGATTATAAGGACGGTGTCACTTTAGATGGAGCCGGTGTAGTAAGCTATCTTGGCGGAGATGCAAGCGGATTTGAAAACGGCAGCAAGGTCGACCTATATATACCCGATCCCGAAGATGACAGCACGGTTGATTATACAGCTCATGGCATCAACGGTGGAGTCTATATTGATTATAATGGATCGCTCTACGTTACACCTCGTGCTGCACAGTATGATATAGGCGAGCATTATACTTCCGAGCCTGTGATAGTCGAAAACAGCGAGGACAGGATAGTAGTTTCACGCTATATCAATAATAATATGCGAAACGAACAATATGGCACACAGAAACTGTTTACTTTAGTGCTCCAAAATGGTGAATGGAAGATACAGAGCATAGGAACAGGAATGCAGCCCGAGTATCTGTCATCAATTGCTATCCAGTGCTACCTTGAGGACAGGGCAGAATATAATGATATAAATATCGACTGCGGTGACATTATGGCTCCTCTTGAGATGCTTGAATATGATGAAGAAAACAAAACTTCCCGGGTACACGCTGTTCTTCATGATATAAACGGTGTTGATGCAATAGATGTAACAGCAGATATTGATCTGGGTAGTTTCAAGGTAACATCAGCAGATATAACAAGACTCAATGAATATGATGGTACACTGAAGCGTCCAAGCGTTATCTGGGCTGAGGAACACCCCGACGGCAAAGAATAAAAAACTATCCCCTGAACATAAAAGTTCAGGGGATTTTTGAAACATTAATTGGGTTCCTGCATAGAATATAAGCAGGGGAGAGATCAGACATCAACTATATTGGTAACGACTCCCGCAGGAGAGATGTCAATGTGACCGAAGGAAGGCTTTTTTCCGTCACGTGGGATAGAAGCGCTTCCGGGATTCATTATGTAAAGTCCGTTTTCGTTGCTCTGATAGCGGACATGAGTATGCCCGAAAAGAACTATATCACAGCCGTTGGTGAGCGCAAGGTTTTTCAGTCTGTCCAGAGAGCCGCCTACACCGTAAAGGTGACCATGAGTGGCGAGTATCTTATGATCAAGGACAGGAAGAACAAAAACATCATTGCTGAGGCTATCAAAGTCGCAGTTGCCGGCAACGTGTATTATCTTTGGAGCAAGCTTCTGGTGAGACAGGATAAAATTGTCCAGCTCGCGCTCGCCGTCGCCAAGGTGTATTATCCAGTCGGCATCGGTATTTCGGAGAATTATACTTTCAAGATTGAAGTAATTACCATGTGTGTCTGATAAAACAACAATTCGCAAGAAGATCCCTCCCAGTGAAGATTATACCATATTATAACATATTTTAATTCAAAAAGCAATATAATATTGTATAAAATATAAAAAGGAGGCATATATGAATAATAACATAGACCCTAAAAAGATCTCGGGACTGCTAAATGCGGTCAGCAAGAAGATAGGAGTCCCGCCTGATAAGCTGCGTTCTGAGCTTGAGGAGGGAAAATTCGACAGTGCACTTTCAGCCATGAACAAAAATGATGCCGCTAAATTTCAACAGGCTGTTAACAACCCAAAGCTTGTTGAAAAAATGATGAGTACCCCGCAAGCAAAAGCTCTCTATGAGAAGCTTTCGGGCGGTAAGAAATAGCAGGAGAAACAAGTGGAAGACATAATGGGCAGGATAAGCGAACTGCTGTCAGATGAAGAGAGTGTAAAACAGCTTTCCGAGCTTGCACAGATGCTTGTTTCTGAGGAGGGGGCTGAAAACGAAAATACATCTGAACAGCCTGACCTCAGCTCTTTAATGAAGCTTACAAGTCTTGTTGGAGCAGCATCAAATGACACCAGGAATACCGACCTGCTCCTTGCACTTAAACCTCATCTTGGCGCAGATAAGCAGAAGCGTGTGGATAAGGCAATAAAGCTGATGAAGCTGCTGGCAATGTGGAATATAGCAAAGGACAGCGGTTTGCTGCAGGAGCTGATCTGATTTAGGGAGGTGATCTGATGGCGGTATACAACATGGGCAGCAGAAGAGAACGTAGTTGTGAGAGCGTGAAGATACATCAGAGCAGTCCCCGGAATATCGCCGCAGATATACCTCCTGAGAGTGAAATGTGCTCGGATAGAAGCGATTATAAAAGCTCGGACAACAGTCCGTTCAAAAAAATAATAGATGACTTTCTTGACGGAGGTATTGACAGCGATAAGCTGCTGATTGCCGTGTTGCTCTATCTTCTGATAAAGGAAGGAGCGGATATAAAGCTTATCATCGCTCTTGGATATATACTGATTTGAGAGGTAAAAATGGATACAGAAACTATATTCAGAATTGGCTGTGCAGCAGTTATATTAGTCGCTGCAATATACTATTTCAGGCGTGAGAAAAAGATACTTTCACTTTTTATCGGAGCTGTTACAGGCTGCGCAGCACTGTTTATTGTCAATAAGTACGGCGGAATGCTCGGCGTAGACATCCATCTCAATCTTTTTAATACAGTTGGAAGTATCGTGCTGGGAGTTCCTTTTGTAGTTTTTCTGGTAATAATGAATTTTTTGTAAAAATAAAGTCCTATTTCACAAAAACTATTGAATTATTATCCTTTTTATGGTAAAATATACTTATAGGAGGTGGATCATGAACATTATAGATATCATCAATAAAACTAAAAAATCACAGGAACTCAACGAAGAAGAGATCTCCTGGCTTGTAAAAAGCTACACAGAAGGCGAGGTTCCCGATTATCAGATGTCAGCATGGCTTATGGCTGTATGTCTTAACGGATTAACCGAAAAGGAGACATTTGCTCTTACTGCTGCTATGCGTGACAGCGGAGATATTCTGAAGCTCAGTATTCCTTACACTGCGGACAAGCACAGCACAGGCGGAGTAGGCGACAAGACATCACTTATAATCGGACCTATCGTAGCTGCCTGCGGTGTATGTGTTGCGAAGATGTCAGGCAGGGGACTGGGGCACACAGGCGGTACTATCGACAAGCTTGAGAGTATCGAAGGCTACAGGACTGATCTTCCTCTGGTAGAATTTGAGAAAATACTCAGGCAAACAAATTTCTCTATTATTTCTCAGACAGGCGAGCTTTGTCCTGCCGATAAAAAAATGTATGCGCTGCGAAATGCCACCGGAACAGTTGACAGCATACCGCTTATCTGTGCAAGTATCATGAGCAAGAAGCTTGCAATGAATGCCGATTGCCTTGTGCTGGATGTTAAATATGGCTCAGGTGCTTTCATGAAGTCCAAGGAAGACGCAGAGAAGCTTGCTGTATTAATGGAAAAGGCAGGGAAATCGGCAGGAAAGAAATGTAAAGCCGTGGTTACTGATATGGACTCTCCGCTTGGCAGAAATATCGGTAACGCTCTTGAGGTCAAGGAAGCAGTTGAAGTGCTTCAGGGCAAAGTTAAAGGCAAGCTTTACGATATCTGCATAGAGCTCGCAGCAGATATGCTGGAGCTTTCAGGCAAGGGTGACAATGCAGCCTGCCGCAGAATGGCGGAGGAAGCTGTTTCGTCTGGCAGAGCTCTGGGAGTTCTGCGGGATACTATAAAGCTTCATGGCGGAAATTACAATATCTGTGATGATACATCACTTCTTCCGCAGCCGCTTCTGAAGTATGAGATCAGAGCCACAAAGGATATGAAGATCCTCGGATTCAACTGTGAGGAGCTTGGAATGACCTCACTTCTTCTCGGTGCAGGAAGGCTCACAAAGGAAGACAAGCTGGATATGAGCGCGGGCATCGTTATGAACTGCGATATTGGCGATCAGCTGGCAGCTGACGATATCATTATGACATTGTACTCTACAGTTTGCAGCGATTTCTCTGATGCTGCGGTAAGAGCTCTCAACGCTGTAAAGTTTGAGATAACCGAAAAGCCAAGCTATACCTGATACAGGTGTAAATATAAAACGGAGGTAGTTAAAAATGGGATTTGTTGATTCAGTAAAAGATATTGCAGGAAAATTCAGCGAGTCAGTTGAGCGCGGAGCTAAGCAGGTTTCAAGCAGCTCAAAGAAATTTGCCGAGAAGACAAAAATGAAGCGCGAGATAGCAAGGGTACAGTCAGATATCAATACCGACTACATAGAACTGGGAAAGGTAATGTTCGATAAGATATGTGACGATCCCGAAAACGAATATGCTTCTATCGTATCAGACATAAAGGATAAGAGTGCCAATCTTGAGGAACTCAAAGCACTTCTCATGACGCTTGAGGACAAGATCACCTGCGTTAACTGCGGCGCACGTATACGTAAGGACCAGATATACTGCGATAAGTGCGGTACTAAGGTGGAGCGTCCTGAAAGTGCACCTGCTGCCGAAGTAGTAGAAGCAGAGGTGGTATCAGAGGAAGCTGTTTTCAGCTCGGATGACGCAGAATAATATTTTTAAGGCGTATTGTGTGAAGATACGCCTTTATTTATGCAAAGTGCTGTAAATACAGCGTTTCGATTTGGCGGTAAAAACGAAAAATAGGTATTTACTTTTTCGCTTTTTTGTGATAAAATATAAATAGTTTATCGCTTTGCAGCTTTTTTGCTTTTATATGCAAAAGTCAAAAACTGCTTTTACAGAAAGGATCTTAATAATGCCCATTACTGATTTACTTGAAAGAAACGCCGAATTATACGGCAATGACGTAGCTCTTGTAGAAGTCAATCCTGAGATAACAGAGGTTCGCCGCGTTACATGGAAGGAATATGAACTTATCGAGCCCAATCCGGAATGTCACTACAGACGTGAGATCACATGGAAGGTCTTTGACGAAAAGGCTAACCGTTTCGCAAATATGCTCATTGAAAGAGGCGTACATAAAGGAGACAAGGTAGGAATACTTCTTATGAACTGCCTTGAGTGGCTGCCTATATACTTTGGTATACTCAAAACAGGCGCTCTTGCAGTACCGCTTAACTTCAGGTATACAGCTGACGAGATCAAGTATTGCCTCGACCTTGCAGAGGTAGATGTTCTCATGTTCGGTCCTGAATTTATAGGAAGGATCGAGGAGATCGCTGATGAGATCAGCAAGAACAGGCTTCTGTTTTATGTAGGTGAGGGATGTCCCTCATTTGCAGAGCATTATGATAGTCTTGTTGCTAACTGCGCAAGCTCTGCCCCTGATGTAAAGCTTACCGATGATGACGATGCTGCGATCTATTTCTCATCCGGTACTACCGGCTTCCCAAAGGCTATTCTTCATGATCATACAAGTCTTATGCATTCCGCAAAGGTTGAGCAGAAGCACCATGGTCAGACCAGAGATGATATTTTTCTCTGCATACCTCCTCTTTATCATACAGGAGCTAAGATGCACTGGTTCGGCAGCCTTTATTCAGGCAGCAAAGCAGTACTCCTCAAGGGAGTAAAGCCCAAGTCCATCATCGAGACTGTTTCGGAAGAGGGCTGTACTATTGTTTGGCTTCTGGTTCCGTGGGCTCAGGATATACTTGATGCCATTGACAGGGGAGATATTGATCTTTCCAATTATGATCTTGATCAGTGGAGACTTATGCATATCGGTGCACAGCCTGTTCCTCCGTCGCTTATCGCACGCTGGAAGAAGATCTTCCCTAAGCACCAGTACGATACAAACTACGGCCTCAGCGAGTCTATCGGTCCCGGCTGCGTACACCTCGGCGTTGAGAATATCCATAAGGTAGGTGCTATCGGTAAGGCTGGCTTTGGCTGGGAAGTAAAGATAGCTGACGAAAACGGAAATGCTGTTGATCGTGGACAGGTTGGAGAGCTTCTTGTCAAGGGCCCCGGCGTTATGAAGTGCTATTACAGAGACGATAAGGCTACCGCCGAAACTCTCAAGGATGGCTGGCTCTATACAGGTGATATGGCGCAGGAGGACGAGGACGGCTTCATATACCTTGTCGATCGTAAAAAGGACGTTATAATCAGCGGCGGTGAGAACCTTTATCCTGTTCAGATCGAGGACTTCCTCAGAAGCCACCCTGCTATAAAGGACGTTGCAGTTATAGGTCTGCCGGATAAGCGTCTCGGTGAGATAGCTGCTGCTATCATTTCCATCAAGGAGGATCACAATTGCACAGAGGAGGATATCACTTCATTCTGTCAGAAGCTTCCAAGGTACAAGAGACCTCATAAGATCATATTTGCTGATGTTCCGAGAAATCCCACCGGAAAGATCGAAAAGCCCAAGCTTCGTTCTATTTACTGCGGAGAAAGTCTTGTGGCAACTCAGATAAAGAACTGACATAATAAAAAGGCCGATGAAAACATCGGTCTTTTGCTTTATATTTGCAGCTTTAACAGCTGCTAACAATCTCCTTCGACCTTATTCGACAAACCTCGTCAATTCACGACGAAATTGCCTATGTAAAACCTGGAAAAAGTGTGGTATAATTTGTCTGAAAACATCGAAGGAGTGGATCAAAATATGAAGAAAAACGTCGAAGCAATAATTGTAACAACACTATTAGACCTTGGGATATCTCCAAACACAAAAGGGTATCATTACCTGCGTGATGGTATACTTATATGTGTGACGTCAGAAGGCAATCTGACTGTTTTCAGCAAGGACTTGTATTCTAAACTTGCTGAAGCATATCACACTACGGAGTGCTCTGTTGAACGTGCTGTAAGGCACGCTATCAAGTCAGGCTGGTATCGCTATAATGAGGAACTTGCAGAAGTAATATTTATGAATACACTTCAAAGCGAGAATGATATCCCTACAAATTCCGTTTTTATCTCAACTATATCCGAGTGGATAAGGATAAATTATTCAGATCTTCTGTAATAACAGAAAAGGCAGCTTTACTGAGCTGCCTTCTTTTTTTATAAAAGTAAAGATCGCAGCTCAGAAAACTGAACTGCGATCATCAGTGGTGAGACATGAGGGATTTGAACCCTCGACCCTACGCTTAAAAGGCGTATGCTCTACCGACTGAGCTAATGTCTCACAACAAAATTAATTATATCAAATTTTGCTATGATTGTCAAGGCGTTTTTCATCTTTTTATATTAACTGTCATTATGCTAACTTTTGGTTTCAAAATTAGTGCAATTTGACGTTTTTGATATTTGCACTTGACTTTTCCTGTTATACATGATATAATATTTAAGTCGTCAAATGATGTGCTTGTAGCTCAGCTGGATAGAGTGACTGGCTACGAACCAGTAGGTCGGGGGTTCGAATCCCTCCAGGCACGCCATACGACTTAAGCCCTTGCGAAATATCGCAGGGGCTTTTATTTTTCTTGACATAAAAGGTGAAAACGGGTATAATATATAAGTATTAATGATAGGAGGGAATACTATGCTGAAAAGATCAATTACCGGTCTGCTGTGTACAGCAGCTGCCGCGGCGGGAATGCTTACATTTTCTATGTCGGCATATGCAACTACAGCTGATGATGTTGCAGCTGTTGCCAGGTCCTACGGCTATTCAGAAGAGGATATACAGGCAGGCTATAATGAATACTACTCTCATCCGGAGGATCATCCTTCCGAGAGGCTCGATAAAGCAATTGCAAAGCTGCATGAGGCTGGTAGTCAGATAATCACTACAGGTCCTCAGGTGCCTAATAATACTGTGACAACAACAGTACAGGCTGTGGAACCTGAACCAGAGACTCCTCAGAGCGGTGGTATCACCCTTACCGCAAGTGACGGAACAACATTCACCAGGATCAGCAAGGAAGAATTCATCAAGCTTTCTTATGATGAGAAAATGGCTTATGTAAGCAGCTTTACTCCCGCTCAGCAGCAGGCTATAATAGATAATCTCAGTCCTGAGGAGTACAGAAGCCTTATGAAGCAGACTCCTTCACAGCAGAAGCTACAGATCGTTGGAACTCTTTCCGAGGCAGCTGAAGAGATTGGCCTTAATGTCACCGTAGATGAGATAACTGATGACTCACTTACCCTGGCTATGAGAAATGACAGGGGAGAGCTTGTGAATGTTTCTACTGCAGGAGCTTCTGTAGAGGACACAGGTTATGACAGAAGGGGATTGATCGCAATTGCAGGAATTCTTCTCAGTCTCGGCATCTCTGCAGCAGTACTGCTTATGCGCCGATTTAAGATCAGCGGATCGGAGAATTAAATGGAAAAGAATAAAAACAAAGACAGCGCTCTGATCCATATTGCTACACCATTCGTTCTTCTTGCGTTATGCATAGGTCTGTTCATGATTGCTATGATAAAACCTTCGGACAAGATAAAAATGTATCTTAATCTGGCTTTTATGGACAGCCTGAAAAACACGCCTGAGTCAGCCGGTTCAGGACTTGTTGTGCGCGACAACGAAATTATCAGTGATTATGACGGTGAGACCTCTGAGGAAGGGGAGTTCATCAGACCAAAATTCGGCGAAATGTATGCTGAAATGAACTGCTCAGCCTTTGACATCACTATTCCTGTGTACTGGGGCAGCAATTCTGAATTATTCGAGCGCGGTGCCTGCCAGTCAGCTGGTTCTGTTATTATCGGAGAAAAAGGTAATACCGTAATAAGCGCTCACGTTGATACTTTCTTCTCGGAACTTTACAAGTTAAAGAAGGGCGATACTGTAACATTAAAGACCAATTATGGTTCCTTCGTTTATACTGTAAAGGAAACTATCAGCTTCAATAAGAAGGACGGCAAGTATGTCGCGCCTTCTGAAGACACAAAGCTTACGATTTATACCTGCAAAAAGGATATCCTCGGAAATGCTGACGAGCGTACAGGTGTTGTATGTGAGCTTACAGAAAAGAAGTTCTACAACACAAAAGGAGGGGAGCTCTCATAATGAAAAAAGTAAGTACCTACCTTCCTTCTCTTATTCTGTCAGTTATTCTTGTCTTTCTGTTAATTATCAGCTCAGCTATTCTGCTTGTAGATATCAATATATCCGCTTCGAAGCTCAAAAACCTTGCAGCAAGGAACGATCTTGAGTCAAAGATATATACGGATCTGAACAAGTATTATAATGATAAGTATAACACTACAGGTATACCTGCTGATGTTTATATGAATTCTATCAGTAATTCCTATTTGAAAAGTGTTGAGGAAGCTTATATCGACTCTGCGTTTGATGCTCTCAACGGCGACGGGAAATTCAATGTAAATGTTCCTTCAAACAAGAAGCTTAATGAGAGCATCGACCAGTTCTTCAATGACTTTGCAGATGAGAACAACTATGAGAAGGACGATAATTTTGGCCTTAAGCTTCGAAATACAAAAGAAGGTGCCTATAATACCATCGGTTCATACTGCGATGTATACAAGTTCTCTGCTATGAGCAATCACGGAGTTCTTTCAAAGCTTGCAAAACTATATTCTAATCGTCTATTGGCAACGGCAGCTGCTCTTGGCGCAACCGTATTCATCATACTACTGTTAATGCTGATAAATCATAAGAAAAAGATAACAACACTTTACTGGTGCGGTATTTCGGCTATAATCTCAGGTATTCTTGGAGGTGCTCCAAGTATATATCTTTTAGCAGTAAAGTATTTCGATTCCTTCTCCATAAAACAGGCTCCTGTATTTACAGCATTTACCAGTGCAATGTACAAGTATACTGAGGCTTTTATGGCAGTTCAGATGGCTTTTATAGTTATAGGGATATCTCTGGTTGTGATATACGGTGTCACACATGAGAAGAAGAAATATCCCGATACGAAACCTACAGATATAAACTGACTTAAACAGCTGCTTTATGCAGCTGTTTTTGTTATAATCAACTAATAAATAAAATTTACATTTTTATTGTAAGTTGTTGACAATAAGCTGCTAATGATGATATAATAGTTTTATCGGTTATACCGGTAGAACAAATTATTTAAGGAGGCTGCCTTTGTCAATAAAAAACTGAGCCACAGCGCTAATAAAAAAGTGAGCCAGTTTTGATAAAAAAATAATGAGCCACTAATCATTATTCATGGTCGAGTCGATACGGTAAGATGAGCTGC
>Ga0116172_10000909_pt1 | contig 27952 bp, 34 predicted proteins | sample AD_UKC083_MetaG_FD_89799 | JGI IMG/M metagenome (GOLD analysis project Ga0116172, IMG submission 89799) | Active sludge microbial communities of municipal wastewater-treating anaerobic digesters from USA - AD_UKC083_MetaG | ecosystem: Engineered > Bioreactor > Anaerobic > Digestate | place: USA... | reverse complement strand
GCTCTGGATAAGGGTTTTCCCCGATAAGCCCATAACCAAGAAACCGGCTGAGGTCCGAATGGGTAAGGGAAAAGGTGCACCGGAAGGATATGTTGTTCCGGTAACGCCCGGCAGAATACTTATTGAAGCCGAGGGTGTCTCATTCGAGGTGGCAAGGGAAGCTCTCCGTCTGGGAGCTCAAAAGCTTCCCATTCCGACCAAATTCATTGTAAGACGTGATTATACAGAGTAATTTTTAGAGCAATAGAGATGAAAACATCGGAAATAAGGGAACTGAGCACTCCGGATCTTATTGAGCGTATAGATACGGAAAAAACAATGCTTGTCCGAATAAGGCTTAATCATGCAATCACACCGCTCGATAATCCTCAGAAGATCAAACAGACAAAGCTTACCATAGCACGTCTGATGACCGAACTTCGTGCAAGGGAATTAAAAGAGAAAACAAAATAGCCGTATACAGCAATGGAAAGAAATCTTAGAAAAGAACGCATCGGGATTGTTGTAAGCAATAAAATGGAAAAATCCATTGTCGTTGCCGTAAAGAGAAAGGTTAAACACCCGATCTATGGGAAGTTTATCAACAGAACTACAAAACTGATGGCGCATGATGAGGAGAATTCATGCAAGATAGGTGATACGGTACGTATTTCGGAGACCAGGCCTCTGAGTAAAAATAAGACCTGGAGGTTAGTAGAAATCATTGAAAGAGCGAAATAATCATGATACAGCAGGAATCCAGACTAACAGTAGCCGATAATTCGGGAGCCAAGGAAGTATTATGCATAAAGGTGCTGGGCGGCAGTAAAAAGAGATATGCTACTGTTGGCGACAAGATAGTCGTAAGCGTTAAATCAGCACTCCCTTCAGGTGAAGCAAAAAAAGGAACCGTAAGCAGGGCTGTTGTTGTCAGAACAAAGAAAGAAATACGCCGTCCGGATGGTTCATATATAAGGTTTGACGATAATGCGGTCGTGCTTCTTACAAATCTCGACGAAGTGAGAGGAACACGTATTTTCGGCCCTGTTGCCAGGGAACTGCGCGATAAGTTCATGAAAATTGTTTCACTTGCGCCTGAAGTATTGTAATACCTGTAAATAAACAGCAATGCAAAAAAAATTACATATAAAAAAGGGTGATACGGTTATGGTGATAACCGGCGAATCAAAAGGTCAGAAAGGCCGTGTCCTTGAGGTCAACAGAGATAAAGACAGAGCTATTGTTGAAGGTTTGAATTTGATATCAAAACATACAAAACCTCATTCAAAAGCACCTCAGGGCGGTATTATTAAAAAGGAAGCTCCGATACATGTCTCAAACCTGATGCTTATAGACCCGGCTTCAGGAAAACCAACTCGTATCGGAAGAAGACTGAATCAGAAAAGTAAATTAGTCCGTTATTCAAAAAAATCAGGAGAGGAGATCAGGTAATGTACGAACCTTCATTAAAAAAGAAATATAACGACGAAATTATCCCTGCACTTACCAGGGAATTCGGCTATAAAACAGTTATGCAGGTACCAAAACTCAGGAAGATTGTAATTAATCAGGGTGTCGGACAGGCTATTGCTGATAAGAAACTTCTTGAATCAGGTGTTAAGGAATTATCAGATATAGCAGGTCAGAAAGCTGTTCTGACATATTCTTCAAAGGATATCTCCAATTTCAAGCTCAGGAGGAATATGCCTATCGGTATTATGGTCACACTGAGGAAGGAGAGAATGTATGAATTTCTCGAAAGACTTATATCAGTAGCACTTCCCCGTATACGTGACTTTAAAGGTATAAATGCAAAACTTGACGGGCGGGGGAATTATACTCTGGGGATTACCGAACAGATAATCTTTCCTGAGATCGACCTTGATAAGGTAAGTAAGATAATGGGTCTGCAGATAACATTCGTAACCTCGGCAAGGAGTGATGAAGAAGCATTTTCCCTTCTGAGGAATTTTGGATTACCGTTTAAAACTTCTAAAAACTGATTATATGGCAAAGGAATCAATGATTGCCCGTGAAGTAAAGCGTGCAAGACTGGCTCAGAAATATGCTGAAAAAAGGAAGAGACTCAAGGCAGAAGGTGATTATGTAGGATTAAGCCGCCTTCCGAGAAATTCAAATCCCAACCGGCAGCGCAACCGGTGCAAACTTACCGGCAGAACACGCGGATATATGAGACAGTTTGGAATCAGCAGGATCACTTTCAGGGAAATGGCATCAACCGGCCTTATCCCGGGCGTGAAAAAAGCAAGCTGGTAATTGATTAAAGAATAATAACTATACAAATTAATATAAGATGACTGATCCGATTGCAGATTTACTGACCAGAATTAGGAATGCCATTCAGGCTGGTCACAAGGTTGTTGAGGCACCGGCATCCAATCTGAAGAAAGAGATTGCCAGGATACTTTATGAAAAAGGATATATTCTGGGCTATAAAGTTGTTGAAGGCGGGCATAAACAGGGCACATTGAAGATTGCGCTTAAATATAATTCCAAAAGCAAACAGCCTGCCATCAGGGAATTACAGCGAATAAGCCGTCCCGGACTCAGGCATTATGCCGGAGCTGAAGAACTTCCGAGGGTCCTGAACGGACTTGGTATTGCCATTATATCAACCTCAAGGGGTCTTATGACCGATAAAGAGGCAAAGAAAGAGAATATAGGTGGTGAGGTTTTATGTTATGTATATTAATAAGGAGGAAAGCTAATGTCAAGGATAGGGAAATTACCTGTTAGCCTGCCGAAAGGAGTCACCGTAAGCATAAGCGACGATAATGTACTTACTGTCAAAGGACCTCTCGGGGAACTGAAGCAGAATATAAACAGGGAGATTAAAGTTGAAGTGGAGGATAACCAGATAATTATTAAAAGACCTTCGGAATCGAAGAATCATAAATCGCTCCATGGCCTTTACAGGGCGCTGATAGCAAATATGGTGACCGGAGTATCCCAGGGGTTCAAAAAAGAGCTCGAACTTGTGGGTGTGGGTTATCGTGCTGAAGCCAAAGGGCAGAACCTTGAAATGAGTCTCGGCTATTCACATGATATTGTATTCCAGATACCAAATGAAGTGAAGGTGGAGACCAAGACAGAGAGAAGAAGTAATCCGATAATTACTCTTACATGTATTGACAAGCAGCTTATCGGGCACGTTGCTGCAAAGATCAGATCACTGCGACCGCCGGAACCTTATAAAGGGAAAGGCATCAAGTTCGTGGGTGAACAGCTTAGAAGAAAAGCCGGTAAATCTGCAAGTGTTTAGGATGTTTATTAATCAGGAAAAAGTTTAAAAAGATGGCTTTAAGCAAGTTGGAAAGAAGATCAAGGATCAGAATGAGGATCCGGAAAAAGATAAGCGGTACTGCAGAAATGCCCAGGGTTGCTGTTTATCGCAGCAACAAACAGATTTATGTCCAGGTTGTTGACGACCTGAGCCGGTCTACAATCCTGTCTGCATCATCAAGGGAAAAAGAAATTGCAGCTGTTACCGGTGTAAAAAAGACCGAACAGGCCAGGCTTGTCGGAAAGTTGCTGGCAGCAAAGTGTAAAGATAAAGGCATTGAAAATGTAGTGTTCGACAGAAGCGGTTATAAATATCATGGCAGGGTTAAATCTCTTGCTGATGCAGCCCGTGAAGGCGGATTAAAATTCTAATTAATTATGGCAGACGGTATAAGAAAAGTAAAGACCAGCGATCTTGAACTGAAAGACAGGCTGGTAAGTATCCAGAGGGTTACCAAGGTAACAAAAGGGGGTCGTACATTCAGCTTTTCAGCTATTGTAGTCGTTGGTAATGAAGCCGGTATAGTGGGACATGGTCTCGGCAAAGCCAGTGAAGTAACAACGGCAATTGCAAAAGGTATTGAAGATGCAAAGAAGAACCTTATTAAGGTACCTGTAATAAATGGCACTATACCTCATGAACAGGTTGCCAAGTTCGGAGGAGCCAGGGTATTCATCAAACCGGCTTCGGAAGGTACCGGGATCAAGGCCGGAGGTGCAATGCGCGCTGTCCTCGAAAGTGTTGGCGTGAAAAACGTTCTCGCAAAATCAAAGGGCTCATCCAACCCCCACAACCTTGTGAAAGCTACTTTTGCCGCCCTCCTGGATGTACGCGATGCATTCTCTGTAGCTGAACACAGAGGTGTATCAATGGAAAAAGTATTTAACGGCTGAAATAAAGTATATTGAAATGGCAAGAATCCGTATTACACAGATCAAAAGCAAAAACGGTAAACCCGAAAGACAGAAGAGAACACTCGAGGCTCTCGGGATTCACAAGCTGAACCATAGTGTAGAACATGAGGCAACAGCCCAGATACTCGGAATGGTCGAAAAAATCAGACACCTTGTTAAGGTGGAAAGTATTTAAAGTTCAATATTAAGATATAAAGTGATGGATTTGAGTAGTTTAAAACCAGCTAAAGGTTCGGTAAAAAAGGGCAGACGTCGTGGCCGCGGTCAGGGATCAGGCAGAGGTGGTACATCTACCAGGGGACATAAAGGTGCCAAACAAAGATCGGGCTATGCAAAAAAGATCGGTTTTGAAGGCGGACAGATGCCTCTTCAGAGACGTGTTCCGAAATTTGGCTTTACAAATACAAACCGTAAGGAATATAAAGGTATTAATGTCGGCGTTCTGCAAAGCCTTGCTGAAAGCAGGAACATTGAAAAGATCGACAGAGATGTTCTTATTGCTGCCGGACTGATTTCCAGAAATGACCTTGTCAAGATCCTTGGTAAAGGAACCCTCGGCAAAAAGCTCGAAGTTCATGCCAATGCATTCAGTAAATCAGCTATAGTAGCAATTGAAGCCAATAACGGAACCGCTGTAAAATTGTAATTTCATGAGACTGATTCAGACCATAAAGAACATATTCAAGATTGAAGACCTGAAGGCAAGACTTGTTTATACCTTCCTGATTATCCTTTTGTACCGGTTCGGGAAATATGTCACTCTTCCCGGCATCGATCCTTCACAGCTTGAAGGATTGAGGAACCAGACATCATCCGGGATAATGGGACTGCTTGATATGTTCTCGGGAGGAGCCTTTTCTCAGGCGTCCGTATTTGCACTGGGAATTATGCCATATATATCGGCTTCTATAGTTGTTCAGCTCCTCGGAATAGTTTTCCCTTATTTTCAGAAGCTTCAGAAAGAAGGCGAAAGCGGCAGACGCAAAATGAATCAGTATACAAGGATCCTGACTGTTTTTATTCTCATACTTCAGGCTCCCACATATCTCGTTAACCTGCATGCCCAGCTTCCCGCTTCAGCATTTATTATATCGGGTGTATTCTTCCAGATTTCATCAGTTGTAATTCTTACTTCAGGTACAATGTTCGTTATGTGGCTTGGAGAAAGGATCACGGATAAGGGGATTGGTAACGGTATTTCGCTTATAATCATGATTGGTATCGTTGCCAGGATGCCTGCAAGCTTCATATTTGAATCCGGTGCCAGACTGAATGGTGCGGGAGGTGCAGTGGCACTGATAGTTGAGATAGTTGTCCTGTTCGTGGTAATCCTTGCAACAATACTTCTGGTACAGGGAACAAGGCGTGTACCTGTTCAGTATGCCAGACGAATAGTCGGAAACAAACAATATGGCGGAGTACGCCAGTACATCCCTCTTAAGGTGAATGCAGCAGGAGTTATGCCGATAATTTTTGCCCAGGCTATAATGATGCTCCCGATAATAATCGCAGGTTATTCTTCAAATCCCACATCAGGATTTGTTGTGGCATTTTCAAATATGTATGGATTCTGGTACAACTTCGTTACGGCAATCCTTATTATTGCTTTCACATACTTCTATACAGCCATCACAATTAATCCGGTTCAGATGGCTGAGGACATGAAGAAGAACGGAGGTTTCATTCCGGGTATCAAACCAGGGAGGAAAACTGTTGAGTTCTTTGATATGATTATGTCGAGGATCACATTGCCGGGATCAATATTCCTAGCAATTATTGCTGTTCTTCCTGCACTTGCAGTGAAGGCCGGCATAACACCCGAGTTTGCACAGTTTTATGGAGGAACATCTCTTCTGATTCTGGTGGGTGTTATTCTGGATACTCTCCAGCAAATTGAGAGTCATTTACTTATGCGACATTATGATGGGCTTATGAAATCAGGCCGTGTTAAAGGCCGTTCAGGAGCAGTTACATCAATATAATTTGTATTACGTTCTTTGATGTTATATTGTAAGACTGATGAAGAAGTAGGGTTGTTAAGAGAGAGCAATTTACTTGTGTCGAGGACACTTGCTGAAGTTGCCTGTCACATACGGCCCGGAGTTACCACCCTTTATCTTGACAAATTGGCCGAAACGTTTATCCGCGATCATAATGCGGTGCCGGCATTCAAAGGATACGGAGGCTTTCCAAATTGTCTCTGTACTTCTGTCAACGAAGAGGTGGTTCACGGCATACCCTCAGATTACGTCCTGAAGGAAGGGGATATTATCTCGATCGATTGCGGGGTTATATTGAATGGCTGGTATGGAGACAGCGCATATACCTTTCCGGTCGGACAGATAAGCGGGGATGTTAAAAGGCTGCTTGAATATACGCGGGCATCACTCGAGGATGGAGTAAAAGCAGCTGTTGCAGGGAACCGGGTGGGAGACATTTCATCAGCAGTGCAGATCACGGCAGAAAGCGGTGGTTATACAGTTGTAAGGGAACTGGTCGGACATGGTTTGGGAAAGAGGCTGCATGAAGCGCCGGAAGTCCCGAATTACGGACGGAAAGGAACAGGTCCTAAGATGGGTAAAGGTTTGGTCATCTGTATTGAACCGATGATTAATATGGGCAGAAAAGAAACCATCCAGATGAGAGACGGATGGACAATAAAGACTGCAGACGGAAAACCCTCGGCACATTTTGAATATGCCGTTGCAGTCGACAGAGGGAAACCTGACATATTGACAACATTCAAATTTATTGAAGAAGTTTTAAATAAATTGTAATATGGCTAAACAACCATCTATTGAACAGGACGGTACGATCATTGAAGCCTTATCCAATGCAATGTTCAGGGTCGAACTGGAGAACGGTCATGTAATTACGGCCCATATCTCCGGGAAAATGAGGATGCATTATATAAAGATCCTCCCCGGCGACAAAGTGAAGGTTGAAATGTCACCTTACGATCTTACCAAAGGAAGAATTACATTCAGATATAAATAAATAACATTACTATAATGAAAGTTAGAACATCTATCAGGAAACGAAGCGCTACATGCAAGATAGTCAGAAGAAAAGGGCGCATATATGTTATTAATAAGAAAAATCCCAAGTTTAAGCAGAGACAGGGATAATTTGATTAATTTTGCAAACTATTTAAGAAAATTATATGGCACGTATTGTCGGAGTTGATTTACCAAGGAACAAAAGAGGCGAAGTAGGGCTGACTTATATATACGGAGTTGGTCGTAGTACAGCCCGGAAAGTACTCGATGAAGCAGGAGTTGACAGGGATGCAAAGGTCGAGGAATGGACTGATGACCAGGTAAATACCATTCGCCGGATCCTGAATGAGAATTATAAGCTCGAAGGTGAGCTTCGTTCTGAGACACAATTGAATATCAAGCGTCTCATGGACATAGGTTGTTACCGTGGTGTCCGCCACAGGATTGGTCTTCCTGTAAGGGGACAGAGTACAAAGAACAATGCCAGGACGCGTAAAGGCAGAAAGAAAACTGTTGCAAACAAGAAGAAAGCTACTAAATAATACATAATATGGCAAAGAAGACAGGAGTATTAAAGAAGAGAATCGTTAAAGTTGAGCCATCAGGGCAGGCACATGTTCATTCTTCATTCAATAATATTATTGTTACGCTGACAAATAATTCAGGTCAGGTTATTTCATGGGCTTCAGCAGGTAAGATGGGCTTCAAGGGTTCGAAGAAAAACACTCCTTATGCAGCGCAGATGGCATCGGAAGAATGCAGTAAAGTGGCTTATGACCTCGGTCTCAGAAAAGTTAAGGTATATGTGAAAGGTCCGGGTTCAGGCCGTGAATCCGCTATCAGGGCAATAGCCAATGCAGGTATAGAAGTTACCGAGATTGTTGATGTTACCCCTATGCCTCACAATGGCTGCCGTGCTCCCGGAAGAAGAAGAGTATAATTATAAATTAGTAACTTATCTGAAAATATTTAATTAACAATGGCAAGATATACAGGCCCAAGATCAAGGATAGCAAGAAAATTCGGCGACCCGATTTTCGGTCCCGATAAACACCTCGACAGAAAGAATTTTCCTCCCGGTCAGCATGGTATAAACAAAAAAAGAAAAAAGACCTCGGAATATGGGATCCAGCTTCGGGAAAAGCAAAAGGTGAAATATACATATGGTGTTCTGGAACGTCAGTTCAGGAATACATTTGAAAAAGCCTCAAGAAGCAAGGGTGTAACTGGTGAAGTACTGCTTCAGTTCCTTGAAGCCCGCCTCGACAATACTGTATACCGTCTGGGTATAGCTCCATCACGGGCAGCTGCACGCCAGCTCGTTTCTCACCGTCATATAACTGTAAATGGTAAAATAGCGAATATACCATCCTTCCAGCTGAAACCCGGCGATATTATCGGTGTCCGTGAGAAATCCAAATCTCTCGAAGTGATTTCTGATGCACTTATTTCAAGAAAAGGCTCAAAACTTTCATGGCTTGAATGGGATGAAACACAAATGGCAGGAAAGTTCATGAACTTACCTCAACGTTCCGATATTCCTGAAGATGTCAAGGAACAACTGATTGTTGAATTGTACTCAAAGTAATAATATAAGATAAATTTTATGGCCATATTATCATTCCAGAAGCCCGATAAAGTATTAATGCTTGAATCGGATGACAAACTCGGCAAATTCGAGTTCCGTCCTCTTGAGCCTGGCTATGGTATCACTGTAGGCAATGCATTGAGAAGGATACTTCTTTCTTCACTGGAAGGCTATGCCATTACAACAGTCAAGATCGAAGGGATCGATCATGAATTCTCCACTATAACCGGAGTTATGGAGGATGTGACTGAGATCATCCTCAACCTGAAACAGGTACGGTTTAAAAGGACGGTGGAAGACGTTGACCACGAAAAGGTTACCATAAAGATCCATAATAAGGAGGTCTTTAAAGCCGGAGATCTGAATAACTCACTCAGCAGCTTCACTGTACTTAATCCCGACCTGGTTATCTTCAGGATGGAACCGGATGTCAAGCTGCAGATTGAGTTTAATATTAATAAGGGCAGAGGCTATGTTCCTGCCGAAGAGAACGAACCTGCCGACAGTGAGTTCGGACTGATTGCAATCGATTCGATCTTCACACCTATAAGAAATGTAAAATATACGGTTGAGAACTACCGGGTTGAGCAGAAGACTGACTATGAGAAGCTTCTTATAGAAATTGAGACCGACGGATCGATACATCCGAAGGATGCTCTGAAAGAAGCAGCAAAAATACTTATCTATCATTTTATGCTGTTCTCCGATGAAAAGATAACACTTGATTCCGAAGATAAGCTGGCCAACGAGGAATTTGATGAAGAGATACTGCATATGAGACAGCTGCTCAAGACCAAGCTGATCGATCTCGATCTGTCCGTAAGAGCGCTTAACTGTCTGAAAGCAGCTGAGGTTGAAACCCTGGGAGATCTTGTAAAATTCAATAAGAATGACCTTCTTAAGTTCAGGAATTTCGGGAAGAAATCGCTTACTGAACTTGATGAACTGTTGGAAACAATGAGTCTTTCATTCGGAATGGATGTGACAAAATACAGGCTGGAAAGAGATTAACTTGAAAATTTTGAAGAGAAAACATGCGACATTCTAGGACTATAAATCATTTAGGAAGAACGAGTTCACACAGGAAAGCTATGCTGTCGAATATGGCTGCATCACTGATCCTTCATAAAAGGATTACTACAACAACAGCCAAGGCGAAAGCGTTGAGAACATACGTTGAACCCCTGATAACCAAGGCAAAGGAAGACTCAACACATTCAAGGAGAGTGGCCTTCGGTTACCTTAAGGATAAATCTGCTGTATCTGAATTATTCCGCGAAGTATCACCGAAAGTCGGGGACAGACCGGGAGGATATACACGTATACTGAAAACCGGCAACAGAATTGGCGATAATGCAGAAATGTGTCTGCTTGAACTCGTCGATTTCAACGAGGCCATGCTGAGCCATGCTGAAACAGGCAAAGCCAAAACGACGAGAAGAAGGAGATCTTCAAAGAAAGGTGAAGCAACAGCTGCTGAAAAAACAACTGAGGCAAAGGCAGAAAACCCAGTGAAGGAAGTGAAAGCTCAAAGTGAAGAGAAGCCTGTGGAACCACTTAAAAATGAAGATGAGACACCTGCTGCCGAAGAACCGGAAGAAGGGAAATAATCAGATAAATAATATAGATTGAAAGGGATAAGCAGTTATCCCTTTTTTCGTATATTGCATCATTGTTAAATATTAAAAAAATCAATTATGAGTCAAATAGCAAATGTGCATGCGCGCGAAATTCTGGATTCACGTGGTAATCCGACAATTGAAGTCGAAGTAACAACAGCCAGCGGTTATTTTGGTCGTGCAGCAGTTCCTTCAGGGGCATCAACAGGTGAGAATGAAGCCCTTGAGCTTCGTGATGGCGACAAAACCCGTTACCTTGGCAAAGGAGTTCTTAAGGCAGTTCATAATGTAAATAATGTTATTGCCGAAGAGGTCACAGGTATGGAGGTTACCGAACAGGCAGCCATTGATAAGAAAATGATAGATCTCGACGGTACAAAAACAAAGAGCAATCTGGGTGCCAATGCAATTCTCGGGGTATCCCTTGCAGTTGCCAGAGCAGCCGCCCAGGTTCACGGACTGCCTCTTTACCGTTATATTGGAGGTACAAATGCAGTTGTTCTTCCTGTACCTATGATGAATATTATAAACGGTGGATCCCATTCCGATGCACCTGTAGCTTTCCAGGAATTCATGATCAGACCTGTAGGCGCTCCTTTATTCCGTGAAGGCCTTCGTATGGGCGCTGAAGTCTTTCATTCTCTGAAGAAAGTTCTGAAAGCGCGCGGATTGAGCACTGCTGTCGGCGATGAGGGCGGGTTTGCTCCAAACCTTGAGGGAACGGAAGATGCACTCGATACTATTATCAAAGCTATCTCCGCTGCCGGATATAAACCCGGTGTTGATGTCACAATTGCACTCGACTCTGCCGCTTCAGAATTTTATGTTGACGGTGTTTATGATTATACAAAGTTTGAAGGACCGAAAGGTGCCAAAAGGACTTCAAAGGAACAGGTAGATTATTTCGAAAAACTGATAAGCAAGTATCCTATCGATTCTATTGAGGACGGGATGGCTGAGAGTGACTGGGATGGATGGAAGATGCTGACCGACAGGATCGGAAGCAAATGCCAGATTGTCGGTGATGATGTATTTGTTACAAATATTGAATATCTGAAAAAAGGAATTCAGCTTGGATGTGCAAATTCAATCCTTATAAAGCTGAACCAGATTGGTACACTTACCGAAACCCTGATGGCTATTGAAATGGCTCACAGGGCAGGATATACAACTGTTACCTCGCACCGTTCGGGTGAAACAGAAGATTCAACAATAGCCGATGTTGCCGTTGCAACCAATTCGGGACAGATAAAGACCGGTTCATGCAGCCGTACTGACAGAATGGCCAAATACAACCAGCTGCTCAGGATCGAAGAAATGCTTGGTGAGACAGCAGTTTACGGATATAAAAAATAGTTATTAACAATTGTTGATATCGGTTGTTAATATCGGGTTTACAACAACGGTAGGTTGTATTTGGTTTTTTAATATATATATACTATATTTGGTATATCGGATGAGCGATAAAAGGCTGCTCGAAAGATATGGGAACAGAAAGGGTTGCTTAATTGAAACACGATCTGTTCCGGTCGGACTTTCGGGTCCGCGTATCAGGAGAGCCGGGGTCTGAGCGAAAGGACCAAAAGTCCCGGGTGTCTCAGTAAGTCGCGGAAAACCGGAAACGTTCTTTCTACGACCGGGTCACAGGGCTTCAGCGTAACTACCGGCTTCGGTCGGCAGTAAACTGAAACCGGTTGCGGTTCTTCCGGGAACTGACTCCGGAGCCTGAATGACGCACCGTCCCGGAAAGTCCTGCCGAAGGGCAGGAACAAAAGGACAGCCCGACGGTTCTGCCCTAAAAAGCAAAGCCGGAAGGCCATGGGTTGCAAATCCAGATCGAAAGACCTGTAATGCAACCGGTCAGAATAACAGTAATCCGACGCCGTAAGCGGCTTCGGTCGCAAACGACGAATGGGAACTACTCCACGTGATTAGTTCCCATTATTGTTTTATACCACCGTCATTGCGAGGAGGCCCGCCCTCAGGCGGGCCGACGAAGCAATCCATCACGAGTAATAGAAACGTTACATCGTGTTTCCGTCATTGCGAGGAGCGAAGCGACGAAGCAATCCGTTACGAGTAATAGAAACGTTACACCGTGTTACCGTCATTGCGAGGAGCGAAGCGACGAAGCAATCCTTAACGAAAATTCCAAATCTCTTGTATATTTACAATTTATTCAATATTGATGCCCCACTCAGGACTATCTTCCTTCATTGCATGCCTCGAATCCGAGGACGAACTCCTCAGAATTAAATCCTTTGTTGATCCCGTCCTTGAAATAACAGAAATAACCGACCGGATTACAAAATCGGATGGTAAAGCACTTCTGTTTGAAAACACAGGAGGCTTCCCTTTGCTTATAAATGCCTTCGGCTCCGCTAAAAGGATGGCTCTGGCATTAGGACGGAAAGACCTTGATGATGCAGCCGGGGAAATTACTGAACTATTTAATGATCTTACCGGCCCGAAACAGGGGTTTTTTGAAAAGATCAGATCATTGCCGGAACTGATTAAAGTATCGGGTTATCTTCCGAAGGTGAAGAGAGGAAGAGGGAAATGTCAGCAGGTGATCCACAGAAACCCGGACCTCGGTATTTTGCCGGTTTTAAAATGCTGGCCCCACGACGGCGGACGGTTCATAACGCTTCCTGTCGTACATACAATTCACCCTTCGACAGGAAGAACGAATGCAGGTATGTACAGGATGCAGATTTTCGATAAGCAAAGTACGGGAATGCACTGGCAGAGGCATAAGACTGGTGCAAATCATTATGAGGAATGGAAAAAAACAGGGAAACGGATGCCTGTAACCGTTACACTCGGGGGGGATCCGGTATGTACTTATGCGGCAACAGCTCCATTGCCTGAAAATATTGATGAATACATACTTGCCGGTTTCCTCAGGAAAAAAAGTATAAGCCTTGTAAAGTGCATTACAAATGAGCTTTTGATACCTTCCGATGCTGATATTGTGATCGAGGGTTATGTCGATCCTCTGGAGGAAATGGTATCCGAAGGTCCCTTTGGTGATCATACGGGATTTTATTCACTGTCTGACTTCTTCCCGGTGTTCCATGTAACTTGTATTACCCACAGGATCGATGCAGTCTATCCGGCGACCATAGTTGGTATACCACCACAGGAGGATGCATGGTTCGCCAGGGCAACAGAGAAAATATTCCTTGCTCCGGTCAGGCTCGCACTTCAACCCGAGATAACGGATTTCCATATGCCTGATGCCGGAGTAGCACATAATCTGGTTGTGGTAAAGATAAACAAGACTTACCCCGGGCAGGGTAAAAAGGTAATAAGCTCCCTCTTTGGTGCCGGTCAGATGATGTTCACCAAATATCTTGTGGTCGTGAGCGGCGAGGTTGATATAAGGGATTATAAGGGTTTGCTTAGTAATATTCTCGCTAACACAGATACCTCAAAGGATCTCATGTTTACATCAGGGCCGATGGATGTTCTTGACCATGCTTCGGATATTTGTGCGCTTGGCGGGAAACTGGGAATTGATGCCACCGTCAGACTGAAGGAAGAGATACAGGAAGAAATATCTGCCAGACCGGTAAGTGAAAATGAGATCCTGAACATATTGAACAATTATCCGGCAACAATAAGATCGGTAAATCTTCTGACCGGGTTCCCTGTAGCGGTAATCGGAATTAATCAGTCTGAGGATACGGAAGCTTTTAATAAATCGGCCGATGTACTTACCGGCCGGAGTGTAAGTGGTTTCTTAAGGCTGGTTATGGCTGTTGACAGTACTGTTGATGTGCAGGACTGGTATACTGTAGCCTGGCAGGTACTGGGTAATACTGACCCGGTGAGGGATATAATTATTCTAAAGGGGGGCACTGTTTTGATAGATGCAACTATTAAGGCTTTCAGCAGGAAGGGATTTCCGAGGAAATGGCCTGAAGTTGTTTGTTCCGCAGAGGAAACAATTAAAGTTATAGATCAGAAGTGGGATTCTTTGGGCATTGGTCCATTTATTCCTTCACCTTCACTGAAAATCTCAAAGATGATGCGCGGAGCAGGGGCTGAGGTGAGCCTACAAAACGCTAAGCTAAATATATTTCCTGATCTTCTCGATTAGTACTGATGGCTGGAAAGGTTTGCTTATATAATCATCTATCCCGGCTGAAATACATTTCTCTTTATCACCGAGCATTGCATTTGCAGTAATTGCAATTATGGGGATGTGTGCTCCCGAATCTGCCTCGACAGCCCTGATTTTTTCCGCAGCAATCAATCCGCTCATTACCGGCATTTGTATGTCCATGAGGATTATATCATATTTTGATTCACTCACCTTATCGAGTGCCTCCATTCCGTTTGATGCTGTATCAATGCTGTTTACCAGTGGTTTAAGTGTCAGGAGGGTGATCTTCTGGTTTATAAGGTTATCTTCAACAAGCAGAATATTTACATCCTTGAGTTCCCTGTAAACTTTTTCTTTCCGGTCTGCCCCGGCAGTGTCCTGCGGTACGATCTTTAGCCTTTGTTCCGGTACTGCGAGAGTAAACGGAAGACTTATATTTAGGATTGAATAATCTGTTCCGAGTTCCTGGCTGAAAAGGCCCCTTCTGTTTGTAATGAGCCTGGCAGCAAGACTCTGCTGCAGGTCTTTTTCATTTATAAGCGCAATGTTATTATTTGTCCTGATCCTTAATCCGACAAACACCTCACTGCCTGATTCACGTACTTTCTTTACATCAATTGTGACCTTTACAGGTTTCCCGGAATCCTGATTTTCGATATTATTAAAAATATCAAGTAATATTTGTTTGAGTATTATGGGATCGCCAGAGCATTCGATATCGGAGTAATCTTTTTTATTAAGTGTGAAATCTATGCTTGCTTTATCTTTCAGGTTATAAAGTTCTATTGTATTCTGGATAGTAGACATCAGGTTAAATCTTATATGCTTTCTTGATTCGAAGCTGATGCTCTGAGCCGATTGCATTGTAAGCTCATTTACTGATGTTACCATATTCTTTGTTGAGGCTATGAAAGTCTCGACCAGGTCTCTTTCCTTTTGTCCAAGGTCAGATCCCATCAGCATGTCGGTTATAATAACAAGATTATTCAGCGGTTCACGTATTTTATGGCTGAAATCGGTTATAACATTGTCTTTCCTTGCGCTGGCCGAAGATACCTCTTTCAGAATGTTATTGACCGCGTTAATCAGGGAAGTGACCTGTTTCACTATGTATAATCCCGTGATGGCTGCGATTATTATCAGGATCCCCGCAGGAAGTCTCAGATTAAAAAGAAGAAAGATGACTGCCAGTATCAGTATCGATATGGCTGTGTAGTATAATATTTCTATTCTTTTCCTGCTTTTCTCAATTGTTTCCCGCGGCGGATTTCCGGTTTCCGCATTGACGGGTGTACCTGTTGCCTCTGACATGCTTACTGATTAATGACAAACACAAATTCCTTTTATAGACATCATTGCAAAATTAATTAAAATATATGATAAATATACATTTGAAGAATTTACCGCTCATTCACCTAAATCGTTAAATTTGCAAATACGGTACGATATTTGAACAGGAATTTAATAATGATTAATGCTATGATGGAGAATTTATTCAGAAGAATTGCTGTGTCAGCATTTTGTCTTTCTGTGTTCTCGTTCGTTCCGTTAACCGGGCAGGAACAGGAAGGAATGGTCAGATACACACCTGATTTCAGGTTTAAGGATGGCATTTATCTTAATTTTGATCAGGTGAAAGCAAACAGCCCGATCCCGAAAGCGAAGATCCTTACTTCGGCTGACTATAATGACAAGGAATTTTTCAAGGATCTGCTCGAGTCGAAAAAGATCTATTTCTATGACAACATGGGGATCAGGCAGGAAGTGGATAAAAGCAATATCTGGGGATATGCACGTAACGGGATTTTATATATTCAGGTACAGGATAATTTTAACAGGATCACGTTTGTAGGTAATATAAGTCATTTCGTTGCCGATGTAATGACTTATGATCCCAGGTATTCAAATTATCCGTACGGATACGGTTATTACGATCCCTATTACTCATATTACTCACCCTACAGCTATTACGGTAATTACTATTCTCCATATGGGTCATATTATTCTCCATATTCGAGGAATATGACACGTAATGAGATCAAGCAGTTTATTGTTGATTTTGAAACGGGGAAAGTACTCGACTTTGATCTTGACAATACAGAACTTCTTTTAATGAAGGATGCGCAGTTATATGAGGAATTTGTTCAGCTTCCAAGGAAGAAAAAGAAGGAGCTGATGTTTGTGTATATACGGAAGTTCAACGAAAAGAATCCGTTGTATTTGCCTGTTAATGAATAGATAAATATGAAGAAAGTGATTGCCGTTCTGCCTCTGCTACTAGTTTCCGGATTTATGGCAGCCCAGGCCCCTTTTCCCACAAAGAATGAAATAAGCCAGTTTTCGACATCTACTACTTGTGTCGTTCTTGAAGATGATCCCTTTGCTCCCTTCAATGTATTTATTAAAGCAGCCATGAAGGAATTCTGGACACTTACTCCCTTTGAGTTCATTGACCAGGAGGAATTTGAGGTTCGGATGAAAAAGTCTGATTATTCATTTATAATGCTGACTGAAACCACTTTTGATAAGGATAAATCGGGTTCGGCGTTTAATTTCATAAATCTTGTTCAGGGGAAATATGTTAACAGGATTTCAGCATTGCCGGAGATTTGTGCAATTCCGCTTTCCTCAGGCGGGGAAGATGACCTGGATTACGGATATAAGCTGGGTGCAATTCTCCTTTTCATGCAGAAGCATGCCGGACTGATAATGGAAGATCCCTCAAAGACCGGCAGAAGATATCTAAAGTTTTATAACGAAAATATTCCTGCCGTTCTTTCCAGAAGGATCCTTGTGAAGAAGGAAGATCTGTCACCCGCCATTGATGATCCGGAAAAGATTAAAGCCATTTATTCAGGAAAGGTTGAGATTGTAACAGAAGAAGATATTGTAAAGGCGATAGGGGAGAGAACGCCCGGAACTGTGATCCTTCATAAAGTAGGACCTTCCGGTGAAGCTGAAGGCGGATATTGTTTCAAGATGCTGATCGGCACGGATGATTCGAATATGTATTATTATAATTCACATACAATCACTAAAGATGATCCGGATGGATTGCTTCCCGCTGATCTGAAACGCCTGGCCAGGTTTGACTGATGCATCAAAGGCAGAAAACCGTCGTCTTTTAAATAAAAAATAATAATAATGGAAGAGGTTAAAATACTACCGGAATCTGAAAGGAACTGGGCCATGCTTTGTCATTTATCAGCCTTTGCAGGTTATTTCTTTCCGTTCGGAGGGATAATTGGACCATTAATTTGCTGGTTATCAAAGAAAGACGAGTCGTCGTGGGTGAATGTGAACGGCAAGGCCTCATTGAATTTCCAGATATCAATTCTTCTTTACATGATCCTTGCAGCTCCGCTTTGTATCATAATCATCGGGATACCTATAGTAGCATTCCTTGCTGTTCTCGAAATAGTCTGCATTATAATTGCAAGTGTAAAAGCTTCAAAAGGGGAGAGATATAAGTATCCGTTAACAATTCCCTTCATCCAGTAACTACCCATTAAACAGCTGATCTGAGTAATTTTTCTGTTTATTTCCTGTTTCCTGGAAATTTAGTTATCTTTCTGTATCATTTTTTATCTGCAGAAGATGGGATCAAACAGTAAAAAGCACAATATCAGGGTTGAAAAATTTGAAAAGGAAGATCTTTATCACGATTATACTCCTGAGAAGAAGGAAAAGCTCGGACTGAAGGAATATGAGGAGATCCTCCGGGAAAAAGAGATAGAGCTTGTCAGGCTTCAGGAATGGGTAAAGGCAAAGAAGCTGAAAGTTGTCGTGATATTCGAAGGGAGGGATGCTGCCGGGAAGGGTGGTGCTATAAAGACAATTGCCGGTTGTCTTAATCCTCGTATCTGCAGGATCGTCGCACTGGGGGTTCCAACGGAGAGAGAAAGATCACAGTGGTATTTTCAGAGGTATGTCACCGAATTACCTGCCGGAGGCGAGATAGTACTGTTTGACAGAAGCTGGTATAACAGGGCCGGGGTTGAAAAAGTAATGGGATACTGCACTGATGAGGAATATGAAGAGTTCCTCAGATCCTGTCCCGAATTCGAAAAGATGCTTATAAGAGCAGGAATTATTCTTATAAAATACTGGTTCTCGGTGAGCGACCGTGAGCAGGAGAAGCGGTTCCAGGAAAGGATCAAGGATCCGACAAAACGGTGGAAGATCAGCCAGATGGATATTGAATCGAGAGAAAGATGGGTCGAATATTCAATGGCCAAGGATAAGATGTTCTCCTATACAGATACAAAGCAGTCGCCATGGTATGTTGTCCGTGCCGATGATAAAAGAAGGGCACGGCTGAATACAATTGATCATCTCCTTTCCCTTATTCCTTATGAAGACCTGACAATGAAATCCATCAAGCTTCCCCCTCTTAAGCACGATGTCGCATATGTCAGGCCGCCCGTGACGGATCAGACTTTTGTACCGGAGAAGTATTAAGATTTTCTTACTTTTGTCGTCTATCTATTATTTTTTATAGTCAATGTTAAAACCTTCCATTCCCAAAGGGACCCGCGATTTTACGACCGGTGAGATGCTGAGGCGTGAGTATATCTTTGATACTGTTAAGTCGGTTTTCAGATTATATGGTTATCAGCCGATAGAAACGCCGGCCATGGAAAACCTTTCAACCCTTCTTGGTAAATACGGGGATGAGGGTGACAGGCTATTATTCCGGATACTTAATTCAGGGGATTTTTTATCAGGTATAACCGACGGAGAACTGCTGAAGCGTGATTCCGGGGCAGTATCATCACAGATTTGTGAAAAGGGTTTAAGATATGACCTCACGGTTCCGTTTGCCAGGTTTGTAGTGCAGCACAGAGACGAGCTTGTTTTTCCGTTCAAAAGGTATCAGGTACAGCCGGTCTGGAGGGCAGACAGACCACAGAAAGGAAGATACCGCGAATTTTTTCAATGCGACGTTGATGTGATCGGCAGCGACTCACTGCTTAATGAATATGAACTAATTAAGATCATCGATGATATCTTCGCCAGACTTAAGATACGGATAGTCATAAAAATCAACAACAGGAAAATCCTTTCCGGGGTTGCTGAATATATAGGTGAAGGCGGGAAAATGACAGATATCACAGTTGCTATTGATAAGCTCGATAAGATAGGAATCGATGCAGTGAATTCAGAGCTGAGGGAGAAGGGTATTTCCGACGAAGCAATATCCAGGTTACAACCTGTTATCGGATTGAAAGGAAATGCAGAAGAAAAGCTCGGTATTATGGAAGGACTTTTTTCCGGTTCGGAACAGGGATTGTCAGGTATTTCAGAACTGAGAACACTTTTTTCATATTTAAGCGGCAGTGAATTAAAAGGGGTAGTTGAATTTGATATTACCCTGGCACGCGGGCTGAATTATTATACGGGTGCGATAATCGAGGTTAAGTCAGCTGATGTTCCAATAGGAAGCATATGCGGAGGAGGCAGGTATGATAATCTGACAGGTGTTTTCGGTCTTGCAGGGGTATCAGGTGTGGGCGTTTCTTTCGGGGCTGACAGGATTTATGATGTAATGATTCAGCTGGATCTTTTTAATCAGACCCGTAAATCCTCCACCGATGTCATGGTTGTGAATTTCGGAGGGCAGGAGTTGAATTACTCAATAACAATAGTTGATAAACTGCGAAATGCCGGAATTAAATCAGAGCTGTATCCCGATCCTGTTAAGCTTAAGAAACAGATGTCATATGCCGGGTCAAAGAATATTCCACTTATCATTATCGCAGGTGAGGATGAGATAAAAAGCAATGAGGTTACTCTTAAAATAATGTCATCCGGCGAACAGAAAAAAGTACCCCTTAAAGATATTGATTCACTTATAATTTCAGAATTATAAGCAAAGGAATCTTAATGCTTATTCTTTCGTTAAAGTAAGTTCGATCTTGAAAGATTTGAAACCTGTCTTGTTTTCATCTTTGATCTCATAAGGAAACAGGCTGACTTTTTATCTTTCTCGCTTTAGGGCATAGCCTTCAACTTATGGAATATTTAAAAAAAATAACTACTGTAAATATCTGGAATAAAGGTTGGTAAGTTTCCCCTCCTTGAATAAAGGAGGGGAAACTTAATTCCCCCAAAATCCTTTATTTGAAGGCTATGTACTTTAGGGCCGGGGTAAAAAATATGAAAAGCCAAATAATTTAATAATCTGTCAATGTAGAATTAGTCAGAAAGGTTTAAAGTTAATTATAACTTTGCACCCGTTATAACTGTTAAAGCTTATGGCTCTTCAATGCGGAATAATAGGGATTGCAACTGTCGGCAAAACAACCATTTTCAATTGTATTTCTGATACCAAGGTAGAAACGGGTCCTTTCGGCTCCGGAGCTTCGAAAGCAAATATGGGAGTTGTAAAGGTGCCTGATCAGAGACTTTATGAGCTCGAAAAACATCAGCCGACAAATAAGATAGTTCATACAACTGTTGAGATTGTTGATATTCCGGGACTTGCGAAAGGTTCGACCAAAGGAGAGGGTGGGGGCAGATTCCTGGGTGAGATCAGGAATACCGATGCACTCATTCATGTCATCAGGTGTTTTGACAGTGACTCAATCCCACATATCGAAGGATCAGTCGATCCGGTAAGAGATATTGAAACAGTAAATCTTGAATTGCAGGTAAAGGATCATGAATCGGTTGAGAAAAAAATCGACCGTTTTAAAAAAGTCGCAAAATCAGGAGATAAGGATGCAATGAAAGGGATTGAAGTGCTTGAACGCTATAAAGATCATCTTGAGGGTTTTAACTTTGCCAGGACTCTGAAGGTCAGAGACGAAGAGAAAAGATATATTGACGATCTTTTTCTTCTTACAATGAAACCTGTTATGTATGTATGTAATGTTGATGAGAAATCGGCACTGACAGGGAATAAGTACGTTGAAAGGGTGAAAGAATTCCTTTCGGGGCAGGATGCCGAAATCCTTATAATTGCAGGAGCTATTGAAGCTGAGATCGCCGAGCTTGAAAATATTGATGACAGGAAAGCATTCCTGAAGGATATCGGACTTGAAGAACCGGGTGTTGACAAACTTGTCAGAGCTGCCTATAAACTACTGGATCTTCAGACTTTTCTTACCGTCGGACCAAAAGAGATCAGGGCATGGACAATCAAAAAAGGCATGACTGCCCCACAGGCTGCCGGAGTGATTCACAGCGATCTTGAAAGAGGATTCATCAGAGCTGAAGTCATGAAATACAATGATTTTATTACGCTGGGTTCAGAACACGCCTGCAGGGATGCGGGTAAATTATATATCGAGGGTAAGAATTATATCGTTGAAGATGGCGATATCCTGAATATCAGATTCAATGTCTGAAATCCGGTATGAAAAATCATTCCTGGATCATATTAATCTTTTCTTTTTTTCTCACACTGACATGTTTTGGCCAGAATGAGCAGAAGGACAAGATGCTCAGGGAGACTGTAGCTAAAGACGGACAGGCCAGGATCACAATCCCTTATAAGGACAGGAAGCAGGTTGAATATTTTTCACGTTTCCTTTCCGTGAGCAATGTAAATCAAGAGAGGATTGAGATCGTCCTTTCACCACTGACTGTAGAATGGTTTTTAGCTCAGAAAATAAGTTATGAAACAGTAAAAACATTTGATCACAGATCCTTTACAGTTATTAACCGCTTAGCTGACTGGGAAAGTTACCCTTCTTATTCCCAGTACGATTCAATTATGCACAGCTTTCCTGAACTGTATCCTTCCTTATGTCTTATTGATACAATAGGTAAAAGCATTAACGGCAGGCTGATCCTTGTATTAAAGATCTCGGACAATGTTTCTGCTGATGAGGATGAGCCTGAGACTTTTTATACTTCATCAATCCATGGCGATGAAACAGCCGGATTTATTCTTATGCTTCGTCTGGCCGATTATCTTCTTAAGAATTATAACAGCAACGCCAGGATCAGGAACCTTGTCGATAACCTTGAGATATGGATCAATCCCCTTTCAAATCCTGATGGTACCTACAGGACTGGAAATACGGTCACCACTCCGGTTAGGTTTAACGCGGCAGGTTATGATCTGAACCGTAATTTCCCCGATCCGGAAACTCCGAATACAATAAAGCAGAAAGAAACTCTTGATATGGTAAAATTCCTCCGGGAGCACAGGTTCAATCTTTCGGCTAATTTCCATTCCGGTGAAGAAGTTGTTAATTATCCGTGGGACAGCAGGTGGTGGCTGCATGCCGATGATGAATGGTTTTATGATATCAGCAGAAAATATGCTGATACAGTTCATCTTCATTCCCCGGCAGGTTATATGAACTTTATGGATAATGGTGTGACAAACGGCTATAGCTGGTATTCAATTAATGGCGGGAGACAGGATTTTGTGACATGGGAGCTCCAGGGGCGGGAAGTGACAATAGAACTGCATGATGAATTCGTAACCCCGGAAAATCAGCTCGGTTCGATCTGGCAGTATAATTACAGATCTTTGCTCGCTTACCTTGAAAATGCATTATACGGAATTCACGGGACTATAAAGGATAGTGAGACAGGTAACCCTGTCCCTGCAAGGATATTTATCAGCGGTCATGACAAGGACAGTTCTCATATTTATTCAGACTCTCTCTCCGGCAGTTTTTACAGGATGCTGGCTCAGGGAACTTATGATCTGAATATTTCGGCTAAAGGATATGTCGGAAAACAGATCGGGGATGTAATTGTCACGGAAGGGCAGACTGTCAGTCTGAATGTGGAATTGGATCCTTTCATTAATCCGGTTGATACGACTGATACTCCCGGATTGATAATATATCCCGATCCTGTAGAGAACAGCTTTACATTGGTACTGCCTGCACGTCAATCTGGCAGGATCAATATAGTCATATTCAATTCAATGGGAGTGAAGATGGCTGATTTTCCTGAAGAAGCCTCAGAGGATCATCCGCTCAATATAAATGTATCAGGCCTGCCGGGTGGTATTTATATTCTCCAGGTAAGGAACAAAACCTCAAAAGCAACCGACAGGGCAAGGTTTGTGGTGGTCCGCAAATAAAAGATTGAATCTCCCGGCCTCATTGCTTTTGCTTCTCCGGTTAAAAAAATTACTTTTGTGCAAAACTTTTACTAAGCGGAATGATTGTTTCTATGGCAGGGAAATGGGTGGCTAAGGCTGTATTGAGCCTTTATCTGGGTTTATTTATAATCTTAAATGTTTCGGGACAGGCGGCATATCTTCCTCCGGACAGGCCGAAACTTGTTGTCGGGATAATTGTTGAGCAGCTGAGGTACGACCAGCTCGAAAAATTCAGGAACAGGCTGAGGGAGAATGGCATAAGGAAACTGCTCAATGAAGGTACTTATTTTCAGAATGCTTCATACGAATATATACTGACCCAGTCGGGGCCTGCACATGCCACTATAGCAACCGGGGCAGAACCTTCGCAACATGGTATTGTTTCCGACAACTGGTATCTTCCTTTAAGGGATGAGCTGATAAATTGTACAAAGGATCTTTCAGTCGATCCTGTGGGCGGAAGCTATGAATCTGGTCTTCATTCTCCTGCCAGCCTTCAGGCTTCAACATTCACCGATGAGCTTAAGCTTGCCACAAACAGGAAGGCAAAGGTTTTTGCTGTTGGTCTGAATGAGAGTCCTGTCATATTTTCAGCAGGGCATTCAGCTGACGGGGCCTACTGGTATGATAAAAATACCGGGACATGGATGTCAAGTACTTATTATACAAAGAAACTTTCTTCATGGATAAACGATTTCAATGCCGCCAGATATCCGGACGGGTTCCTTAATAATCCATGGACTTTATCGCAGCCTGTTTCAGATTATTCCGACTGTGTTCCCGATTCAAATGTATTTGAAACGGGTTTCGGTGGTCTGAATCGTTTTCCCTACGATCTTAAAAAGATAAGTACAAAAGGAAGAAGCGGATCGGACCGTGATCTGTCGCTATTGCGTGAAACCCCTTTTGGAAATACACTGACGACTGATTTTGCTCTCAGGCTGATAGATGAGGAAGGACTGGGAGAAGATGATGTAACAGATTTTCTGGCAATATGCTATTCGTCAACCGATTACATAGGACGCCGTTTCGGCCCGTCCTCCTATGAAATGGCAGATGCAATACTCAGGCTTGACAGGGATGTTGAAAATCTTCTTAAATATCTGAATGATAATCTCGGGAAAAAGAATATCCTTGTTTATTTCACATCAGCTCATGGTATAGCTGAGATCCCGACAATACTCGAGACCAACCGGATCCCGGCAGGATATTTCAGGCAGAACCAGGCTCTGCAGCTTCTCAGGAGTTACCTCAATGCAGTTTACGGAGAAGGTAACTGGGTGAGGGGCTATGTTGAGAAACAGATCTTTCTTAACCGGACACTTATAGAAGATGCAAAGTTATCTATTGAGGAAGTACAGAAGAAGGTTGCCAGATTCATAGTGCAATTCACCGGAGTATCATCGGCTTATCCGTATTCTGCTTTTGAATCAAATGATTTTGGTAATGGTCATCTCAGGAAGATAATTAATAATTACAGCCCTCAGCGGTCAGGCGATGTTATAATTACCCTGAGTCCGGGATGGGTCGAAAAGCATGATGAATATGTTACTGACCATTCATCTCCCTACGAGTATGATGCTCATGTTCCGCTTGTCTGGTACGGATGGGCGATAAACAGGCTTACTGTCACAAGAAAGGTCAACATGGCTGATATTGCAGTAACACTTTCGTCGCTGTGTAAGGTACCTTACCCCAATGCCTGTACGGGAGAACCTATGTATGAACTATACAGATAGGCGAATTTTGTCTCTTACTTCACAGGCTTCTGCAAGCAGATCAGGATTTTTTTCACAACCGTTACCCAGAACTATCAGGTCGGCTCCGGCCTTATAGATCTCCTTTATTTCTGATGTGGAACGTATTCCGCCGCCTACTGCAAGCGGGACACTTATATTTTCCCTTACTGCAGAGATTACTTTCAGGGGCACTGAAACTGAAGCGCCGCTGCCTGCTTCAAGATATATCATACTGAGACCAAGCATCTCCCCGGCCATTGCCGTGGCAGCTGCAATATCGGGCTTATCACCCGGGATCGCTTCAGTCTGACTTATATATTCAACGGATGTTTTTGAACCGCATCCGATGAGAATATAGCCTACCGAGATCAGTTTTTCCCTGATATCCCTCAGATGTGGTGCTGCAATAACATGGTTTCCTATAAGCAATTCGGGATTTCTCCCGGAGATAAGCGAAAGGAGCATTACAAGGTCAGCTTCACGGCTCAGCTGAAGCAGATTTCCCGGGAAAAGCACTACCGGTATCCTGCAATATTCCTTAACAGAACGGATAAGATCATCAACACTGCGGAATGTGAGGCTGCCACCTGTCATAATATAGTCTACACCCGACCGTACCGCCACATCGAGAATGCCGCCCAGCTCTCTGTCCTGTATTTTATCGGGGTCGAGAAGCAGTGAGAGGCTGACCTTCCCCGGGAACTTTATTGCTGCCATAATTCTTTTTTGTCCACACAATTGCGTAATTATCATACCTGGAATAAAAGAGATCAAAGGATTCATTAATCTTCCTTGTCCTGACCTCACCTTTTATTTCTCCCGATTCCTGCACTTCAAACGGGAAAATCCTTATATTATTCCTGAAGCTTATACCTTCCTTATCGCAGATCTTGTATAATGATTCTTTTGCACACCAGTGAATATAAAGATGGTATTTACGGTTATCCGGGTTTTTTGTCACCTTCTCCTTCCTGTTCAGGAATTTGAATGCAATGGCGCCGATATTTGCGCTCATATATTCAAGATCTATTCCTACCTTCTCATCGCTGCTGCAAATTATAGCCGTCAGCTTGTGTGAATGTGAAATGCTTATGAACCTCGATCCGTCCTTTAGAAACGGTTTATTGTTCTTATTATATACTATCCTTGCTTCTTTCCCGAGCAATTCAGCAAGCAAGGCCCTTACGCTGAGAAATTCGAGCTTCCTCGAGTTGCTTTTGAATACCCTGTATCTCTTCCTGTCATCTTCATCTAATTCCACCAAAGCCCTGAGGGTCCGGATATCCTCCTCTATCTTCCAGACTCCAAGTATGGTCGATTCGTTAAGATAGTGTTTCGTGATACAACCCATCAGAAGGCTCCCCGTTATTTATCATTCCATCTCAGGGTTTCAATAAGATGAACAATATCTTCCCTGAAGAATCCGATTACCGGTGCAAGTGAATCTGAATTAGGTTCGGATGCAAAATAAAGCGAACCCCTCAGATAGTGTTTCAAACTGTCGGTAACAAAAAACTGAACTGCAGTTGCTGTATTTCCTTTCAGATCATACAGGATCCCGTACATATTCTTCTGAGGATCATTTATTACCTGTTCATCTATTGCATCGGCTTTTATAATATGGTTTTTGACGTTCAGCTTATACGTCTGTTCCATCAACTGTTCGAGATCATTATTAATGTTTAAATACGTCAGATAAATCTTTGCCTTATAGGGGGGGAAGCTTATATTGAACCATCCGGGTTCGGAATAATTGTCCTGTTCAAATGATAATTTGCCATACGAGGGATATTCGAAAGAAAGCGGAAGATTATGTGACTTTGTAATACTATCACTTATTCCGGTATAGCTGTGGTCAGGCAGATCGATCCTGAAATAGCCTTTTGGCTTTGGGACGGCTATGTCCCTGCATCCTCCTGAAAGAATTATTAATGTGAAAGTTATCAGGAGGATATTCTTTTTAGGTTTTGTCATTATCATTATTTATTTCTACGTGTACTTCCTTGATCCTTCTTCTGTCGGCTGATTCGATCGTGAAAGTAAAATTTTTGTATTTAACTACCTGTTTCTGCACCGGGATCTCGCCGGTAATTTCAAGGATCAGTCCTGCCAGTGTTTCCGATTCCCCTCTGACTTCTTCAAAGGGATCGGCACCGAGATTTAATATCTTGATAATGTCATTCAGCAGGATCCTGCCTTCAAAAACATAATTGTGATCATCTATTTTACGGTAAGGAACCTTATCATCATCACTCTCGTCGGTAATTTCCCCTACAATTTCCTCCAGGATATCTTCGAGGGTCACTATTCCGGCTGTTCCTCCATATTCGTCAATTACGACAGCCATATGTATTTTTTTGATCTGGAACTCTTTAAGCAGGTCGCTGATCCTTTTTGTTTCCGGAACAAAATATGGTTCTCTCAGTAAAGACTGCCATTTGAAATTATCAGGATTGCTCATGAAAGGCAGTATATCCTTGGCATAGAGGATACCTTTCACATTGTCGAAGGTTTCGGAATAGGCCGGTATCCTTGAGAATCCTGTACTGATAATCAGCTGTATAACCTGATTCAGTCCGGATCGCATATCGATAGCCGTAACATCTATCCTGGGGCACATTATTGT
>Ga0116172_10000905_pt1 | contig 27989 bp, 20 predicted proteins | sample AD_UKC083_MetaG_FD_89799 | JGI IMG/M metagenome (GOLD analysis project Ga0116172, IMG submission 89799) | Active sludge microbial communities of municipal wastewater-treating anaerobic digesters from USA - AD_UKC083_MetaG | ecosystem: Engineered > Bioreactor > Anaerobic > Digestate | place: USA... | reverse complement strand
TTTATTTATATCCACATCACATACTCCATCACCGTAAGTCATCAAGAAGGTTTCATTGCCTACATACTTTTGAATGCGTTTTATGCGCCCGCCTGTCATAGTATTGTAGCCTGTGTCTACTACAGTTACCTTCCAAGGTTCACATTCATGTGAGTGTATTGTCATCTCATTTTTACCGTTGCGATAATCAAAAGATATATCGCTCTTGAAAAGGAAGTAGTTGGCAAACCACTCTTTGATATATTCCTGCTTGTAACCGGCACAAATTATAAACTCAGTGTGACCGTAGTGCGCATATTCTTTCATAATGTGCCAAAGAATGGGCATTCCGCCAATATCAATCATTGGTTTCGGTTTGAATGCCGACTCTTCGCTAATGCGAGTGCCAAAACCACCGGCAAGGAGAACTACTTTCATAATTATTTCGCAATATGTTTGTAACAGAATTCTTTTATGGATTTTATCATGTGTTGTAGCATTTCGTGTCTCATTCCGGGGTAAACACCAACCCAGAAGGTGTTGTTCATTACGAAATCGGTTACCTTCATGTCACCTACAACACGATATCCTTTACCTGATGCACGCATCTCGTCAAATGCCGGGTGCTTGAGTAGGTTGCCTGCAAAGAGATTGCGCGTTTGAATCTTTTGGTGTTCGAGATATTCTGAGAGTTGATTGCGTGTAAAACCCGCATTTTCCTCTACCGAAATGAGGAATCCAAACCAGGAAGGGTTGGAATTTTCGGTAGCCTTGGGGAGTATGAGCCCCGGAGTACCTATCAGTCCGTCATAGAGTACTTGAAAATTGCGACGTCGGGCTGCAACGATCTCGTCCAACTTCTCAAGTTGGGCGCACCCTATGGCAGCTTGCATATCTGTCGCTTTCAGGTTGAACCCGAAATGGCTGTAGACATATTTGTGGTCATATCCTTTTGGAAGTTCGCCGAATTGTTTAGTGAAACGATGTCCGCATGTATTGTCCACTCCACCGATGCACCAACAATCGCGACCCCAATCTCGGAAAGATCTGTAAATACGATCCAGTTCGGGGTTATCGGTATATACGGCACCGCCTTCACCCATCGTAATATGGTGAGGGGGATAGAAAGAGCTGGTACCGAGGTCTCCCCATGTGCCTGTCTTCTTTGTTATGCCATCCATTGTGTATTCCGAGCCGAGGGCATCACAGTTGTCTTCAATCAGCCATAGCCCATGTTTGTCGCAGAAAGATTTCACGCTTCCAAGGTCAAATGGGTTGCCAAGTGAGTGGGCTACCATAACAGCTTTAGTACGAGTGCTGATTGCCTCTTCGAGTTTTGTCACATCAATATTATATTCCGGAATAGTTATATCAATAAAAACAGGAATAGCACCGAATTGAATTACGGGCGTAACGGTGGTAGGGAAACCTGCCGCAACAGTGATCACCTCATCGCCCTTTTGAATACGGCGGTCGCCTAATTTGGGTGAAGTAAGAGTATAAAAAGCCAAAAGGTTGGCAGAGGAGCCGGAGTTAGTCAAAGCACAATGTTTCACACCAAGCCATTCGGCCAGACGGCGTTCGAACTTATGAGCCCAGGGGCCGGCAGTCAACCAAAAATCGAGTGAAGAGTCCATAAGATTTACCAACTCTTGATCATCAAAAAAGCGTCCCCCATAATTGACAAACGACTCTCCGGGGACAAACTCCTTTTTATGCCCATGTGCTTCTGCGTAATACTCGCGCGTCAGTTCAAGAATCCGTTTTTTTATTTCCTCTTTTCGATTCATGCTTTATTTGTTCTTATTGCTCTCAAAAAATTCAACTTTAATCTCGAATTTATTTTGTAGTGACTCATTATATTTTGTTCTATTGAGTCTATAATAGCACTCCAGTAACAATGTTTTTGCAAAACCGGTTGATTCGTTGTGAATAAATTCGTTATAAATAAATAATCCAATTGAAGGTTCACCGGAAAAGGCATCTCTTTGATTATACTTTTCAAGAAAATAATCTTTCTGATCAAATAAATCTCCATAATTTATGGTCATGAAACATTTATCCTGACGACCTGTCGCCCTTTTGTATAAACCCGACCATGTGTAATAATTAGTTCTGGTTTTAGATTCTTTCTCTGCTACAATAACATTGCCTGGCGGCATGGGATAATTCTGGAACATCGACATTATAGCATCGTTCCGCTGGCTATAATAAATACATTCTACATATTGAGAAAAAGAGTAGGTCATTGATACAGCAGCAAACATCACAAATATAATCCTTTTCAATTTTTGTTCTTTTACTAACGAGTTTACCAGTAAAGCAATGAATGTCACAAGGACAAAAGGAATAAATATTCCATGTCTATCATCCATACTATCAAATTTCGGAACTTTTCCGATTGCCACATAAGCACCGATAGCGGCGAGGAACAACAAAACAAATGCAATAAGTGTTTTTGAGGATAATTTTTCTCTTTCGTAATTAAAGGAGACTCTTCTCAATATTAGCCAAATAGCGGCTAAAACCATCAGAACGACTAATACTAATTGCTTTGATTGCATTATGCCGGCAAATTGGGTAAATAGAGCTCCAAATGTATTGGCAAAAGCAAAAAGTATATTGATGGGAAGCATTGATAGAGACTTTACTGTTATTTCATTATATGCTTCCATTGCATATAACCCTTCCGTATGCCAGAAAGTAAACTTTATTACCAACAACGCAATACAAGGTATAAACCATAGAATATTTCTTAATCTGGTTTTATTGAAAATATGGCTGACTGTGTTATTAAATGAAAACGGTATATTAATATCTTTATAGGTGTATACAAACAAATAGCCTAGCCACAACACGACGCTTGAGGTCAAAAACATAGTTGCAAGGAACTGAGTACAAGCAAATAAGGGTATTATGTATAGAGACTTTTTGCTATTGTATAAATGAAAAAGGAGTATTGAAATCAGTTGTAATGATAAACCAACTTGATATACGAAACAACACATTTCTACATGCGCATAGCCAAGTGGCCACACAGCGTATAACAGTGTTGAATAAAAGATTATTTCCTTGTTTAATGTCCAATACGATAGAATAGCACGGAACAATAAAACATTCAGAAATCCTATTATCAATATTAGGCTCCTATAGAGAAAAACTTGATCGATTCCCAAATAATGAGAGAAATCCAAAAGAGACAAATGTAATCCAATCTGCCAGGGAGCCCCAACTCCATTCAATATCTGTCTTATGCCAACGGGATTTTCATAAAAAGCCCAATCATCCCAGAATACACCTCTGACCAACAATATCAGCACGTTTGCAACCAAATAGGCTAACATAGGCGCGGCTTGTTTTAGGCGGATAAAATTACTCTTTTGCATAATTCTGTTCCTATATCATTTTACAGGTCCGGACTACTTTATTTTGACCAACCCACCAAATTCTTCGTTACATTCCATCTGAATCTGACAAGCATATTTCCGCGGCGAGGTTTGAATTGGATGATATACCAGCACCACAAGACAAGCGTTCCGCCCCATTTGATAAGTTCTGCAAAAAGACGTTTAGCGTAGCAACTTTTGGAGATTTTCAGAGTGCGGACTTTTTCGCTCGCACCTATACCACACGTAACACGGTGGAAATAATCCTTTTCAAGCTTATATCGGGGTATTTTGTGGTATAGGATACACTGCGGCAGATATTTGAACTTAATTCCGGCGGCGCTCATCTTTCTAAATATGTCTTTCTCTTCACCACCGGCAACAAGCATACCCCCGGTACGACCCAGGTCGATATCGTAGAATCCGACTTTATCAAAGACCTCTCTGCGGTAGGCAGCATTTCCTCCGCCTGGATAGTTGTTAAATGGAAAATTACGCTCTTTATCGCCGAAATATAGATAGGCGGTAAGGAGTCTCCGTATAAAATAGGTCATCCATTCCGGCTCTTCACCCTCTTCGTAGTCAGGAAAAATCGGGCCTCCGGCGGCGTATATATTGGGGTTTGCATCAAAGAAAGCTACATATCCGGCAATATATTCCTTATTGACAGTGGCATCATCATCCACAAAGATCAAAATGTTGCCTTTAGCTTCTTCCGTTCCTCTATTGCGTGCATAAGCTACGCCCTGGTTTGTCTCTATAAAAGTACGGAGTTCCACATCCGGATAATCGGCAGCAAATCGCGCCACTTCCGCCTCTGTATTGTCTGTGCTGTTGTTGTTTACCAGCACTATTTCGTACTTCGATTTTGGATAATCATTGAGCGCGATGCTTTGGAGCACTCCGTAAATATACTTTTCCCTGTTGTATGTGCAGATAACGACGGAAATCATTGTTATAAATCAGATATTCGTTTATTGTTTTCTTTATCTTACAAAGGTAACATTATGAATTGATTCATCAAAACGATTCTCTTAGCCAACCTAAACTGATTTGTATGAAAAATGGTTACCTTTGCGACTTATGATCGAAAAGTTATTAAAAGAGAGGATAGTGATACTGGATGGTGCGATGGGTACCATGCTGCAGCAGTGCGGTGTGGAAAGGTACAATCTGCCTCTCAATGACTTGTTTAACGAGAGTTACCCTGAGTTGATCGAGAGTCTGCATTTGCAGTATATTGACGCCGGATCCGATATCATAGAAACCAATACTTTCAACTCCAATGCCATTTCCCTCGCGGAGTATAATCTGCAGGATAAGGCTTATAATCTAAATCTTGTGGGTGCGCGTATTGCATGTAGAGCTGCTGCAAGTGCTGCGGGTAGGCAGAATTCTCGTAAAGTCTATGTTGCGGGTTGTATAGGTCCAACCTCTGTAATGCTCACTCTCTCTCCGGATGTGTCCAGGCCGGAATATCGTGCAATTTCCTTTGAAGAGATGGCTCAAGCCTATTCGGAGCAGGTAAGGGGCCTCATCGACGGAGGCGCCGACCTTTTGCTGGTGGAGACGATTTTCGACTCTCTGAATGCAAAAGCGGCTCTTTATGCCATCTCTTATGTACAGCAAGAGATGGGCACCCAGTTGCCCTTGATGGTATCCGCAACGCTCAACGACCGCAACGGCAATATTCTCACCGGACAAAGCGTAGAGGCACTCTACCATACTCTCGCAGGGCATAAACTGCTCAGTTTCGGACTCAATTGCTCATTTGGAGCCAAGGATCTCAAGCCCATGATCACTGATCTGGCCAACTCACTTCCCTGCGCAATCTCCATATATCCTAATGCCGGACTGCCAAACGAGATGGGGGCATACGACGAGACACCGCAGATTACAGCATCCCTTCTTAGGGAAATGGCTCTCGAAGGTTTGATTAATATAGCCGGAGGCTGCTGCGGCACCACTCCAGACCATATTCGTGCAATTGCCAAAGCGCTCAAGGGCATCGCTCCGCGCAAAATAGCCGACAGGCGAGAAACAGGTCCTTTGATTGTCACGGGACTAGGGAAGGTAGTCATAGACAGGCAGGAGCAGAACTTCACCAATGTAGGGGAGCGCACCAACGTCGCAGGCAGCAGCAAATTTGCTCGTCTGATAAGAGAAAAACAGTACGAAGAGGCAGCTTCCATCGCCAGAAAACAGATAGAGGATGGAGCCTCCATCATAGATATCAATATGGACGACCCTATGTTGGAGAGTGCGGTAGAGATGGGTAAATTCGTCAGATATATATCCAATGACCCGGATATAGCGAAGGCAGCCTATATGATAGACTCTTCCGACTGGGAGACCATTCTGGAAGGGTTGCGCTGGTCGCCGGGCAAGTGCATAGTAAACTCCATTTCGCTCAAAGAGGGTGAGGATGAATTCCTGCGCAAGGCGGCTGAGATACGTAAATTCGGTGCTGCAGTAATAGTCATGGCCTTCGATGAGGAGGGACAGGCAGTTACATTCGGGCGCAAAATTGATATTTGCCGCAGGGCTTACGAACTGCTTACTCATAGGGCAGGATATTTGCCGAACAACATCATTTTCGATGTCAATATCCTTACAATAGCCACAGGCATGAAGGAGCACAATCGTTATGCCGTGGATTTCATAGAGGCGGTGCGTTGGATCAAAACAAATCTGCCCGGCTGTCACACTTCGGGCGGTGTTTCCAATATCTCTTTCTCTTTCAGAGGCAACAATGTAATACGAGAGGCGATGCACTCGGTTTTTCTTTACCACGCCATAGAGGCGGGTCTGGATATGGCGATTGTCAATCCGTCGATGCTTCAGATATACAGCAGTATAGATTCCTCTCTGCTAAAGGCGGTAGAGGATGTTGTGCTTGACCGACATCCCGAGGCCACAGCCAATTTGGTTAAATTGGCGGAGAGTTTTAAGGCAGCCGCCCAGAACCAGCAACTGCTTTCTGAATCCGTATCTCGGCTGGAAAAATGGCGTGAAGAGAGCGTTGAGGAGCGTTTGGTGCATGCAATTGTTTCCGGTGAGACCGGTTTTCTCGAGGAGGATATTGGAAAGGCTCTGGAGAAATATGGTCCGATTGAGATTGTTGAGGGGGCGCTTCTTGATGGAATGGAGCGTGTCGGAGAACTTTTTAGCGAGGGCAAGATGTTCCTTCCGCAGGTGATTAAGTCCGCCAAAGTTATGCGAAACGCTGTAGCTATCCTTCAGCCTCTGATTGAGAAGGATCAGGGTGATATTCCCCGGCTCCGCCGGAAAATGATTCTCGCAACGGCAAAAGGAGATGTACACGACATAGGAAAGAACATTCTGGGCATCGTACTGAGCTGCAACAATATCGAAGTCATTGACCTCGGCGTGATGGTGGAGAATGAGAGAATAATCGAGGCCATACGATCTCACAAGCCCGACTTTGTTGGAGTAAGCGGACTTATTACGCCCTCGCTGCGCTATATGGAGGAATTGTGCAGGATGATGGAAATAGAGGAGTTGGATCTCCCTCTTTTTGTAGGCGGAGCTACCACCTCGGCACTTCATACAGCAGTCAAACTTGCTCCGTTACGCAGATCGGCCGTAATCCATACCGCCGGTGCATCGGATTGTGCCAATATGGTTAACCGCATTTCACGCGAACCGCAGAAGACAATCGAAGATGTAATTGCTTCTCAGGAGCGGCTACGTGATTTGTATCATCAAAGCAATGAAGGTTTTGTTTCCATTGAAGAGGCACGTGCCAGGGTGGAAAAATATCCTCTTGAGAGTTATCGTCTGCCGGAATCATTCGGGGAAGATAATCTTCATGTACGATTTTTACCTGTGGAGACTCTTGTTAATAAGATTGACTGGAATATGTTGCTCGCATTCTGGGGATTCAAAGGGGGCTATCCGGCAATAATCTATAGCAATCCGGAGGCCGAAAAATGCTATGAATCGGCAGTAGCCGCAATTGATTCAATGATTGTCGATCGGAGTGTGGATATCTCGATAGAGGTTAGGTTTTTTGATGCTCAAAGTAAGGATGAAACCATTATTCTTGATGGAAAACATAGATTTGAGATGCCAAGATCCACTTCGGAAAGGACAGACTTCAGGTCTTTGGCTGATTTTGTCGCTCCGGAAGACTCCGGAATAGTCTCAACTGTAGGTCTTTTTGCTATAAAGGTGGAAGATTTGCAGAAATGTGAAGATTGCAGGGACTATGGACATCTGCTTCGGGAGAGCATCTGTGCCCGTCTTGCCGAAGCGGCTGCTGAATGGATGCAGGAACAAGTTAGCGAAGGTACGGTACTGATAAGGCCTGCTTTCGGCTATGCTGCCTGTCCTGACCATTCGCATAAAAGGCTTGCCTGCCGGCTTCTGGATGCCTCAAATCGCATAGGAATGACCTTGAGTGAAACTTGTGCCCTTATTCCTACTACTTCGCTCTGCGGCATGCTAATATCGCATCCTAAAGCTCATTATCCTAAAATCAGAAACAAGAAACAATAGCAGCAATGAAAGTAATCGACATAATAAACCGCAAAAGCGGGCCATTTCCATCGCTTGAATTTGTGCCGCCGTTGAAAGGAAGCGACATCAACCGCCTCTACTCTTCAATCGAACCGTTTATGGAGTTCAAACCTCCATTTATCAATATTACTTGCCATAGGGAGGAGATTGAATATAGAGATAATCCGGATGGCACAATCTCAAAATATGTTTTAACCAAACGTCCCGGTACGGTAGCTATTGCCGCAGCGGTGATGAAACGGTTCCCCATCGAGGTGGTACCCCATATTATTTGTGGCGGGACAAACCGTTTTGCTGTAGAAAACGAACTGATAGACCTCAATTTTCTCGACATTCAGAATGTGATGGCCCTTCGTGGTGATGCACCTATAGGCCGTAAGCGATTCAAGGCGGAGCCTGACGGTTATAGTTATAGCAACGAACTTGTTTCACAGATCAAGGCAATGAATGAGGGCACATACATCGATGAAAACATCAAAGATGCTGTCCCGACAAATTTCTGTATAGGTGTTGCCGGTTATCCGGAGAAGCATTTCGAGGCACCAAATATCGAAGTTGACATCGACAATCTCAAAAGAAAAGTGGATGCCGGAGCCGATTATATAATCACTCAGATGTTTTTTGACAATGTCAAATATTTTGAATTTGTTGCAAAATGTCGCGAAAAAGGAATTACGGTGCCTATTATACCCGGTTTGAAACCTCTTTCTACAACTGCTCATCTGACGAAATTGCCAGAGACCTTCTCAATCGACATACCGCCTGAATTGGTTCGTTTGGTGAATAATTGTAAAGATGAAAAACAGGTCTATCAGCTGGGTATCGAATGGTGTGTCGCCCAGAGCAAGGAACTGATTGCAAAAGGCGCTCCCGCAATCCACTACTATACGATGGGGCGCGGCAACAATATTACAGAAGTAATCAAAAGAGTCTTTTGAGGCTAATTATCCAGTGAGCAGGTGATTTTGAGGTTGATTGCACGGATGCGCTCAGCATCGGGCTTGATCACTTTACGGTCATAGGTCATAAGGCCGTTCACCTCTATTTCTACGTCAGTGGTCTGTGTGTAGATTGCGCCCGAGAAACCACGGGCAATCATATCATAGAGCATTTCTGCATATTTGACATATTCATCGGTCAATTCGGAACTGCTGTTGAATCGTATATAACCCCAGTTTCGGTCGGGCTCCCATAGATGACCTGCCAGAGGCCATCCGATGCCGCCATATTCTCCCATTACATTTACCCTGTATGCATCGTAGAGATACATTTTTGGCGTAGGATAGTGATGCAGATCAAGCACGTCACCGGTAATAAAATGATTGCCTCCGCTGGCTGCATTGACGAGGCGTGACGGATCGTGTCTCTTAGTCCATTCTGCTATTTCGCAGGTTTTGAATTGGCCCCAGCCCTCATTGAAAGGAACCCACATCACTATGGAAGGATATGAGTGGAGATAATCCATGATCTCACGCCATTCCTTACGGTAACCGGCTTCCGATTCGGGGCTTCTCACCAACTCTTTGTCATTGAAATAATGAGTCATGTCCCATTTGGAAGTTTTATCGCCGCTGGGCATATCCTGCCATACCAGCACACCGAGTCGGTCGCAGTGATAATACCATCTGGCCGGTTCCACTTTGACATGCTTTCGGATCATATTGAATCCCAATTCCTTTGTCTTGATAATATCAAAGGCCAAAGCCTCGTCGGTAGGTGCAGTGTAGAGACCGTCGGGCCACCATCCCTGATCAAGCAAACCGAAATGAAAGAGAGGTTTGTTGTTTAATTCCATTCTCATTATTCCGTTATCATCAGCCTTATAAGAAATCTTACGCATAGCGGCATAACTTCGCACCGCATCCACCCTTTTGCCCTTTGATAATAACACCACCTCCATATCATAAAGGAAAGGGGAGTCGGGACTCCAGAGTTTGGGATCGGAAAGAGCAATCTCCACTTCATTGCCGGCAATCGCCTTACCGGATGCCACCTTGATACCGTTGTCAAAAAGGGACACCACTATAATACCTTCACCATGGTCAGAAAGTGGGGCTTTTACTCTGAAAACACCCTTATCAAGGTCAGGTGTGGTGCGTAGACCGGTTATATGGCGAGCAGGTACGGGCTCCATCCAGACTGTTTGCCAAATACCTGTCACTGATGTGTACCAGATACCTTTTGGTTCAGCCACCTGCTTACCCCTGGGCTGCCATCCGGAATCGGAGGGATCCCATACTCTTACCCTAAGGGTATTGTTTCCCTTGATCAGAGCATCTGTAATATCTGCTGAAAAAGGCGTGTAGCCGCCTTGATGACTACAAACCTTTATATCATTTACCCAGACGTCGCAATCCCAATCCACCGCTCCGAAATGAAGCATGATGCGCTCTTTGCTCCAGGATGATGGGATGGTGAAACTCCTGCTGTACCAAAGGTGAAACTCTTTACCGACCTTACAGCCCACTCCGGAGAGCGATGATTCGGCGCAAAATGGGACAAGGATCTCACCCTGCCACTCTCCCGGCTGCTCTCCGAAAGGCACTATGGAGTAGTTCCACAAGCCGTTGAGACTGATCCATCGGTCGCGCACCACCAGGGGACGGGGATATTCGGGTAGGGGATCGGAGGGGTTGACCTTTTCAGCCCAAGGGGTTTTTATTTTGTCGCCTGCCGGCTGCCACTGATCATTGCTTACGATTGTTACAAGCAGTAGTAGTGCGGTTATCAGAGATTTTTTCATAACTTTATTGTTCGTAAATATTAACAGAATTATACTTACAAAAATATAAAGAAAATGAAGCCGTTCAAAATAATTGGGATGCTTTCGCTGGTAGCGGTTATAGCACTTTCCTGTCAAAGAACACCCAAGGTCGAGATGATTACAATTTCCAACCACAATGGAATGTCAGCTACCTTTACCAATTACGGAGCACGAATTACTTCTTTGATTGTGCCGGCATCAGACGGTACATTTAAAGATGTGGTATGGGGTTACGATACTATAGAGGAGTATTATGCTTCAAATGATCTCTATTGCGGTCCGATTGTGGGTAGGTATGGCAACAGGATAGGTAGGGGGAGGTTCATTCTCGATGGAAAGGAATATTCCCTTACTATCAATGATGGCGAAAATCACCTTCACGGTGGTTCCGGAGGCCTTAGTACGAAGGTATGGAATATGGAAAAACTATCCGATCGCGAGGTAAAGATGAGCATACTCTCTCCTGACGGCGAAGAGGGCTATCCGGGGAATGTGGAGATAACTGTCTACTATACCCTAAATTATGACAATTCCCTTGATATAAAGTATGAGGCGGTTGCAGATGCTCCTACAATCATAAATCTCACGTCACACGCCTATTTCAATCTACACGGCACATCGAAATATTCGACAAACAGCCATATATTGAGGATAAATGCCGGCCATTTTACTCCAACCGACGAAGGCCTAATTCCTACCGGTGAAATTGCTTCCGTGGAAGGTACACCCCTTGATTTCCGAATTCCGACGGCTATTGGGGAGAGGATAGATGAATCTTCTTTCGAACCCATTGCATTTGCCGGTGGTTATGACCACAACTGGGTGCTTGATAAGGAGAGGGAGTTTTCCCTTGCTGCAGAAGTTTTTGAACCCTCAACAGGCATTGTAATGCAGGTATGGACCGATCAGCCCGGTCTGCAGTTTTATAGCGGAAATTTTATGGATGGTAAAGATATGGGACGGGGTGGTGATATACACGGATACCGTACGGGGATAGCTCTTGAAACTCAGAATTATCCCGATGCGCCCAATCATCCTGACTTTCCATCACCGGTACTGAGACCGGGAGAGATCTACAAGCACCTCACTCGTTATTCTTTTTCTCTGAACGCTTTTTAGGAGGATTGACTGCCACCTCTACATGGATCGGTCTGTTCATATGCTTGGTGCCGTTAAGCGCTGCGATGGCGGCAGCACCTTCTTCATCATTCATTTCTACAAATCCGTATCCTCTGGAACGTTTTGTTTCCGGGTCAACTATGATACGTGCAGATGTTACCGTGCCATACTGTTCAAACAAATGTATCAGGTTTTCTCGCCTGGCTTTATAGCTGAGCCCATAGATAAAAATCATCATCGTTAATTATATCTTGGTAAGGTTGTTTCATGGTTAAGTGGGTATTTGAATCATTCACCGTAGCCGGTCCCGTCAAAGCAATGCGTGCAGAGGGACTCTTTAGGAAGTCCGATGGCTTGCACTACCTCTTCCACACTGTTAAAACGGAGGGTACTCATATTGAGTTTACTCCTTATATATTCCACCATACGGGCATGCTCGGGACAGCTCCGGCAGGAGTATTTGTGCAAATCTACCGGCTCCGCTTTCTCTTCTTCTTGGATAAATTTGCGGGTAATCAACTCCAGACTGGATCTGGATGATGAAAAGTTGAGGAAGGGGCAGGGGTAGATAATAGGAGGGCAGCTTATCCTGATATGTACCTCTTCGGCTCCGTGATTGTATAGTGCTTTGACATTATTCTTGAGTTGTGTGCCACGCACTATTGAATCGTCGCAAAAGGCAACTCTCTTGTTTTTTATTATAGAGTAGTTGGGGATGAGTTTCATTTTGGCCACGAGTTCTCTTGTGCTCTGGCTGACAGGGGTGAAACTTCGTGGCCACGTGGTGTTATACTTGACCATAGCAGCTCTGAAGGGGATGCCTTTACCGCGAGCGTATCCCACCGCCATACATGTACCGGAGTCCGGAATCGATGAAACTACATCCAATGGGGTGTCATCCTTAGCCCCCATTATGCTGCCAAGTCTGTTGCGCACATCATCTACATTTATACCTTCGTAGTTGCTGGTGGGGTAGCCGTAGTAGATCCACAGGAATGAACAAATCTGAAGCTGTTTCTGCGGTGCCAGCAGCTGTGTTATGCCTTCAGCTGTAAGCAACACCGTCTCGCCGGGTCCAAGTAGATATTCACTTTCAAAGCCAATGTTGGGGAATGAACAGTCTTCAGATGCAACTGCCACAGCGCCTTCTTTACGGCCAACGATCAGTGGAGTGCGACCGTATCTGTCCCTGGCTGCTATTATTCCATCCGATGTGAGGATTAGCATTGTCAGGGAACCTCTTATACGGCTCTGTGCATAGGCTATACCTTCGGCAAATGAATCCTTTTCGGTGACGAGATGTGAGGCAAGCTCGGTCTGGTTTGTCTTTCCGGAACTGATTTCAGCGAAATTTTTGTTTTGAGCAAGAAATTCCTTTTCGAGTTCCTCTACGTTATTGATTTTTCCGACTGTGGCAATTGCAAATCTGCCGAGGCGGGAGTTGATCAATATCGGTTGTGCGTCTGTGTCGCTTATGACACCTATACCCGAATAGCCGTCAAACTTAGAAAGGTCGGACTCAAACTTTATTCTGAAATAAGAGTTCTGTATGTCGTGTATGGAGCGCGAAAAAAGTCCGTCGCGGTTGATAACCGTCATTCCGGCACGTTTAGTACCAAGATGTGAGTGATAATCTGTTCCGTAAAAAAGATCGGTTACGCATTCGCGTTTGGATATTACTCCAAATAGACCTCCCATAATTTCAGATTTGTTATTTAGACGACAAAGGTAGCATAAATTAAAATATAAACTACTCCAAATTTGCGATAATGGCAATAATTTCATTCAATACTCCCACAGTAAACTTCAATGCCATTGCCGTGAAAGTGCCCATAAAAGGTATGCTCTCGGTAATCAGCGCAGCGGCTGTAAGATAGAGTGACGCTCCTGTAAGTGGTATCGCAAGAATGTTGGTGATGAGAAAATAAGCGGGAAAATTTCCGAAATAGATAAAGGCGATTATACCGGCGGTCATCTGGCAACTGAGACTTATGCAGATGGTATTCCATAATCTCTCCAGAAGTAGGATGCGGGTATTCATCAATCTTTTTATCATTGGATAGATGGTACAAATTGAGAATACTGCAAAGAACGAGAGCTGAAAACCCACCTCCCGCGGTGCTTCAGGGTTAAAAATTGTGATTATCAGCGCGCTGGCAGCAAGGGAAGTAAGACCGTCTTTTTCAGAGTAACGCCATCCGGACAATTCGTGGATAGTAATCATCAGCACCGCCCGGAATATGGATGAGCTCAGTCCGGTGATAACCGCAAAAACCCATAGAAGCACTACGATTATTAGACTTTTGAGTCGCTTAGCTGCAATTGACCCACCTATAAAGAAGAGCATCAGCTCCGCCAACTTATAGATGATGCCGACGTGAAGTCCGGAGAGCGCCAATAGGTGCATTGCACCGCTTTTTCGATAATTTTCGCTCAATTCCAGACTAATATCGCTCTTGTCGCCTATAGTCAATGCACGTACTATCGCCAGTTCGTCCCCCGCGTTGAGTATGTTGCCCAATGATGCTGAAAAGTCCTCTTTTAAAGCGGATGCTGCAAGACCTATCGCAGATCCTACGCTCCGGTCGGACATCCTGGATATTTGGAGAGAGGCAGCTCCCAATAGAAATAGAGTCGCTAAAAGTACTATCCTGTTGCGGCGTATCAGCGCCGTGACGGCGCAAACAATTGAAGTTGTAAAGAATAGGGCAGGGGGCAGAGTTAGCCATCCTCCAAACAAATCGCCCGCAATAAAGACGAGCGAACAGAAAAAAAGTCTCCTACCTTTCCACATAATCATTCCCTCCCTGTTTAGGGTTGCAATGTACAATTATTTTTTGAAAGGTCGCCTATTATGACTACTTTTGCAGGATAATTACGACTATAACAACCAGATATATATTATGATAATACTTGTACTTAATTGCGGTAGTTCCTCTTTGAAATATCAAGTGCTTGATATGAGGAGCGACAATGACTATTCACTCCTGGCCAAAGGCCTTGTAGAACGTATCGGAGAACAGATGGGTATCTATAATCACCAGCTGCCGGGTAAAGAGAAATATTCTGTAGAAAAACCGGTGCCCAACCACACTGTCGGGATCTCCAAAGTGCTGGAACTGCTTACCGACAAATCTCTCGGAGTCATCTCTTCACTCAAGGAAATAGAGGCCGTAGGCCATAGGGTGGCACACGGTGGAGAGTTTTTTTCAGGCAGTGCTGCAATTGATGATGAGGCTATCTCAAAGATTGAAAAGTGTGCGGAACTCGCCCCTCTTCACAATCCGGCCAACCTGCTCGGTATTCGTGCCGTGCAGTCCCTAATGCCGGACATTCCTCAGGTGGCTGTATTTGATACATCATTCCATCAGACCATTCCGGATTATGCATACATGTACGCTATCCCTTACGAGTACTATCAGAAATATAAGATCCGCCGCTACGGATTTCACGGTACCAGCCATAAATATGTAGCAAAGAAAGCCTGCAACTTTGTAGGCATGGATATTTCACATTCGAAAATCATCACTTGCCACCTGGGTAATGGCAGTTCCATCACGGCAATCAAGAATGGACGTTCCATTGATACCTCGATGGGATTCACCCCTATGGAAGGCCTTGTGATGGGTACCAGAAGCGGTACTGTCGATGCCGGCGTCGTTACATTTCTCGAAGAGAAGGAAAACCTCAAAGCAAGCGACATCAACGCACTTCTAAATAAGAAGAGCGGACTTCTCGGCATATCGCAAGTCTCTTCAGATATGAGAGATATAGAGTCCGGTGCAGGCAGCGGCAATGCAAATGCTGCACTTGCACAGGAGATGCTCTTCTACGGCATCCGTAAGTTTATCGGAGCTTACTCTGCAGCAATGGGAGGACTTGATTTGATTGTATTTACCGGTGGTATAGGAGAAAATTCCTCTATAACACGCGAGCAGGCATGTGAAGGTCTTGAATTTCTCGGTGTAGAGTTTGACAAAGATGTTAACAGAGCTGTAAGAGGCAAGGATGTAGTTCTTTCTACCCCTTCATCGAGAGTGAAAGTTGTTGCGGTTACTACCAACGAGGAACTGGTAATAGCTCAGGACACAATGAATATTGTAAAAAACAAATAAATTAATTCTAAAAACAATGATTACAAGTTTCGAACAGATTTTTACGCAGTTGCGTTCAAAAAGCAGAAAACGCCTCGTTGCTGCTTGGGGTGTTGATGATCACACCATTACTGCCGCTCGTTTGGCAGTTGACAAAGGCATAGTTCAAGCTATCCTTGTAGGTGATGCGGATATGATCAACGCTGTTTGCAAGGTAGAGGGCATCAACCCTTCAATGTTTACGATAGTTGACAACAAAGACGAGCTTCAATCGATAGCAAAGGCTGTGGATATGATCAATGCCGGTGAAGCTGACATCCTTATGAAGGGTCTTTGCAGCACTGACAAATATATGCGTGCTATTCTCCATAAGGAGCGCGGCCTTCTTCCTCCCAAGGCAGTTTTGAGCCACGTCTCCGTACTTGAGAATCCCAACTACCATAAGCTTATCATATTAGGTGACATGGCAGTAATTCCTGCTCCGGACTTCAAGCAGAAAGTAGCTATAACAAACTATCTGGTACAGACTGCACATGCTCTCGGTATTGCCAAACCTAAAGTAGCTGCCATTGCCGCTACTGAGCAGATGCTGGATGGCATGCCTGCCTGTGTTGAGGCTGCAATGCTTGCAAAGATGGGCGACAGAGGCCAGATCAAGGGTTGCTACATTGACGGTCCCCTTGCGCTTGACGTAGCTATCTCCAAAGAGGCTGTTGAAATCAAGAAACTTGAGAGCAATGTAGCAGGTGACGCCGACTGTCTATTGTTCCCCAATATCGAGTCAGCTAACGTTTTCTACAAGGTTAACTCACAGCTTTCGGTAGGTGTGAAACAGGCTGCAATTGTAGCCGGAGCAAAAGCTCCTTGTGTGCTTTCAAGTCGTGCCGACAGCATCTACACCAAACTCAACTCCATTGCTCTTGCAGCTCTTACGGCAAAATAGATCCAGAAGATGAAGGTTCTTTCCATCAACCCCGGATCCACTTCTACTAAGATAGCTGTTTATGAAGATGGTAAGCAGGTCTTTTTGACAAATATCAAGCACTCTGCAGAGGAGATTGGGAAATATAATTCGGTAATAGACCAATACAAGTTTCGCGAGGAGATTATTCTAAAAACTCTTGCCGATAATGGAATCGACAAATCTCAATTCAGTGCAATTGTGGGTCGTGGAGGCCTCCTAAAACCGATCCCCTCCGGCACATACGAGGTAAATGAGGCACTGTTGGCAGATCTTCGCAAATCAGTTGGCGGTGATCATGCCTCCAATCTTGGCGGTATTATTGCCCACTCCATGGCATCCGATATTCCCGATTGCCGTGCATTTATTTCAGACCCTGTAGTTGTAGATGAACTTAGCGACTTGGCAAGAGTGGCAGGTCACCCGGAGTTTAAGAGGGTATCCATCTTTCACGCTCTCAATCAGAAGGCTATTGCAAAACTCTATGCAAGTGAAATCGGAGTCCCTTATGATTCTCTAAATCTCATTGTTGTGCATCTCGGCGGCGGTGTTTCGGTAGGAGCTCACTGCCGAGGTAAAGTAATTGATGTCAACAATGCTCTCAACGGAGATGGACCTTTCTCACCTGAGCGCTCAGGAACCTTGCCCTCACAACAACTGGCTGAGATGTGTTTCTCAGGCAAATATACCCTTGACCAAGTCAAGAAGATAATTTGTGGAAAAGGTGGAGTTGTAGCTTATCTCGGTACGAATGATTTCTATGAGGTCGAACTCAAGATGGCGGACAATCCCCAATTCAAGTTCATAGCAGATGCATTTCTATACAATGTGGCTAAAGAGGTTGGAGCAATGGCTGCGGTCCTTAAGGGCAAAGTGGATGCAATCCTGATTACAGGTGGCGTGGCAAAGGGGAAGGGATTGATGAAGGATCTCACCGAGTATATCAGTTTCATAGCTCCCGTCAAGATCTATCCGGGTGAGGATGAAATGGCCGCATTAGCTATGAATGGATTTTCCGTTCTTGAAGGTCGAGAAGAGGCAAAGGTTTATAGTTAGGAGTTCCGAGTCAGTAGTCAGAAGTAATTTTTTGGCTCTCTAAATGAAAAAAGGAGGATGATATAAAAATCGTCCTCCTTTATTTTTCTTGCTATCTGACCCGCACCCCGTAACTCGTAACACATACCTCGTTACCTTTTCATCAGTGTTGCTGCAATCTGGTGTGCCATCATAAGGAAGTCATCGGCAATCACGGAATCGAATGAGATGACTACATTGAGCTGGATGTCACCGACAATGATAGCTTTCTTGTAGATATAGCTGTCATCCTTGTGTCCGATAATGAAAAATTCATCTTCAGAGATAAATGTATCGTCAAGGATATAGCCAATCTCCCTGAATCCTTCGCATTTTTCCTCAAAATGTTCCTGGAGGGTCTGATTGAACATCACAGTGTTGTTGTAGCCGCCGTAGGCATAGAATCTGGAAAGACCGCTGTCCGAAATAAACAACTGTCCATCTCCGTTATCAGTTTCACCTTGGCCATTGAAGTTGAAGGGATACCTTATGGTGAATCCGAAACGTTCGTTGTAGTAGCATCTGTCCATGACCAGGTCAAGCTGGTCAAATCCGCCGAAACCATCCCATTCGAGGTGGCCGACTTTCTGATACTCTTCGCCTCTTACATAGACAGTAATATCTTTACCTTTCTGTGGCAATTCTATGTAGTAACGTGTAGCATCAGGAATGGAGGCTGCAAGTGCCGGAAGCGGTTTGAGTGACTGCTCTTCAATCCGGTGTTCATAAAACATCTTGATTACGCTGTCGTTTTCTCTTAGGACAACGCCTACTATGCGTCTGCCGTCGGGCACTTTCCAGTAGCACATCTGGAGATTTCCCTCCTGCTCACCGGCAATGCCTGCGCGCATATAGCCGTTGCCTTTGTCCATTACAACATAGCCAGTGGGATCACTAGCGACTTCTATTTCATGGTAGACATTATATGCCACTTGCAACACATCGTTGGAAAATGCTTTGGCAATGGCGTCGAAGTAGTACTCAATATCCGGAACGGACTGGTCGGGTAGGGCGATGACTTTCTCCTGCCAGATCTTTTCAATCTGAGGGATATTCATCTTGCCGGCAAAAACTGATCCTGATATCAGCAGCGCCGACAGTGTGCTGAGCAGGATTATCAGTCGTTTCATGGTATATATGTGGTATTGGTTGTTTCGGTTGGCTGTTGGCAATTAGCAATTAGCAATTAGCAATTGTCAATGACAATAATCTGTGATATCCGTTTTGCCGTCAAAGTGTCAAGGTTTCGATTCTCAAATATACAAAAAATAATTCAAATCATAATGATTATCTTTGCACGAAATAGATAAATGTTATGGCAGAGAAGATACCTGTAGAGCTTGGAACGGAAAAGATCAGCACATTGCTGGGACAATATGCAGTGCCTGCAATCATTGCGATGACAGCATCCTCGCTTTACAATATGGTGGATAGCATTTTCATCGGTCAAGGCGTGGGACCTCTTGCCATATCTGGCCTGGCAGTGACATTTCCCCTAATGAACCTTTCTGCGGCTTTCGGCACTCTTGTAGGAGTCGGAGGCGCTACGCTCGTATCGGTGTTGCTGGGACAGCGCAACTATGACATGGCCAAGAAGGTACTTGCAAATGTCTTTATCCTAAATGTCATTATAAGTGTTATCTTCACCATCTTTTCCCTTTCGTTCCTCAATCCCGTTCTTAGATTTTTCGGTGCCAGCGAAGCCACTCTTCCTTATGCAAAGGAGTATATGACAGTGATATTGCTCGGTAATATCATCACGCACCTCTATTTCGGTCTGAATGCCATACTCAGGGCGTCGGGATATCCGAAGAAAGCAATGACGGCTACAATTTTGACTGTCGTACTCAATACCGTACTTGACCCGATATTCATCTTTGTATTTGATATGGGTATCCAAGGAGCGGCAATTGCCACGGTCATTTCTCAGGCAGTATCGCTGGTATGGGTTTTAAGAATGCTGTCCGATAAAAGAAAAGTCCTTCACTTTCATAAGGATAAGTTCTCTCTTGATTGGAAGATTGCTGGCCGTTCTCTTTCGATAGGTATGGCGCCTTTCCTGATGAATATCTCCTCTTCTTTAGTAGTAATTTTGATAAATAATCAGCTCAGGAGGCATGGTGGCGACATGGCGATCGGAGCTTACGGCATAATCAACAGAATAGTATTTCTATTCATCATGATAGTTATGGGATTTACGCAGGGTATGCAGCCCATAGCAGGATACAATTATGGTGCTAAACTCTACTCAAGGGTGACTGAGGTCTTCCGTCTGACCGTATTTTGGGCCACACTTATAACTACAATTTGTTTTCTGGTGGGAATGTTCTTCCCGGGTGTTGCGGTATCGCTATTTACCAGGGATCCTGAACTGAAGGCGATTGCCATGCGCGGTTTAAGAATTGATGTCTGCCTCTTCCCGATAGTGGGATTTCAGATGGTTACTTCCCACTTTTTTCAGAGTCTCGGACTTGCCAAAAGGGCAATTTTCCTCTCTCTTTCACGTCAATTGCTCTTTTTGATCCCCTGCCTTGCAATACTCCCCGGATTTTTCGGTGTTGACGGAGTATGGATGAGTATGCCGGTGTCGGATGCAATAGCAACCGTAGTGGCGGCGTTGATGCTGGGTTCTTTGATTAGAAAATTCAGGGCTGAAACCACCATGCAAAATGCCTTGGAAGACAACGCCAATAGCCAACAATCAATAATAAGCAGCAATTAGCAGGTAAGATAATTGAATGACAAAGATAAATGTATGAATAAACAATTATAGACAAAAAGAATTATTAGGGTGTAAAACCAACATTCAGATCCATAACCCATAACTAGCACCCTAACCCCAAACTAGTAACTTTTAACTCAATACTCAATACTCAATACTCAATACTCAATACTACTACATACTACATACTACATACTACATACTACATACTACACCCTACATACTATATGAACAATTTTGTAATAACAATAGGACGTCAGATTGGCAGTGGGGGACTTGCCACAGCCCGTATGCTCTCCGAACAGCTCGGTGTGCCGATGTACGACAAAAATCTCCTTATTGAGGTCTCCAAAGAGAGCGGACTTGCCTGTGAATTTTTTGAAAAACAGGATGAAAAGGCAGCTAAGAGGCCTCTCGGACGCTTTTTTGGGTTAAGGTCTACAATGCAGGGAAATGACGGATTCTCAGCGTTCAATGCCATCTCGGATGAACAACTCTTCAAAATTCAGAGTGAAGTGATGCAGAGTATTGCAGAAAAAGAATCCTGCATCATAGTGGGCAGATGCGCAGACTATGTTCTTCGTGACCATCCTCGACGCCTATCTGTTTTTATCAGCGCCTCATTGGAAGACAGAGTTGCCAGAATTGTCTCAGAGCAAGGTATATCCGAAGTCGAGGCCTGCCGCCTTATTGAACGGGGAGATAGAAAACGCGCAGAATACTATAACTATTACACCTTCAAACAATGGGGAGATTGCTCAAGTTATCATCTCTGCCTTAATTCCTCTAAACTCGGCAGCATAGAAAACGTTGTGAAGGTTATACTTGATTACATGGAAATAATAAATTTTTGAAATATTATGGCTGACGAAAAAATCATCTTTTCGATGAACGGGGTGAGCAAGATTCTCCCTCATAACAACAAAGTAATCCTAAAGGATATCTATCTATCCTTTTTCTATGGCGCTAAAATCGGCATAATTGGTCTCAACGGATCAGGAAAATCTACAGTATTGAAGATAATTGCCGGTGTAGAAATTCCCACTCAAGGTGAAGTGGTATTTGCTCCCGGATATTCAGTGGGTTATCTGGAGCAGGAGCCGCAACTTGATGACTCAAAAACGGTGATTGAAGTGGTGAGAGAGGGAGTGCAGGAAGTGATGGATCTGCTGAGTGAGTATGAAGAGGTTAATCTCAAATTTATGGAGCCCATGGATGATGATGAGATGAATCTCCTTATCGAGCGTCAGGGCGAGCTTACCGATAGAATTGAACAGGTGAGCGGTTGGGATATCGACTCCAGATTGGAAAGGGCTATGGATGCGCTCCAATGTCCCGAACCGGATGCCTCTATATCGACATTAAGCGGTGGAGAGAGACGCAGAGTGGCACTTTGCCGTCTGCTGCTCAAGGAGCCTGATGTGCTGCTGCTCGACGAGCCTACCAACCATCTCGATACTGAGAGTATACAGTGGCTCGAAGCGCATCTCAAGCAGTACAAGGGTACAGTCATCGCGGTGACTCACGACAGATACTTTCTCGATAATGTGGCCGGATGGATACTCGAACTCGACAGGGGAGAGGGAATCCCATGGAAAGGCAATTACTCATCCTGGCTCGAGCAGAAGAGTATCCGCCTTGCTATGGAGGAAAAGCAAGAGAGCAAGCGCCGCAAGACCCTTGAACGTGAGCTCGAATGGGTAAGGATGGCTCCAAAAGCGCGCCACGCCAAGTCCAAGGCTCGTTTGGGCGCATACGAAAAGCTCCTCAGCGAAGATGGACGCCAGAAGGATGAGAAACTGGAGATATTTATACCCAACGGTCCTCGTCTTGGTGACAAAGTCATCGAATGTCAGGGTGTCAGCAAGGCATACGGTGACAAGTTGCTTTTTGAAGATCTAAGTTTCAAGTTGCCGCCTGCAGGTATTGTGGGGGTTATTGGTCCCAACGGATCCGGCAAAACAACGCTGTTCAGACTGATTATGGGATATGAGACACCGGATACGGGAACATTTGATGTAGGGGAGAGCGTCAAGATAGCTTACGTGGACCAGCAGCACAAGCAGATTGATCCCGATCTCACCGTCTATGAGACCATTGCACAGAACTCGGAGTATGTAAAACTCGGCAACCGTGAGGTCAATGCACGTGCCTATGTATCAAGGTTCAATTTTGGCGGAGCCGATCAGGAGAAACTTTGCGGAGTACTTTCAGGAGGTGAGCGCAATCGTCTGCATCTTGCTCTCACCCTGAAGGAAAATGCCAACGTGCTGTTGCTCGATGAGCCTACAAACGATGTTGATGTCAATACTATCCGCGCCCTCGAGGAGGGTCTCGAGAATTTTGCTGGTTGTGCTGTGGTTATTTCTCACGACAGATGGTTCCTTGATCGTATTGCAACCCATATCCTTGCATTTGAGGGTGACTCGAAGGTCTATTTCTTCGAGGGTACCTACTCAGAGTATGAGGAGAATAAGAAACGCCGTATGGGCAATGTTGAGCCCAAACGCTTCAAGTATAAAAAATTGATAGGATAAGAGAATATTCTGCCTGATTCAGGCCAGGTCTATACCGTGTTTTTGGCACTCCAACCGCATCTCTTCAGGCCAAATGCTGCTCTGTATTTCGCCTATATGGGCTTTTCTGAGCAGAAACATACAGAGGCGCGACTGCCCTATGCCGCCGCCAATGGTAAGCGGCAGTTCCCCGGAGAGCAATTTTCGATGGAAGAAAAGTTCCGATTTCCACTCTTCTCCTCTTATGGCGAGTTGGCGACGCAACGCTTCCTCATCCACCCTTATGCCCATTGAGGAAATCTCGAAAGCGTTTTCCAATACCGGATTCCATAGCAACAGGTCGCCGTTGAGTCCCTTATATCCCTCCAAATTGGGGGTACTCCAGTCATCATAGTCCGATGCCCTTGAATCGTGCGGTTTTTCGTCGGATAGTGCACCGCCGATGCCGATTATAAAGACCGCCTTTTTCTCCTTGCAGATTGCGTCTTCTCTCTCTTTTGGGGAGAAACCGGGATATCTTTGCAGCAATTCTTCCGAATGGATAAAGAATATTTCCTCCGGCAATATGGGATGAATTTGCGGAAAGTCCACATAGATCTTATTTTCGGTCACTTTTATAGCCTCGTAGATGCGGCGAACAATCTTTTTAAGGAAGTCCAGGTTTCTTTCCGAATTGTCGATTACTCTTTCCCAGTCCCACTGATCCACATAGATAGAGTGAATGTTGTCCAGTTCCTCGTCCGGACGGAGAGCATTCATGTCGGTATATATGCCGCTTCCGACCGGAGTTTGGAGTGTTGCCAACTTTAAGCGTTTCCATTTTGCAAGAGAGTGTACCACTTCACCAGGGCTATCCTGCAGATCTTTTATTGGAAAGCTCACCGGGCGTTCGACTCCGTTGAGGTCATCATTGATGCCGGTTCCCTTCATTACTACCATTGGCGCTGTGACACGCAATAGCGAGAGTTGAGCTGAAAGATTGAGCTGAAACATATCTTTGACCACTTTGATGGCCTTTTCGGTCCTGATTATCGTGCCGAGAATATTGCTGTAACCGGCTGGAATATAGAGTGACATAGTCTTTAGTTAAGTCTTTTGGGCATCAAATCTATGTTAAGTCAAACAATTATCCAAATATTTGACAACTTTACATATCTTTGCCATTTGTATGAAACCCCGTTTCAATCAAGTATGAGGAGACTTTCAACAATATTCGACAGGAAGCGCGTAAAACATTTTGACACACTCGCCAACCTCTACGAGTATTCAACCACACTATATAGCAATAACAAACTGTCGCAGGTAGTCGATGGGGAACTCTTCTATACTTATGGTTCATTCAAGGAAAAATGTGATTTACTCTCAAATAAACTAAGTAGGTACGGCATAGGAGCCGGGGATAAGGTGGCAATTCTTGCACACAACACTCCTAACTGGACAGTAGCCTTTTTTGCCTGTGTTTCCTTTAGTCGCATTGCGGTTCCTATCCTTATCGATTCTTCAGAAAATGAAGTAACCAATATTCTGCAACATTCCGAGAGCAAGGTGATTTTTATCTCCAAAAGACTCCTCTATAAACTCTCTCAGGACTCTCTTTCCGGTATGCGCCTGGTGTTGGATATTGATACCTTTGAGACCATTAAAGCGGACGATGATGCATTTACTTGTGATGGAAGAGTAGCGGTGCCGAAGCCTAATGATATAGCGGCCATTATCTACACTTCCGGTACTACAGGCAGTGCCAAGGGAGTGGTTCTGAGCCACCGCAATCTAACATCCAATATTATTTCTGCCTACCACTCTTATCGGTGTACTGAGAGGGACAGGTGGCTATCAGTGCTTCCGATGGCTCATACATACGAACTTACCGTTGGCGTGCTCTATCCGATTTATTGCGGTGCAACCGTCTACTATATGTCCAAACCACCGGTTCCGGCATTGCTTCTGGCTGCTATGAAGAAAATACGTCCGACAGCATTGTTGGTCGTGCCACTTATTGTTGAGAAAATCTACCGTAATAGCGTACTGCCTACCATTTGTAAGAGCAAGACTCTTTCTTGGATGAACAAGCATCAGAACACACTGATGTGCATCATTATAGGGTTGAAGCTAAAGAAGACCTTCGGCGGCAAGATCGGCATCCTTGTGGGTGGAGCCAAGCTTGACCCTAAAGTCGAGGAGTTTTTCTACAAGGCCAGATTTCGATATGGTATCGGGTATGGACTTACCGAGACCTCTCCTCTTATTTGTGCTGCGTTCGGTAGGCATAGGTATCCGGGATCCATTGGGATTCCTGCCCGTGGGGTGGAAGTTCGTCTGGACAACGTTAACCAAGAGACAGGAGAGGGGGAAATTGTGGTTAAAGGGGACAATGTGATGCTCGGCTATTACAAGGATCCGGAACGAACAAAGGATGCCTTTACTGAAGATGGTTGGTTCAGGACAAATGATATTGCCTCCGTAGATAAGAAGGGACGCTATTATATAAGGGGACGTCTTGGCAATATGATTGTCGGCCCTTCGGGCGAAAATATCTATCCCGAAGAGATTGAAAGTGTTATCAATAATATAGAAGGCGTTAATGAATCAATAATTGTTGAGCGCAAAGGTAAACTTGTGGCACTTATCCAGTTTAATGAGAATATCATAGATTGGGACTGCGAAGGAGAGGCCGAATTTTATGAGAAACTTGAAACCATAAAAACTATGGTTATGAGTATTGTCAACAAAAAGGTCAACAAGATCTCCAAAATAAATGCTGTCGAGGTCATGAAAGAGCCTTTCGATAAGACAGCTACAGAGAAAATCCGCAGATTTAAGTATGAAGAAGAGCAAAAGTAATGGTCTAAAGCAGCTTAATCTTCATCAATTTCAACAATTATCCGATTATTTGACAACTTTGCATATCTTTGCCTTTCCATTCTAAAATCCCGTTCACAGTAAGTATGAAGAGAATTTTGAAGTTTTTTAAGAGGATGCGTGAAAATTATGTTGACACCCTCGGCAATCTCTATGAGTATTCAACGACAGTATATAGCGACAACAAACTATCTCAGGTAATCGATGGAGAACTTTCCTACACCTACGGTTCATTCAAAAAAAGGTGCGATTCAATCTCAAAAAAGCTCAGTCAGTACGGTATCGGATCATGCGACAAGGTGGCAATCCTTGCCAACAATACTCCCAATTGGACAGTAGCATTCTTTGCTTGCGTACCCTTCAGCCGCATTGTTGTCCCAATCCTCACAGAGTCTTCGGAAAATGAAGTGACAAATATCTTAATCCATTCCGAGAGCAAGGCGATTTTTATTTCCAGAAAACTTCTCCACAAGCTTTCACCCGAATCTCTTTCCAGCTTGCGCCTGGTGGTGGATATTGATACCTTTGAGACAATCAGAGCAGATGATGATGCATTTACCTGTGACGGTAGAGTCGCGGTGCCGATGCCTGAAGATATAGCGGCCATTATCTACACATCCGGCACTACAGGTAGTGCTAAGGGAGTGGTTCTGAGCCACCGCAACTTTACATCCAATATAATCTCCCGTTATCACTCTCACAAGTGCACGGAGAGGGATACATGGCTCTCCATCCTTCCGATGGCCCATACCTACGAACTCACCCTCGGAGTGCTCTATCCGATCTATTGCGGCGCTACCGTCTATTATCTCTCCACACCACCGGTACCTGCACTGCTGCTGGCTGCTATGAAGAAAGTTCGTCCTACGGTCTTGCTTACCGTACCGTTGATTATTGAGAAAATCTACCGAAATAGCGTTCTGCCGACCATCCGCAAGAGTAAAACTCTCTCTTGGATGAACGAGCGCTACAATAAGCTGATGTGCCTCATTATAGGTATGAAGCTCAAAAAAAGCCTTGGTGGCAGAATCACATTTTTCGGTGTAGGAGGCGCCAAGCTCGATACTACTGTTGAAGAATTCCTTTGGAAAGCCCGTTTCCCTTATGCTATCGGCTACGGACTCACTGAGACTTCTCCTCTTCTCGGCCACGCGGTGGGTAAGCATAGATACCCGGGATCCATAGGATTTCCTGTCTATGGAATAGAAATGCGTCTTGATAATGTGAATCCCGAGACGGGAGAAGGGGAAATTGTGGTCAGGGGAGACAATGTGATGCTCGGCTATTACAAAGACCCCAAGCGCACCAAGGAGGCCTTTACCGAGGATGGCTGGTTTAAGACCAAGGATGTGGCCTTAATGGACAATAAGGGGCGTTATTACATAAGAGGGCGTATTGGTAATATGATTGTCGGCCCTTCGGGTGAAAATATCTATCCGGAAGAGATAGAGAGTGTAATCAATGATATTGAAGGTGTGAACGAATCCATCATTGTCGAGCGCAAAGGTAGATTGGTGGCACTTATACAGTTTAATGAGAATATCATCGACTGGGATAGCGAAGGTGAGGCGGAATTTTACGAAAAACTTGAAGCCAGAAAGGCTACGATACTGAATATCGTCAACAAGAAAGTCAGTAAGACCTCCAAAATCAACGACGTTGAGGTAATGAAAGAGCCTTTTGACAAGACAGCAACCAGGAAAATACGTCGATTTAAGTATAAAGAGGAGTAGAGGAGAGTGTGTAGTGTGTAGTGTGTAGTGTGTAGTGTGTAGTGTGTAGTGTGTAGTGTGTAGTGTGTAGTGTGTAGTATTGAGTATTGAGTTTATGCAAAGTTTTGGGGCACGAGGTGTAAAAAATACAAGTTTTGAGTATTGAGTAATTCAAAACTAACTACTAAAAAACTTACTTAGAACTCCTTACTCGGAACTCAGAACTAAATAAATATACATGTGATGCAACCTTTTAGTTTT
>Ga0116172_10000893_pt1 | contig 28185 bp, 20 predicted proteins | sample AD_UKC083_MetaG_FD_89799 | JGI IMG/M metagenome (GOLD analysis project Ga0116172, IMG submission 89799) | Active sludge microbial communities of municipal wastewater-treating anaerobic digesters from USA - AD_UKC083_MetaG | ecosystem: Engineered > Bioreactor > Anaerobic > Digestate | place: USA... | reverse complement strand
CCGCTGGCCGACCGGTTCTACGTCATGGAGCATGGCCGCATCGTCGAGAAATTCGGCGCCAGCGAGCTCGAAGAAAAGATGCCGGTGCTCAACGACCTTCTGGGCGTCTGAGCGCACGGTCTGCCAAGCCGCTTATTTTTGCAACCCCTCTTATCACCACAGGAGACATCCATGAAAAACAAGCTCAAAGCACTGGCGCTGATGCTGGGCGCCGCCGGTCTGGCCACTTCGGCCGTCCAGGCGCAGGAGAAAGTCAAGATCGGTTTCATCACCGACATGTCCAGCCTGTATTCGGACGTCGAAGGCAAGGGCGGTGCAACTGCCATCCAGATGGCCATCGATGACTTCGGTGGCAAGGTGCTGGGCCAGCCGATCGAGCTGCTGTCGGCCGACCACCAGAACAAGGCCGATATCGCGGCCTCGAAAGCCCGTGAGTGGATCGACACGCAAGGCGTCACCATGGTCTTGGGTGGCACCAACTCCGGCACCGCCCTGGCAACCGCCAAAGTGGCTCAGGAGAAGAAGCGCGTTTACTTCAATAACGGCGCTGGCAGCTCTGCATTGACCAACGAGCAATGCACCCCCTACACCGTGCACTATGCCTATGACACCGTCGCGCTGGCCAAGGGCACGGGCGGCGCGGTGGTGGACAGCGGTGGCAAGAGCTGGTTCTTCCTGACGGCCGACTACGCATTCGGTCATTCGCTGGAAAACGACACGGCGGCGGTGGTCAAGGCCAAGGGCGGCACGGTGGCGGGCACGGTGCGCCACCCGCTCAACGCCTCTGACTTCTCGTCGTTCTTGCTGCAGGCGCAAAACTCCAAGGCCCAGATTCTGGGTCTGGCCAACGCGGGCGGCGACACCATCAACGCCATCAAGGCCGCCAAGGAATTCGGCATCAACAAGACCATGAAGACCGCCGGTCTGCTGGTTTTCCTGAGCGACATCCACAGCCTGGGTCTCAAGAACACCGAAGGCCTGTTGCACACCACGAGCTGGTACTGGGACAAGGACGACGAATCGCGCAAGTTTGCCAACCAGTACTTTGCCAAGATGAAGCGCATGCCTACCGACGTTCAGGCCGCCGACTACTCTGCCACGACAACCTATCTGAAGGCGGTTGCCGCGGTCAAGAGCACGGATGCCGACAAGGTCATGGAATACCTGAAGAAGACGCCCATCAATGACTTCTACGCCAAGGGCGGTGTGATTCGCCCGGACGGTCGCATGGTGCACGAGATGTACCTGGTGCAGGTGAAGTCGCTGGCGGAATCCAAGAAGCCCTGGGATTACCTGAACATCGTCAAGAAGATTCCAGGCGAACAGGTGTTCACCACCAAGGCTGAGAGCAAGTGCGCTCTCTGGAAATAAGCCCCTGACCTGACCCCCCTTACCCTCTGTCGCCTGCCATGGAAATTTTTGGTGTCTCATTGCCGGGTCTATTGAGTCAGCTCCTTTTGGGGCTGGTCAATGGCTCGTTTTACGCAATCCTCAGCCTCGGGCTGGCCGTGATCTTCGGCCTGCTCAACGTCATCAACTTTGCGCACGGTGCGCTGTTCATGATGGGGGCCGTGATTACCTGGATGGCCATGAACTACTTCGGTATCAACTACTGGTTGATGCTGGTGCTGGCGCCGCTGGTGGTGGGGGTCTTCGGGGTCGTGATCGAGCGTCTGCTGCTGCGCTGGATCTACAAGCTGGACCATCTGTATGGCCTGCTGCTCACACTGGGCCTGACGCTGCTGATCGAGGGCGTCTTTCGCTCGGTCTATGGTGTTTCGGGCCTGGGTTACGACACGCCTGAACTGCTCGAAGGTGCGACCAACCTGGGCTTCATGATGATGCCCAACTACCGTGCCTGGGTGGTGGTGGCTTCCATCACGGTATGCATCGGCACCTGGTACGTGATCGAGAAGACCAAGCTGGGCGCCTACCTGCGCGCTGGAACCGAGAACCCGCGGCTGGTGGAGGCGTTCGGCGTGAATGTGCCGCTGATGATCACGCTGACCTATGCCTTTGGTGCCGCGCTGGCCGCCTTTGCCGGTGTGCTGGCTGCGCCGGTCTACCAGGTTTCGCCCCTCATGGGGCAGAACCTCATCATCGTGGTGTTCGCCGTGGTGGTGATCGGTGGCATGGGCTCCATCATGGGCTCCATCCTGACCGGGTTGGGCCTGGGCATCGTCGAAGGATTCACCAAGGTGTTCTATCCCGAAGCGTCTTCTACCGTGGTGTTCGTCATCATGGTCATCGTTCTCCTGATTCGCCCCGCCGGCCTGTTCGGCAAAGAAAAATAAGGGGCTGCCAACATGAATTCCAAGAACCTTTCCGCACTCGGCTACGGCCTGTTGTTTGTCGGCCTTCTGGCGGCGCCCCTGCTGGGCGCCTACCCGGTGTTCGTCATGAAGCTGATGTGCTTTGCGCTGTTCGCCGCGGCCTTCAACCTGCTGCTCGGCTACACCGGCATGCTGTCTTTCGGCCATGCCGCCTTTCTCGGTGGCTCGGCCTATGTGGCCGGCCAGTCGATGAAGGTGTGGGGCTTCACTCCGGAAGTCGGCCTGTTGCTGGGCACGCTCAGTGGTGCGTTGCTGGGCCTGGTGGTCGGCTTCTTCGCCATTCGCCGCGCAGGTATCTACTCCACGATGATCACGTTGGCGCTGGCGCAGATGCTGTTCTTCATCTGCCTGCAGATGCCCTTTACCGGTGGCGAGGATGGCCTGCAAGGCGTGCCGCGCGGCAAGCTGTTTGGCCTGGTCGATCTGCAAAACGACTTGGTCATGTACTACGTGGTGTTGGTGGTGGTGGTGGCCGCGTTCTTGCTGATCGTGCGCACAGTGCATTCGCCCTACGGCCAGGTGCTCAAGGCCATCAAGGAAAACGAGCCGCGCGCCATTTCTCTGGGCTACGACACCAACCGTTTCAAGCTGCTGGCGTTCGTGCTGTCGGCCGCGCTGTCGGGGCTGGCCGGCTCGCTCAAGACCCTGGTGCTGGGCTTTGCCACGCTCAGTGATGTGCACTGGACGGCATCGGGCCATGTGGTGTTGATGACGCTGGTGGGGGGCCTGGGCACCCTGTCGGGGCCGCTGGTGGGTTCGGCCGTGGTGGTGTTGCTGGAAAACAAGCTTGGCGAGATCGGCCATTTCCTGGCCACGCTGACCAGCGTGGAGTGGTTCAACACCTTGGGTGAATCGGTGACCATGGTGACCGGTCTGATTTTTGTGGTCTGCGTGCTGGCATTCCGCCGCGGCATCATGGGCGAAATCATTGCCTGGCTGGTACGCCGCAAGGCCGACATCAAGGGCTGAGGCGTCCTTTTTTTCGTGGGCTGTGTGCAAGCCGCTGCGTCACAGGCGCAGCGGCTTTTTGTATCCTGTCATCTCCAGATAGCCACGGCCGATCGTCTCGCCCGCCCCATTGCGCAGTTCGGACAGGCCTTCCCAATAGATCGCTCCGGTCGAGCCACTGCTGTCGAGCTCTTGATCGTCCAGCAGCGCCTGAACGCCAAACGGGCCGGCGGGCGTTTCCACACGCCACTGCACCGGATAGCGGGCACCGCTGGCGGGGCTGCTCCAGTGGCGTTGCGCGACAAACACCACGGAGTTGTCGGCAAACACCTGGGTGGGTTGGCCGGGCGAGCGCAACGAGCCGCCCGACCAGAGCGCCGAGCCGTCGGCGCGCCGCAAGCGAAATGCCGTGAGCGCGCTGCCATCATGGAGATTCATGCCGATCCAGTCCCAGCCCACGGCCTCGGGGTGCATCAGGGCATCGCTCCATTCATGGTCCAGCCAGGCGCGGTTGGCCGGTGTGCCACTTCCGTTGTTGCCGCTGTCAATGGCCATGCGCCGCCCCTCTAGCACGATGCTGCCGCGCACTGCCAGCTGCGGCTGGCTGTAGTAGTAGCTTGCCTGTGCGGCTTCGGGGCCTTTGCGGGACAGGCCCTGGTTGCCCTGCAGCAGCGGTGGCTGGGCTGTGTCGCAGAGCAGGTCCAGCCCGAAGCCATCGCCTGCCACCTGTGCGGCGTAGCGGCTGCCGGGTTGGGAGGGCAGCGCGGTTCTGACCAGCGACCAGTCGCGCAGTCTGATCGACGTGTCGGCTTCGCTGGCCTGCGCCACGCCGAAGCCGGCGCGGGCGATGCGCTGGTCATGGTGCAGGCGCTGGCCCTGGACGTCGGTCAGCGCCGCGTGGGCAAACAGCAGCTGCTTGGCGGCAAAGGCCGACTGCAGGCCTTGCGTTGCGTCCACGCGTGAGCGAAAGAAAGTCACCTGAAACCCCCACAGCCTGCCTGCCGCCCGCGCATGGCCTGTGAGGTACCACCATTCAGTGTGCAGATCGGGGTGGCTGCCATGGTCGGGGGGGAACTGCAGTGTGCGCGCGGGCAGAGCCCACGCACCGGCAGCGCTCGCCCCGAAGGTCAGTGCCAGCCATTGGCGGCGGGTGCACAGGGGCCAGCTGCGGGCCGCGCCGTGGGGGGCGAAAACGTGGTGCTGCGCAGTCATGGCGTGGATTGTGTCCCAAGGCCTCTTGATGCGGCCGCCCCCGGGCGGTGGGGCTACCAGTCTTCCTTGACTGCCAGCACGGCATCCTGCCCGGCTGCCGCCAGGCCCGCCAGCCAGGCGGTGGCGGTGCCCGATGCCACCACGGCGGCACACAGCGCCAACAGGCGCGTCGCTGGAATGCGCAGTTCCATGGTCCAGTGAAAACTCTGGGGGTTGACTACATGCACCAGCACCCCTGCGACGGCCAGGCCCAGCAGCACACCCGCCGCAGTGCCCACGCCGGTCCACGCCGCGCCTTCACCGGCCACCACGGCCAGAATCTGCCGGCGGGTGAGGCCCAGGTGGGCCAGCAGGCCGAACTCCTTGCGCCGCGCCAGCACCTGGGCGCTGAAGCTGGCTGCCACCCCGAACAGGCCGATGCCAATGGCCACGGCCTGCAGCCAGTAGGTGACGGCAAAACTGCGGTCGAAGATGCGCAGCGAACGCTCGCGGATCGCGGCGGCCGAGACAAACTCCAGCTCGGCCGCACCTGCACCCGCACCTGCACCCGCACCTGCCTCGGCCAGTGCGCGGATGGCCTGCTGCAGCTGCGCCAGGTCGGCACCATCGCGTGGCCACAGCGCCAGGTCGCTGGCGCGTGCGTCGCCTGTCAGGCGCAGGTAGTCGGCGCGGTCCATGGCAACGGCACCCGACTGGCGGGCATAGTCCCGCCAGATGCCAGCTATGAAAAATGTAGCTAAAGGCGCTTTGGAATCAATGGCTGACGGGGCGAAAGACCTTGAAAGTGCTGGCCAATCCATGCCCGGTTGCAGGCCATACAGGTCCACCACCGCTTCGCTGATGTAGACCCCCATGCGGCCTTCGGGCACCGGCAGCGCCGCAGCCACCAGGGGCAGCGCGCGCGCCGGGGCGCTGGCCAGCGGGCGGCTCAGCAGCGTGAGGGCGGGGCGTGCGGCGTCCAGCTGCAGCAGGCTGGTGCGCTGGGCCTGTACGCGCGCCACCGCAGGCAATTGCGCCACGGCCTGCTCCAGCCCGGGCGGCAGCAGGGCCGCCTCGCCCCCGGCGGCACTGTGGGCCGAGCGCACATACAGCGGCGATGGCAGCACCGCATCGAGCCATTCGGTCACCGAGCCACGAAAGCTGGCCACCATCACCGTCAGCGCCACGGCCAGACTCAGGCTGGCCACCACGCCCCCCACGGCGACGGCGGCCGTGCCGCGCATGCGGCGCGCGCGCTCCAGGGGCAGCACCAGCAGCAGGTGGTCCGCGACCCGTGGTTGCAGGCGCTGTAGCAGCCAGGCCATGGTCCAGGGCAGCAGGGCAATGCCGCCCACGAGCAGCAGGCCAATCGCGAAGTACGCGGCCAGTGGAATGCCAAAAATGGGTGGAACCGTCGCCAATAAAATGCCGCAAGCTATCAAAATAAGACCAAGGGTGGGGCGCCCCCCCGGGTCCGCCGCAGTGCCCAGGCCCTTGAGCGTTTGCGCCGGGGGCAGATGGCGGGCCGCCTGGGCAGGCCACCAACCGCCCACCAGCGCGGCGGCAACGCCCAGCGCGCCATAGAGCAGCGCTGCCGGGCCGCTCCATTGCAGCGTCGGTTGCACGCCGGCAAAGTAGCCGCCGCCCAGGTCGCCTCCCAGCAGTTGCAATGCCGTGGCCGCCAGCGCCGTGCCCAGCGCAATGCCAGCGGCGCTGCCCACCAGCCCCAGCAGGGCCGATTCGGCCAGCACCAGCGCCAGGCGCTGGCGCGGCGTGGCGCCCAGCACGGCCAGCAGCGCCAACTGGGGCGCGCGCTGCGCCACGCTGAGGGCCAGCACCGAAAACACCAGAAACGCCCCGGTGAACAACGCCACCAGCGCCAGCACCGTCAGGTTGACGCGGTAGGCACGCGACAGGTTGCCAATGCGCTGCACGGCATCGCCGGGCTCAGCCAGCAGGGCGTTGGCGGGCCAGCCCGGCAAGGCTGCCAGTGCCTGCCGGAACGCGGCGCGGTCGGTGCCCGGTTGCAACTGCAGATCGATGCGGGTCAGGCGGCCCGCCTGGCCCCACAGGTCTTGTGCTGCGCCAATGTCCATCACGGCCAGCGGCGCACCGCCCGCGGCCACGGTGCCGGCTACGCGCACCCGGTGCACCACCGGCGCGCTGGTCGCAGAGGTCGATGCCGGGGCGCTGGTGTGCAGCCACAGCGCTGCTGTGCCACGACCGTCGGTCGCCAGACCCAGGGCCTGCAGGGCGGCCGCGTTGAGAAACACCGTGGTGGGCGCCAGCATGGCCAGCCGTTCGCTGGTGGCAAACGGGCGTGGCATGAGCGCCGGTGCCACGGCAGGCAGCAGCAGGGCATCGGCGCCCACCACCCGCAGCACCACGCGGGCCGGGGCGGGCGCTGCGGTGGATGTGGCCGCTGGCGTAGCGCCCGGCGGTGTTGCCGCAGGTGCATCCACCTGGGCCAGTGTGGAAAGTTCCAGCCACGGGCTGGCGCGCACCACCTGCGGGTGCCTGGCCAGCGGCCCATAGAGCGCTTCGGGCAGCGGGCCCTGCATGGCGCGCAGCTCCAGATCGGGCTGGCCGTTCACGGCGCGCACGGCCTGAGCAAACTCGTCGAGTGCCGAGCTGTTGATCACCTGCACGGCAAAGGCCAGTGCCACGCCCAGCATCACCGCGGCCACCGCCGCCGCGCTGCGCCAAGGGTGGTGGCGCAGTTCTTGCCAGGAGAAGGTGCGAAGCAATGCAAGCATGGCCCGATTGTGAGGGCGCCGTGCAGGTAGGGTAGACCATTGAGGAAGATCAAATGCATCCACGGTAGCTCTTGAAATGGGGCCAAACCAGTCGTATGTTGGAGTTGGGGCTAGTGCTTCCTTGCCGGCCCGGTTGTCCAACCCTTACGTTCAGGAGCTTCACCATGAATTCACTGGTTACACGAGGCAGTTTGTTTGATGACTTTTTCAAGGACATCGCCCCTGGCTTCTATGTGCGCCCGTTGCATGGCGAAGGCGTGCCGTCGCCCTCGCAGATCAAGGTCGATGTCAAGGAGACCGACGGCGGTTACACCGTGCAGGCCGAAGTGCCGGGCGTGCCCAAAGAGGACATCCAGGTGTCGATCGACGGCAATGTGGTCAGCCTGCGCGCCGAGGTGCGCCAGCATGACCAGAAGACCGAGGGCGAGAAGGTGCTGCGCTCCGAGCGCTATTTCGGCTCGGTGGCACGCAGCTTTCAGTTGCCCGTCGATGTGGATGCCACACAGGCCAAGGCCAAATACGACAACGGTGTGCTGACGCTCACGTTGCCCAAGAAGCAGGGCGGCAGCGCGCAGCGGCTCAGCATCGATTGACGTTCTAGGGCGGGTCTGCCGCCGGCCAGCCAACCTGCGCGGTGGGCGGCTCAGTCGGCGATGCCGTCGGCGGTGAGACGCAGCCGCCGGTCGGCGCGTGCGGCGGCGGCGTCGGAGTGCGTGACCAGCACCAGCGAGGTGCCATGTTCGCGTGTTTGTGCGAGCAGCAGGTCCATCACACGCGCGGCGGTTCCGGGGTCGAGGTTGCCGGTGGGCTCATCGGCCAGCAGCAGCGCGGGGCGGTGCACCAGGGCACGGGCAATGGCCACGCGCTGCAGTTGGCCGCCGCTCAGTTGCTGCGGCAGGCGCTCGCCCAGGCCGGCCAGGCCCACGGCCGCCAGCATGTGCTGCACCCGATCAGGCTCGGTGCGGCCCAGCAGCATCAGCGGTAAGGCCACGTTCTGCGCCACGCACAGGTGCGGCAGCACATGAAACGCCTGGAACACAAACCCCACATGCGCGCGCCGCCACAGGGCGCGCTGTGTTTCATCAAGGGTCGCCAGGTCGGTGTCGCCATGCACGATGCGCCCCGCATCCCACCGGTCCAGTCCCGCGAGGCAGTTGAGCAGGGTGGATTTGCCCACGCCCGAGTCGCCCACGATGGCCACGAACTCGCCCGGCTGCACGGTGAACTGCACGTCGGCAAACACCGGCGTGTTGCCATAGTGCTTGGCCAGGGCCTCGACGCGCAGCGGACCACTCATGGTTCGGCTTGCTCCAGGTGCTGCATTACCGCCTGCACCAAGCGCGCAGTGGCATCGGGCGCGTCGCAGGCGATGGCGTGGTGGTTGGGCATGCTGCGCAACCAGGTGATCTGGCGCTTGGCGAGCTGGCGGGTGGCGGCAAGGCCGCGCTCGCACAGCCCGGTCAGGTCCAGCGGCGCTCCCGGGCCTGCCGCCGCCTGCGTATCGAGCGCTTCCCAGGCCTGGCGGTAGCCCACGCAGCGCATCGCGGGCAGATCGGGGTGCAGGTCGCCGCGTGCGCGCAATTGGCGTACTTCGTCCACAAAGCCTTCGGCCAGCATGGTGTCAAAGCGCCGGGCAATGCGTTCGTGCAGCCAGGTACGGTGCGCGGGTTCCAAGGAAAAAAGGGTTGCAGCCATTACCTTGTCTTGGCTGTCTGATCCTTTTTTTATAGTATGAAAGTGCGAGAGGGGAAGGCCCGAGACATGCCACACCTCCAGCGCACGCTGGATACGCTGGCTGTCGGCGGGTGCCAGGCGGGCGGCGGTGGCGGGGTCTACGCGGGCCAGTTCGGCGTGCAGTGCTGGCCAGCCTTGTTCGGCCGCCTGGGCTTCGAGCTGTGCGCGCACGGCGGGGTCGGCCGGGGGCATGTCGTCGATGCCGTCAAACAGCGCCTTGAAGTACAGCATGGTGCCGCCCACCAGCACCGGCAGGGCGCCGCGCGCACGGATCTCGGCGATGAGCCGCTGGGCATCCTGCACGAACTCGGCCGCGCTGTAAGCCTGCAGCGGGTCACGGATGTCGATCAGGTGGTGCGGCACGGCGGCCTGTTCGGCGCGCGTGGGCTTGGCCGTGCCAATGTCCATGCCCCGGTACACCAGGGCAGAGTCCACGCTGATGATCTCGACTGGCAGGCGTGGCGCCAGCACGGTGGCCAATGCCAGGGCGGCGGCCGTCTTGCCCGAGGCCGTGGGGCCGGCGATGGCGATGGTGGGCAGGTGATTGCTCATGCCTTGGCGGGCTCGCCGAATTTCTGCACCAGAGTCCAGGCTGCGAGAGCGAGGCACAGGCTCCAGAACCACACGCCCAGGGCCAGTGGCAGCACCGTGCCGTCCATGCGCTGGCCCAGCCAGAGGCCCATGCCAAACGCCACCAGCATCATGGCGAAGCCATTGAGCGCGGCGGCCGTGCCGGCCGCGTGCGGGAACGGGCCGACTGCGCCGCTCTGGCTGCAGGGCATGTGGATACCGTGCGCCATCTGGAACAGCATGAAGGGCAGGGCATAGGCCCAGCCGCTTTGCACGCCGGCGAGCGCCGCCACGCCCATCAGCGTGCCGCCGGTGGCACTAAGCAGTCCGGCCAGCGCCATGCTGCGGCGCAGGCCCCAGCGTGCCAGCAGCCGTCGGCACACAAAGGTGCCGGTGATGTACAGGGCCGCATTGCACGCCAGCAGCAGCCCATAGGCCGCGGGGCTCCAGCCCAGCACCTGGATGAAGGTGAACGACGAGGCTGCCAGGTAGGTGAACAGGCCCGCATAGGTGAAGGTGGTGGTGGCCGAAAAAGCCAGAAATGTGGGGTGGCGCAGGATCTGTGCCCAGGTGCGCAGCAGGTGCGCGGGGTGTAGCGCCAGCGGGTTGGGGCGGGCCAGGGTCTCTTCAAAACGCAGCAGGATCAGCAGCAGCGCCAGGCCGCCAAAGCAGCCCAGCGCGGCCATCGTGGCGCGCCAGCCCAGGTGGCTTGCCAGCAGGCCACCCAGCGGACCGCTCAGGCAGGCAATGATGCCCAGGCCCGTGAGCGCGCGGGACATGGCGTGGGCCCCTTCCACCGGGGCGTACAGGTCGCGCACCACGGCACGCGCGCCCATCACGCCGGCGCCCATCGCGGCGCCTTGCACGGTGCGCCATGCGATCAGTGATTCCATGGATTGCGACAGCGCGCAGCCCAGCGCGGCCAGCACATAGGCCGCCAGCCCCGCCAGCAGGATGGGGCGGCGCCCCCAGCGGTCCGACAGCGGCCCCCATACCAGTTGCGAGCAGCCGAAGGACAGCAGCAGCGCCATCAGCGTGAGCTGTGATTGCGCCATGCTGGCCTGCAGCTGATCCTTGAGGGCGGGCAGTGCGGGCAGGTACAGATCGGTGGTGGCCGGCTGCAGGCCCAGCAGCAGCGCCAGCATGCCGATGACTAGCCAGGTCGGCATGGCCGCAGCGCCCGTGCGCGCCGGGGCGGTGGAAACGTCAGACATGCGTGAAAGGGTATCAGGTGCAGTGGCTGGCCCAGGCCTTGCCAGACCCCGGTGCGCAGCGCGTGGGAGGGCAACTCAGGACAGTCGGGACGCAGGCTGGAACGGCGTGGAAGTGTCGATGGACAGCCCCCCTGCGTCCGATGGGTTCACGCCGGCGGCCAGCCGCACGCGCAAGGCCAGGTCGGTGCGCGAATCGGCGTTGTGCAGTGCTTCCTCCAGCCCGATCCGGCCCTCGGTGTAGAGCGCATAGAGCGCTTGGTCGAAGGTGCACATGCCCGCTTCGGTGCTGCGCCCCATGGTCTCCTTGATGGCCGAGAACTCGCCCTTGGCAATGAGGTCGGCGATGTAGGGGGAGTTGAGCATGACCTCGACTGCAGGCACCAGCTTTTCGTGCAGGCCCGGAATCAGCCGCTGCGACACCACGCCCACCAGGTTCAGGCTCAGGTCGATGAGCAACTGGCGGTGTGCGTCTTCGGGGAAGAAGTTGATGACCCGTTCCATTGCCTGGTTGGCATTGTTGGCGTGCAGTGTGGACAGGCACAGGTGGCCGGTTTCAGCGTAGGCAATGGCCTGCTTCATGGTGTTGCGATCGCGGATCTCGCCGATCAGGATCACATCCGGGGCCTCGCGCAGCGCATTTTTGAGTGCCTCTTCGTACGAAAGGGTGTCGATGCCGACTTCACGCTGGTCCACCACCGAGCGTTTGTGGGCATGCAGAAACTCCAGCGGGTCCTCGATGGTGAGGATGTGCCCGGTCACGTTTTCGTTGCGGTAGTTGATCATGGACGCCAGCGTGGTCGATTTGCCCGAGCCCGTGGCCCCGGTCACCAGCACCAGCCCGCGCTTGCGCAGCACCATTTTTTCCAGCACCGGGGGCAGGCCCAGCGCTGCCAGCGCCGGAATCTTGTTCTTGATATAGCGCACCACCATGCCGGTTTCGCCACGCTGCACGAACACATTCACCCGAAAGCGCCCCAGATTGGCGGCCGAGACAGACAGGTTCATCTCCATCTTGGCCTCGAATTCGCTGATCTGCTTTTCGTTCATGACCGAATAAGCCAGCTGCTTGACCTGCCCGGGCTGCAGGACGGGCATTTTCAAGGGGTGGGTCACGCCTTCAATCTTGAGATTGACGGGGGCGCCCACGCTAAAGAAGAGGTCAGATCCGCCCTTTTCGACCATGGCGTTCAGAAAGCTGAAGATATCCACTGTGAATCCCGTGAGGTATGGCAATTTGGTACCGGATGGGGAGCATAGCCTGCCCAGCGTCCGCAGCCAAAAAAAAAGGGGGCTGATGCCCCCTGGGTTCGGTATGCGAACGCTGGCTTGCGCTTGCGCGATGCCCTGCGCTTACACCACGCCCTGCGCCAGCATGGCGTCAGCTACCTTCACGAAGCCGGCGATATTGGCGCCGTCAATGTAGCTGACCGTGCCGTCGGCGCGCTGGCCGTATTTCAGGCAGGCGGCATGGATGCCTTGCATGATCTGCAACAGGCGGGCATCCACTTCTTCGGCAGGCCACGACAGGCGGGCTGCGTTCTGGCTCATTTCGAGGCCCGAAGTCGCCACGCCACCCGCGTTGGAGGCCTTGCCGGGTGCGTACAGCACGCCAGCGGCTTCAAACGCCTTGGCGGCTTCGATGGTGGAGGGCATGTTGGCGCCTTCGGCCACGCACAGCACACCATTCTTGATCAGCCTGGCGGCATCGTCGGCATTGAGTTCGTTTTGCGTGGCGCAGGGCAGGGCCACGTCCACGGCGATATGCCATGGCGTCTTGCCGGCCTGGAATTCGGCGCCCACCAGCTGGGCGTAGTCGTTGACGCGGCCATACTTGTGGTTCTTCACATCCATCAGGATGGCCAGCTTTTCGGCCGTGAAGCCGTCCTTGTCGTACACGGTGCCGCTGGAGTCGGACACCGTCACCACCTTGGCGCCCAGGGCCATGGCCTTTTCCACTGCGTACTGCGCCACGTTGCCCGAACCCGACACGGAAACGGTCTTGCCATCAAACGATTGACCGCGGGTCTTGAGCATTTCCTGGGCAAAGTAGACGGTGCCGTAGCCCGTGGCCTCGGGGCGGATCAGCGAGCCGCCGAACGACAGGCCCTTGCCCGTGAACACGCAGTCAGCACGGTTGCTGAGCTTTTTGTACATGCCGGCCATGTAACCGACTTCGCGGCCACCCACGCCGATGTCACCGGCCGGCACATCGGTGTCGGCGCCCACATGGCGGAACAGTTCGGTGACAAAGGCCTGGCAAAAGCGCATGACTTCGCCGGGGCTCTTGCCCTTGGGGTCGAAATCGGAGCCGCCCTTGCCACCGCCCATGGGCAGCGTGGTCAGCGCATTCTTGAACGTCTGCTCGAAGGCCAGGAACTTCAGCACCGACAGGGTGACCGAGGGGTGAAAGCGCAAGCCGCCCTTGTAAGGGCCAATGGCCATGCTGTGCTGGATGCGGTAGCCGCGGTTGACCTGCACGGCGCCGTGGTCGTCTACCCAGGATACGCGGAACATGACCACCCGCTCCGGCTCCACCAGCCGCTCCAGCAGGCCGTGCTCCGCATAGCGCGGGTGCTTTTCAATGAAGGGCCAGAGGCTTTCCATGACTTCTGTGACAGCCTGCAGAAATTCAGGTTGACCCGGGTTGCGCTGTGCGACCTGCGCGAGGAAGCTGTCGACGGACTCGTACTTCATGGAAAAGAGACTTTCTGTGCAAAAAAACGAAGAATGCGGCGTTGTGGCACTGGATTATGTCAAAAAGACATGTGCTCATGCACCAACTGTGCGCGGAACTGGGGCATTTCGGTGGGGTTGCTGTGTTTTGGTGCGTGTGGGTGCTCTTTTTTGGTGCGTGCGCATGTCATTCTTGTGTCACGTTCTCACACCACAGTCTCTTGCTTCAACCACACCTGAGAGAGATGGACGAGATGCATCAACAACAAACCGCAAAAGCCGGCGTTCTGATTTTGACCGTGGCCGCTGCGCTGGTGGCGTGCGGCGGCAGCGATGGCGTGAGTTACCCCACGCTGATGGGTGAGCGGCCGCTGGTGATCGGCCACCGCGGCGCCAGCGGTTATCTGCCCGACCACACGCTCGAGAGCTACAAGAAAGCCATCGAGCTGGGCGCTGATTTCATCGAGCCCGATCTGGTTGCCACCAAAGATGGCGTGCTCATCGCCCGCCACGAACCCAATATCACGGGCACCACCGATGTGTCCACCCGCGCAGAATTTGCCAGCCGCAAGACCAAGAAGGTGGTCGATGGCGTGCAGGAAGAGGGCTGGTTTGCCTCGGACTTCACCCTGGCCGAGATCAAGACCTTGCGTGCCATTCAGCCCATGGCGGACCGCGACCCGTCGTTCAACGGCAAATACCAGATCCCCACGCTCGATGAAGTTCTGGACCTTGCCAAGAGCGAGGGCGTCAAGGCCGGCCGCACCGTGGGCGTGTATCCCGAAACCAAGCACCCCACGTACCACGTCAATCTGGGCCTGAAGCTGGAAGACCGCCTTCTCGCCACGCTGGCCAAGTACGGTTACACCACCAAGTCGTCCCCGGTCATCCTGCAGTCATTTGAAGTCTCCAACCTCAAATACCTGCGCACCAAGACCCAGCTGCGCCTGGTGCAATTGGTGGATGCCGACGATGTCAACGCCGATGGCAGCATGTCGCTGGTGGCACCCTACGACAAGCCCTACGACTTTGCCGTGGCCGGCGATGCGCGCAACTTTGCCAGCCTGCTCACGCCCGCGGGTCTGAAAGAAGTGAAGACCTACGCCGATGGTATCGGCCCCTGGAAGCCGTATCTGATTCCTTCCAAGCAGGTGGATGCCAACAAGGATGGCAAGCCGGACGACCTCAACGGCGACGGCAAGATCGACGACCGCGACCGCGTGATGATGGCGCCCACCGACGTGGTGAAGAACGCCCACGCCGCTGGCCTGTTCGTGCATGCGTACACCTTCCGCAGCGAAGCCAAACGCCTGGCATCGGACTTCAAGGGTGACCCCAAGGCAGAGTACAAGCTGTTTTTCAACCTGGGGGTGGATGGCGTGTTCAGTGATTTCTCGGACCACGCCGTGGCCGCACGCGACCACTGATGCTTTGAGGGCGCAGCCTGCCTAAGCGTAGCCTGCGTGCAGGCATTGCGTTCAGGCGGTTCGCGCCCTGGCGCTTCATCTGCCTGCCTTGGCCTGCACGGGGCCAGGTAGCAGCAGCACCATGGCCAGGCCCGAGCCGTCCGGACCTGGTTCCATGTGCAACTGTGCATCCAGCAGCTGGGCATAGCGCGCAACGATCGAGAGCCCCAGCCCCGCTCCCTGTCCCAGGCGGTTGCCGTCGAGTCCCTGCGCGCCGCGTTCCATCAGCTGCGCTTGCTGCGACGCGGCGATGCCGGGGCCGTTGTCAATCACGGACAGTGCAATGCATTCGCCCTCTTGCCGCAGTTCCACGGTGATCTGTGCCTTGGTGGCGGAGCCCTGCACCCTGCCATAGCGCAGCGCATTGTCGATGAGGTTGTTGAGGATGCCTTCGAGCAGCACAGGGTAGCTGCGCAGGGCCAGTGGCATTTCCAGCCCCCGGGCGCCTAGGTCCACTCCGGCGGCATCGGCGCGCGGCAGGAAGCGCAGCACGGTCTCTTGCACCAGTTCGTCGAGCTGCACCCATTGGGGCGCCATGGCTTCGTCGGCCAGGGCCAGGGCCAGCAGCTGGTCCACCAGATGGCTGGCCCTGGCTTCGCTGCGCACAATGCCGGTGAGTTGCTCGCGCCATGCTTGCGCATCCTTTTGCGCCAGCCCGTAGCTGGCCTGCGCCCTGATGCCTGCCAGCGGTGTGCGCAGCTCATGCGCGATGTTGCCAGCAAACTCCCGCTGGGCTCGGATGCCTTGCGCCACCCGGGCCAGCAGGTCGTTGACTGCGGCGCTCATGCGCTGCATGTCCCGCGTGGAGGTGGCTATCTGTACTGGGGCCAGGTCCCGCGCATGGCGGTGGTCCAGGGCGTTCTGGAATGCCGCCAGCGGCTGCAGGTCGCGCGTGATCGAGCGGCGCAGCCACACCGCCAGCGCCAGCAGCAGCAGCAGCTGGGAGGAACCCGAATACAAAAGCAGGCTGCGCAGCATGCCCTGCCGGCCATGGGTGGTGGCCACGATGACGACCTCGAAGTCCTCGCCGGGCTTGTCCAGGCGCAGGCGCACGGCGCGCAGCTTCTGGTTCTGGTGCGTGAGGTCGCTGAACCGGTAGATGTCGTCCTCCCCTGGGGAGAGCACGGGGGGCAGCAGATCGCCTGCCAGCAGGCTGCCATCGGAGCGCAGCACCGCATACTGCACGGTCTCTACCTGGTCGAAGAGGACCGATGCCGTTTCGCGGGGGGTGAGCGTGAACGCGATGTCCCCCGTCGACTGGCGCACATTGGCAGCGACGGCGTAGGCGTCGTCCAGGATGGAGCGGTCGAATGCGCGCCGGGTGAACTCGGTGGCCACCAGCACGGACACCGAGGTGCCGACCAGCCAGGTCAGTGCCAGGGGTATCAGTACATGGCGCAGCAAGCGTGAGCGCAGCGAGGGCGCCGGCTTTGGCGCAGGGGCAGCGATGCTGCCGTGGACAGGCTCCAGGCTCACGGCGCGTCCGCGGTGGATTCCAGCATGTAGCCCAGGCCGCGCAGGGTGCGGATGTTGGCACCACTGTCGGCCAGCTTCTTGCGCAGGCGCGAGATGAAGGCCTCCAGCGCGTTGTCTCCCAGGGCCGTGTCGAAGTCCGAGAGCTTTTCCGACAAGGTGCGCTTGCTGACCACCCGTCCGGGCGGAGTCATCAGTTCCCACAGCACTTCGAACTCGCGTGCGGGGAGTTCCAAGGGCATGTCCGCCATGGTGAATCGCCGGGCACGGCGATCCAGCACCAGCGCGCCGACAGCGCTGCGATCTGCGGTGCCCTGAGAGCGCCGCACCAGCGCGCGCAGCCGTGCCTCCACCTCATCCAGATCGAAGGGCTTGCCCAGGTAGTCGTCGGCCCCCGCGTCCAGGCCGGCAATGCGGTCTTCCTTGCGGTCGCGCGCCGTCAGCACCAGCACGGGCGTGCGGTCACCGCGCGTGCGCGCCGCCCTCAGCACCTGCAAGCCATTGGGCAGCGGTTGCCCGTGTTGGGCGTCGTGCGGCAGGTTCAGGTCCAGCAGCACGGCGTCGAAGGGCTGGACCGACCAGAAGTGATGGGCCTCCTGCACGGTGGTGGCCACGTCGACGCGATGGCCCGCATCGGACAGGCTGCGCAGCATCACGTTGCGCAAGACATCATCATCTTCAACGACCAGGATACGCATGGAAATCGGCAGGGCTGCACTGGAGGGCGCTGGTACGTGTTTTCACGCACCATGCAGGTCAGGCCGTGGTCAGGAGACCGCGGCGATAAACAGGGCATGAGCATACGACAGTTGATTCTTTTCTCGGCCCTGGCCTGTTCGCTGCCCAGCTGGGCACAGAGCGCTGCGCCCGCCACGTCGGCGCTGACGCTGCGGCAGGCCCTGGCGGTGGCCCGTGACAACAGCGATGTGTTGCTGGCGCGCCATGCGCTGAGCGCCGCGCGCGCCGATATCGCCACGGCCGACCATGCACCATTGCCTGTGCTCAGTGCCAAGGCCGCTTCCATCGATCTGCAAAACGGAGTGGGGGCTGGTAATGCCTGGTCGCGCAAGCGCGTGGACAAGGCCATCGGGCTGGACTGGACCTGGGAGCGTGGCGGCAAGCGGGCACTGCGCACCCAGGCTGCGCAACGCGCGGCGGATGCGGCCCTGGCCGATGTCGAGGATGTGCAGTCCCAGCAGATGCAGGCGGCCCTGGCGGCTTACTACGACCTGCTGGCCGCCCAGGAGCGGCTGCTGGAAGTCGCCAGCATGGAGCGCAGCGCAGCGGAATTGGCGCGCGTGGCGGCGCGCAGGGTGAAGGCGGGCGATCTGTCGCAGCAGGATGCGCTGCGCACCCATATCGAAGCAGAGCGGGCGCGCGCCGAAATGCAGGCTGCCTCGCGCGACAAAGACCTGGCGGCGCTGGTGTTGGCCCAGATTGTTGCCACCGGGCCGTCCGTGCAGGTGGCCGATGACTGGCCCGCCCTGCCTGCCTCGGAGGCGTTGCCTGCGGGGGGGGGCTTGGACGCCGCAGTCAACGCGCGCGCCGATGTGCGCGCGGCGCAGGCCCGTTTGCAGTCCGCGCAGGCAGCGCTGGACAACGCCGCCGCGCAGCGCAAGTCCGACTGGACGGTGGGCGCTTCCTACGACCATTTCCCGGGCACCTCGACCCGGCTGCTGGAATTGCGCGTGTCCGTACCCCTGCAGTGGGGCTACCACTACGAGGGTGAAGTGGGCCGTGCCCAGGCACAGTGGGCGCAGGCGCAGGAGGCGCTGGACAAGGCCCGTCGCCTGGCCATGCTTGATCTGCAGCAGCTGCGCAATGCCGCCGCCAGCGCCGCCGAGCGTGCGGCCACCTTCGCCAGCGACATCTTGCCGCGCGCGCGCCAGGTGGCGCAGAACGCAGAGCTAGCCTATTCCAAGGGCGCGCTGCCCCTGAGCGATCTGCTCGACGCCCGGCGCACGCTGCGCGCCACCGCGCTGGAGGCCCTGTCGGCCCGGCAGGACCATGCCAAGGCCCTGGGTGCCTGGCAGTTGCGCGCCCAGCCGCAGATTCTTCTGGGCAGCACGCCTTGATGGCGGGCCGTCTTTTCCCTCTCTTTTCTTCAGACAAGTTTCCCATGGTGCATCTCTTTCCCTTGCCTCAGCGCGCACCCGGTGGCCGCGCTCCTTGGGCCGCCAGTGGCCTGCTGGTTCTGGCGCTGGCTGCTGGCAACGCGGCGCTGCTGACCGGCTGTGGCCAGTCGGCGCCCCCGGCCGCCGAGCCCGAAGCCCCAGCACCGGTCGTACAGGACGGCCAGTTGCGCTTTCAGCCCGGACACCCGCAGCTGGCGCTGCTGGGGGTCACAGAGGCCCGCCCGGCCGATTCCGTCGCGGTGGATCTGCCTGCGCGGCTGGTGTGGAACGAGGAGCGCACGCAGCGTATCTACCCGCCGTTTGCCGGGCGGGTGAGCAGCATGCGGGCCAACCTGGGGCAGTCGGTCAAGGCCGGCAGTCCGCTGGCCACCCTGGCCTCGCCCGACTTCGGGCAGGCCCAGGCCGAAACGGCCAAGGCCAGGGTGGACCAGAGCCTGGCGCAGCAGGCGCTGCGGCGCCAGCGCGAGCTGTTCGAGGCCGGCATCGTGGCCCGCAAGGACCTGGAGCAGGCCGAAGCCGACGCGGCACGCACCCAGGCGGAGGTGGCGCGTGCCGCCGCCCGCACCAGCCTGTACGGGGCCGGCGCTGGCGTGAACCAGCAGCTTGCTTTGACGAGCAGCATCGACGGCGTGGTGGTGGAACGCAACCTCAACCCGGGCCAGGAAGTGCGGCCCGACCAGTCCGGCCCCGGCGCTCCGGCGCTGTTCGTGGTGAGCGATCCGTCCACGCTGTGGGTGCAGATTGAGGCGCGCGAGGGCCATCTGGCTGCACTGCGTCCCGGCGACCGCTTTGCCCTGGAGGTGCAAGCCTATCCCGGTGAGAGTTTCACCGGCCGGGTCATGGCCGCCTCGGACGCCATCGATCCGACGACCCGCACGCTCACGGTGCGTGGTGTGGTGCCCAATGCCGACCGGCGTCTGAAGGCGCAGATGCTGGCCACCGTGCACTTGAAGGAAAGCCGCGACAGCGGCACCGTGATTCCGGCGCAGGCCGTCACGTTGCGCGGGGCCACCCACACCGTGTTTGTGCAACGCGCGCCAGGGGTGTTCCAGTCTCAGCCCGTCACGCTCGGCCATGAGGGCCCCCGTGAAGTGGTGGTCACCAAGGGCCTGGCCGCTGGCGACAAGGTGGTGACGCAGAACGTGTTGCTGCTGGCGCGGCAGTTCCAGATCGCGGTTGAGGAAGCCGCCATGAAGAAGGGCGCCCCGCAATGAAGCGCCTGATCCAATATGCGTTGCACCAGCCCTTGTTCATCGTGCTGGGCACGCTGCTCTTTGCCATGGCCGGCGTCATCGCTTTCAAGAATTTGTCGGTCGAGGCTTTTCCTGATGTGACGGACACGCAGGTCACCGTCATCACGCTGTACCCGGGCCGTGCTGCGGAAGAGGTGGAAAAGCAGGTCACGCTGCCCATCGAGGTGGCCCTGTCGGGTCTGCCCAATGCGATCCGCGTGTTCTCGCATACCCAGTTCGGCCTGTCGTTCACGGTGGTCACCTATGACGACAACGCCAATGTGAACCTGGTGCGCCAGCAGGTCGGTGAGCGGCTGCGCGGTGTGGACCTGCCGCCGGGCGTGGAGGCCGACATTGCGCCCAACGCCACGCCCGTGGGCGAAATCATGCGCTACCGTCTCAAGGGAGACGGCTACAGCACTACCGACCTGCGCACCGCAGAGGACTGGACCGTAGAGCGCTCGCTGCGCCAGGTGCCGGGCGTGGCCGACGTGGTGGCCATGGGCGGCTCGATCAAGCAGTACGAAGTGCAACCCGATCTGGACAAGCTGCGGGCCTACAAGCTGAGTTTTCAGAACCTGCTCGACGCCCTGGGGCGCGGCAATGCCAACGCTGGCGGCAGCTACGTGGCCCAGGGCGCACAGCAGTACGCCATTCGCGGCATCGGGCTGCTGCAGTCGAGCGACGATATCGGTCGCATCGTGGTGGCCGCGCGCGGCAGCACACCGGTACTGATCCGCGATGTGGCGCAGGTCAAGGTGGGGGCCATACCCCGCCTGGGCACCGTGGGCCAAGACGATGACGACGACGTGGTGACCGGCATCGTGGTCATGCGCAAGGGCGAGAACCCCAGTGTGGTGCTCAAGAGCGTCAAGGACCGCATTGCCGAGCTCAACGCGCGCGGCCTGCCGCCGGGCATGCAGATCGTGCCCTACTACGACCGCACCTGGCTCATGGACAAGACGCTCACCACGGTGTTTCGCAACCTGGTGGAAGGCGCGCTGCTGGTGTCGTTGGTGCTCTACCTGTTCCTGTCCAACCTGCGCGCCAGTCTGGCTGTGGTGGTGGTGATTCCGCTGTCGCTGCTGGCCACCTTCATGGGCCTGAAAGTCATGGGGGTGCCGGCCAACCTGCTGTCGCTGGGCGCGATGGACTTTGGCATCATCGTGGACGGCGCGGTGATCGTGATCGAGAACATCATGCATCGCCTGGCCGAGCGCGGCGAGGACATGGACGAGCGCGACCGGCGCGACACCATCATCGAGGCCGCCAGCGAGGTAGGCCGGCCCACGCTGTTCTCCATGCTCATCATCATCGCGGCGCACATTCCCATCTTTGCGCTGCAGCGCCATGAAGGCCGCATCTTCCAGCCCATGGCCCTGTCGGTTACCACGGCGCTCATTGGCTCGCTGATCTTCTCGCTCACGCTGGTGCCGCTGCTGGCCTACTGGATGCTGCGCAAAAAGCTGCCGCATGGCGACAACCGCCTCGTCGCGCAGGCCAAGCGCCTGTACTCCCCGGTGCTGGAGTGGGCGCTGCTGCGTCGTCGCACGGTGGTGGTCATCGCGCTGGTGGTATTTGGCGTGGCCATGGCGGCGGCATCGCGTCTGGGCTCGGAGTTCCTGCCCGAGCTCGACGAAGGCACCATCTGGGTCAACCTGCGCTTGCCCGCCAGCGTCTCGAACGACGAGGCTGCACGCATCCTGCGCCAGGCGCGCCAAGCCCTGCGCACGGTGCCCGAGGTGCGCACCACGGTGTCCAAAGCGGGCCAGCCCGAGGACGGCACCGACCCCAAGACCATCAGCATGGCCGAGATTTTTGTGGATGTGAAGCCGCCCGAACAATGGCGCAAGGGCCTCACGCACCACCAGCTCATCGAGGAGCTGGACCGCGTCGTGTCGGGCATACCGGGCCTGGAGCCTGCGTTCTCGCAGCCCATCCGCGACAACGTGCTCGAATCGATCTCGCAGATCGACGGGCAGATTGTCATCAAGGTGGCCGGGGACGATCTGGCTGAGCTCAAGGAGGTCACGCAGTCCATCGAGCGCGAGATCAAGCAGGTGGCGGGCGTGTACCGCGCCGAGATCGACCGGCTGGGCGATCTGCCGCAGCTTGTGATCGATATCGACCGCGACAGCGCCGCGCGCTATGGACTGAACGTGGGCGACATCCAGGACGTGATCGAGGCGGCCCTGGCCGGCAAGGCCGCCACCCAGTTGTGGGAAGGCGAGCGCAAGTTTGCCGTGGCCGTGCGCCTGCCCGAAGACCGCCGTGTGCTGGCCCGCCTGCCCGATACGCCGATTGCCACGCCCGACGGCGGCTACACCCGCCTGGGCAGTGTGGCGCGCATCCGCGAGACCAGCGGCGCCATGAACATCGCCCGCGAGGCAGGGCGGCGCACCATGGCCATCGGCATCTTCATCAAGGACCGGGACATGGGCTCGGTGGTCAAGGACATGCAGGCGCGCGTGGAGCGCAACGTCAAGCTGCCCAAGGGCTACCAGGTTAAATGGTCGGGCGAATTCGAGAACCAGGAGCGCGCGATGAAACGCCTGTCGGTGGTCGTGCCGATCTCGCTGCTGCTGATTTTCGTGCTGCTGTTCGATGCCTTCAAGTCATTCAAGACCGCTGCGCTGGTGCTGCTGAACGTGCCGCTTGCGCTGATCGGCGGCTTCATCGCATTGTGGATATTCGACATTCCGCTGTCGGTATCGGCCGCCATCGGTTTCATTGCGCTGTCGGGCCAGGCGGTGCTCAACGGTGTGGTCATGCTTTCGGGCTACCAGCAACTGCAGGCCGATGGCATGAGCGTGGCTGATGCGGTGCGCAAGGGCTCCATGCAGCGCCTGCGCACGGTGCTGATGACGGCTTTGCTGGCCATGCTGGGCCTGCTGCCCATGGCCCTGTCGCAGGAGATCGGCGCGGAAACCCAGCGGCCGCTGGCCATCGTGGTGATCGGTGGTCTGGTGACGGCCACGCTGTTGACGCTGGTGGTGCTGCCTGCCTTGTATGTGGCGTGGTTTGGCAAGAAGACCTCGCCTGTGGCGCCCCCGCCCGAGGCGGTGGCCGCGCCCTGAGTCGCGCGCTGGCCAGCCTTATTGGAGCGGCTCAGGACATGCTGCATTGCACTGCTGTGGTCTTGCTGCATGGCCTGCGTGGCACCCCGGACGAGCTGCTCAGCCTCCAGGGGCCGCTGCGCCAGCAGGGGTACACCGTGGTACTGCTGCGCATCGCGGGCTACTCGTTCGATGCCGCGGAACCCGAGTGCCCGGCCAGTCCCTGGTACAGCTGGGTGCAGGCGGTGCAGGCCCGCGTATTGGCGTTGCGGCAGGACCATGACAAGGTTGTGGTGGTGAGCCTCTCCGCAGGTTGCGCGCTCGCGCTGGCGCTTTCTGCTGCCCCTGGCGCTGTACACCCCGCTGGGGCGGTGGTGGCCCTACCGCGAGACGTCGCCGTTCGGCGTAAAGAACGAGCGCATCCGCGCCTGGATAGAGCACGCGCCGGAGCGGCCGCGCATCGCGGGTGCAGGCCGTGCCTCGCCGGGCCTGAGTTATCTGCGCGAAAACGACCGGCTCATTCGCCATGTGCGCAGGCACCTGGGCGCGGTGCGCTGCACCCAGGTGCTGGCCATCCACGCGCAAGACGACGAAGTGGCCAGCCCTCGCAACCTGCAGCTGTTGGCGCAGGGCTTGCCTGCAAGCTGTTCGCTGCAGGCGCAGACCGTGCATAACAGCTACCACATGATCAGCATCGACAACGACCGGCAGGAGGTGGTGCGCCGGGTGCAGGGGTTTGTGCAGTCCTGCAGCACCACGCACCATGGAGTCGGCGATATGAAGTATCCAGCGGTCGCCCTGAGTCGGAACGGCCACAAAGCATCCACAGCGTCCGATCCATAGATGCAGGGCAGGTGGCAGCAGGCCTGATCTGACCGGCGCGGGCGCTCAGTGCCCGTGTGCGCCCGGCGCCTGCCAGAGCTGGTGGGCGTCCAGCAGCAGTTTGGCGTGGGACTGCATTTCGTCCAGTACGGCACCATCGGCGGCCAGTTGGGCCTCCAGGGCATTGCGCCGTGCCAGCAGCAGGTCGGCCAGCGGGCTTTCGCCCAGCGCATAGGCGCGCGATTGCAGTACCGCACTGCGGGCGATCTGGGCCTGGGCGCGTTGCAGCTGCACCCGGGTCTGGCGGGCCTGCTCGACCTCGGCCGCGGTGCGCCAGGCCTCGGCCTCGATGCGGGCGCGCTGGTGCGCCAGTTCCTGCTCGGCCATCTCGGCCTGGGCCAGGGCCGCCTGTGCGTCGGCGCGACGCCCGGCATGGCCCAGGGGGACGGACAGGTACACGCCCAGAACCCGTTCCTGTCCACCGCGCTCGCGGCTGGCGCGCAGGCCGACGGTGGGGTCGCCGCGCTGCTCCAGCGCCGTGCGTTGTGCCTGCAGCCGGGCCTGCTGCGCCTTGGCCTGTGCCAGCTCCAGCTCATGGTTGTCGGCCAGGATCTGTGCGGTCCAGTGGGCGGTGTCCCACGCGGCTATGGGGGCGGTGTCTGCGTCGGCGGCGGGTGGCGCTGCCGTGGCCAGGTCCACAGGCGTGGGCAGGCCGGGGTACAGGCGCTGCAGCGCCTGCAGCCGCAACTGGGCCTGCCCTTGTGCCCGTGCCGCCAGGGCCTCGATGCGGGCTGCTTCGGCCTGGGCGGCCAGCAGTTCGAGCTGGGCAGCCTCTTCGGCCTGAACGCGGCGCTCGGTGGTGCCCAGCTGCTGCTGGGCCAGCTGGGCCTGGGCCTTGAGTACGGTGGCATGGCGCATATCGCGCAGCGCGTCAAACCAGGCGGCCAGCAGGCCGCGCGCCGCCTCGTGCCAGGCGTCGGCCAGTGCCAGCTCGCCCAAAGTGATTTCGGCTTCACCCAGTTTTCGGTCGGCCGCGACTTTGCCGGGCCAGCGCACACCGGTCTCCAGGGCTACCTCGGCCTCCGAAAAGCTGGGGCCCGCGCGTTCGGAGCGCCGGTTGGCCGCTGTTCTGGCCACCCAGTCGTGGGGGCCGGCCTCCAGGCGCTGGCTGCGGGCCTGGGCTAGTGGAACGCCCGCACTGGCGGCGCGCACCTGGGGCAACTGCGACAGCACCTGCATCACTGTGGCGGTGGGGGGCAGCATCGGGGGCAGGGTGGGAGACGGCGTTTGTGCGACGGCCATGCCCGGCCCCATGGCGCCCACCCATGCCAGGCATACCGCAGCGGCCATGCGCCGCAGGGCAAACAAGTGAGAACACGGCGAGCGGGTCATGGCAGGTCTCCAAATCGTCCAAAAGTCAGTAATGGCACGACCCAGTAGGCAATCTGGGGGCTGGGCAATGCCTTCCTCAGGGTGTCGATGAGGTTTTGCACATGGGTTTGCTGCATGGCCACCTGCACCAGCACACGGCGGGCACGGCCCTGCACCTGCTCCATGGTCGAGGCCAGCTCCACATGCCCGCCAATGCCCTGCCCGCGCACGACGGTGAAGCCGGGGGCCAGGGCGGGCAATGCCAACAGCGCATCGAGAATTTCTTCTTCCAGGGCCTGGGGCACGGCCAGCGTCAGCAGGCAGTCGGGCGTCGGGCGTGGTACCGGGGAGGGTATTCCGGGAGGCAAATTGGGAGAGTTCATGGCGCCACCTTGCGGTTGGGAGCAGAAAAACGGCGGTACAAAATGGGCAGCAGCACCAAGGTGAGCAGGGTGGAGCTCACCAGGCCGCCGATCACCACAATCGCCAGCGGTCGCTGAATCTCCGAGCCCGGGCCGGTGGCCAGCAGCAGCGGAATCAACCCCAGGGCCGTGATGCTGGCCGTCATGAGCACCGGGCGCAGTCGACGCATGGCGCCCTGGCGCACCACGTCTTGAATGGGCATGCCGCGTGCCGCGAGCTGGTTGAAGCAGGTCACCAGCACCAGCCCGTTGAGCACGGCGATGCCCATCAGCGCAATGAAGCCCACCGAGGCGGGGACCGACAGGTATTCGCCCGACAAGGCCAGCGCCACTACGCCGCCCACCAAGGCCAGCGGAATGTTGGCAAACACCAAAATGGCCTGGCGCAGGCTGCCCAGGGTGGCAAACAGCACGCCCACAATCAGCGCCAGTGCCACCGGCACCACCAGGCCCAGGCGGGCGGCTGCGCGCTGCTGGTTTTCAAACTGTCCACCCCAGGTGATGCTGTAGCCCGCGGGCAGCGCCACCTTCTGGGCCACGGCGGCCTGCGCATCGGCCACAAAGCCCACCAGATCGCGCCCGCGCACATTGGCGCGCACCACCGACATGCGCGACGACTGTTCGCGCTCGATCTTCACCGGGCCATCGGTCACTTCCAGCCGGGCCAGCTGGCTCAGTGCCACCGCCTCACCGTCGGGCGTGGGGATGCGCAAGCGCGCAAATTGCTGGGGCGAAACGCGCAGGTCTTCACTGCCACGCACCACCAGCGGCACGCGGCGTGCGTCCTGCATCACCACGCCCACTTTCTGCCCTTCCACCAAAGCGCGCAGATCGTTCTGGATCTGCTCGACCGTCATGCCCAGACGGCCTGCCGCCTGGCGGTCGATGTCGATGCGGTAGTACTGCACGCCGCCGTTCTGGGCCGTGATCACATCCTCGCTGCCCGGCAGGGCCTGCAGGGTTTGCACGATCTCACCGGCCAGGCGACCCAGTTCGTCGGCATTGGGGCCAAAAATCTTCACCGCCAGATCGCCGCGCACGCCCGACAGCATTTCGGAGGTGCGCATTTCAATGGGCTGGGTGAAGCTCAGGTTCACGCCGGGAATGCCTTCGGCGGCCTGACGGATGGCGTCGATGAGTTCGGCCTTGGTCTTGAAGCGCCATTGTTCGCGCGGTTGCAGCACCAGAAAGCTGTCGGTCTCATTGAGCCCCATGGGGTCCAGGCCCAGTTCGTCCGAACCCACCCGGGCCACAATGCTTTTGACCTCGGGCACCGCCTCCAGAATGCGTCGCTGCAAGGCCAGGTCGGTGGCCGTGGACTGCTCCAGGTGGATGGACGGGAGCTTTTCCACCTGCATGATGATGTCGCCCTCATCGAGCGACGGCATGAAGGACTTGCCGATGAACGGAAACAGCGCCAGCGCGCCCGCCAGCGCCAGCAGCGAGGTCAGCACCACCCAGCGGGAGTGGCGCAGGGCGGCGTCCAGCAAAGGGGCGTAGCCGGCTTCGAGCTTGCGCACCAGCCAGGGCGCGCCGTGGTGGCCCGAACGCAGGGCCACCGAGGCCAGCACCGGGATCACGGTGAGCGACAGCACCAGCGAGGCACCCAGCGCAAACACAATGGTCAGCGCCACCGGGCTGAACAGCTTGCCCTCCAGCCCCTGGAGGGTGAGCAGGGGCAGAAACACGATCATGATCACCACCACCCCGGCGCTGACGGGTGTGGCCACTTCCTGAGTGGCACGGTACAGGGTGTGCAGGCGCGAAATGCCAGATTCCGACTGCCGCGCCTCGATGTTTTCCACCACCACCACCGCGGCGTCCACCAGCATGCCAATCGCAATGGCCAGGCCACCGAGTGACATCAGGTTGGCCGACAGCCCCCACCGCTGCATCAGAACGAACGTGGCCAATGCCGACAGGGGCAGGATCACGGCCACCACCAGCGCTGCACGCAGGTTGCCCAGAAACAGCAGCAGCAACACCAGCACAAGCACAATCGCTTCGCCCAGGGCTTTGGTCACCGTCGAGACGGCGCGTTCGACCAGGTTGCCCCGGTCGTAAAACGGAACGATCGTCACGCCCTTGGGCAGGGTGGGTTCCAGTTCGGCGATTTTGGCCTTGACGTCGCGCACCAGCTTTTGCGCGTTGGCGCCGCGCAGGCCCAGCACCAGGCCCTCGACGGCTTCGCCTTTGCCGTCGTGGGTGACGCTGCCGTAGCGGGTCAGCGCGCCCAGCTGCACCGTGGCCACGTCGGCCACCCGCACCGCCTCGCCGTGGCGCTGCAGCACGGCGATGGCGCGCACATCGTCCAGGCTGCGGATGCTGCCATCGCTGCGCACCAGCAGGGATTCTTCGCCACTGGACAGGCGGCCTGCGCCGTCGTTACGGTTGTTGGCGCTGAGGGCGTCCTGCAGCTGCTGCAGCGACACCCGGCGCGCTGCCAGCGCCGCCACATCGGGTACCACCTCAAACGTCTGCACCACGCCGCCCAGGGTGTTCACATCGGCCACGCCCGGAATGCCGCGCAGGCGCGGGCGGATCACGGTATCGAGCAGCTTGCGCCGCTCGGCCAGGCTGGCATTGCCATCGACCGTGAACATGAACATTTCGCCCAGCGGCGTGGTGATGGGTGCCAATCCACCCGCCAGACCTGCGGGCAGGTCGCCCATCACGCCCGACAGGCGTTCGCTCACCTGCTGGCGGGCCCAGTAGATATCGGTGCCGTCGGCGAAGTCGAGCGTGATGTCGGCGATGGCGTATTTGCTTTGCGAGCGCAGCATGACCTG
>Ga0116172_10000884_pt1 | contig 28313 bp, 28 predicted proteins | sample AD_UKC083_MetaG_FD_89799 | JGI IMG/M metagenome (GOLD analysis project Ga0116172, IMG submission 89799) | Active sludge microbial communities of municipal wastewater-treating anaerobic digesters from USA - AD_UKC083_MetaG | ecosystem: Engineered > Bioreactor > Anaerobic > Digestate | place: USA... | reverse complement strand
TAAATATCTTTTACCATCACTGTACCCTCTTCTGTTCCGTCAGTTTTCCACAATTCACTTCCATATGTACCATCAGAAGCGGCAAAATATATATTATTATTGTAAATATTCAAATAATACGGATTGGAACTGTTCGTTCCAGGTTCAATATCTTTGATCAAAATAGTTCCTGAAACTGTGCCATCGGATTTCCATAACTCATAACCATAATCTGAAGTATAAGCGTTGAAATAAACATTACCATTTAAATATTTCAAATAAGATGGATAGGAATCACCACTACCTTCGTTAATATCTTTTACCATTACCGTTCCTTCTTCCGTGCCGTCTGATTTCCAAAGTTCATAACCATTCGTACTGTTTCTAGCTTCAAAATAAATAAATCCGTCACCTATAACCATATCATCAATACACGATCCTCCGGACGTGTTGATGTCTTTTACCATCACTGTTCCCGCTTCTGTACCGTCTGTTTTCCACAATTCACGACCGTGAGTACCGTCATTGGCTGTAAAATAAAGAGACCCGTTAAACACCATCAAATCATCGGAAAAACAAGAGCCATCGCTTCCGGGATTGATATCTTTCACCAAAACCGTTCCTGAAGCCGTGCCATCGGTTTTCCATAATTCACGACCATAGGTTTCATCTTCAGCTACAAAATACATATAACCTTCAAAAACCACAAAATTATAAGGATCGGAATCATTTTCTCCGGTATAAATATCTTTGAACAAAACTACTGGTAAATAAGAATGGGTATCGTCGGGAAAATCATAATAACCTACAAAGGTATCGCAACCATCTGGTAAACCGTCCCCGTCTGAATCAAGCGCATCATTGAAACCCTCACATCGATCACAAACATTACCCACTCCATCTCCATCACTATCAAGCTGGTCAGCATTGGCTGTGCTTATCAAGTGCCAATTTTGTACCGCAGATATTTCCGCTTCAGTCATCCCCATTGTAATCGGTAATGTGTCTACGTTGTTTGAAAGTTTAAATATTTTTGCCAAAACCTCGGCTCTGGTATTTTGCTGAATAGCAAAATGCATGAAAATTTTTGTCTCTCCCGGCGCTATTGTAATATCTTCCCAGCCATATTCCAGATTATCACCGCTAAGACTTACAAAATCAATTCTTTTATTTCCGGCAGTTCCGTCCCAAAGATGTCCCAAAGAAGGATCCCAACTACCATCCATTTTATCATCAGTTACCATCCAATAATCTGTAGTACTGACAACTTTATCTCCGTTTGAAGTTCTGATTAATTTAGTACCGCTATCTGACCCTAGGTTACCATAAATTCTCACATTGGCAACTATGGGATCTCCGGTCGTATTGGTTAAAATTTCCAAATATCTACCAAAACCGTTGGTGGTGGTCGGAACCATCAATTTTCTAGAAACAGTCAAACCGGAAATATTTTCCTCGTCAAAGATAAACTCTCTGTCATTTTCTTCAAAAGCAACAAAATTACCATCGTAGTAATCCTCATTGATTTCCAAATAATACATCCCGTCATAAGCATCGTTTGAACCGTCGCTTAAATAACCGCTGTCTTGAGCATCATATCTAAAACCTTGTCCGCTATCATAACTACTTTCATCGTATAAATCTTTTCTGGAAAAACTACTAAAACCCAAACTTCCCGAACCTACACAATTATCACAACAATCATCGCAAAGAGTGTCTAAATCCGTATCTTCACAAGGAATTACCGCTTCTTCTACGGTGATACTCCCTGTGGAGCTGCTTGTCCAACCATGATCCTCATCACCCATCCAAAATTCTAAACCCGAAAAAGTGCCTGTAGTCGTTCCTATATTTACATTGAGAGTCCCTGAGGCGGTTGATGTACTATTAACGGTAAATTGATCGGCTGTTTGAGCCAAATACCACATATAACCGCTCGGGGCACTAGTACCGCTTGGAGATTCCATGGTTGAGCTGGAAAAAAGATGATAGACTGTGCCAGAGTCAGAAGTAAAATAAAAAGTAGAACTATTAACAGTCCAATCATCGGGCAATAAAGCCGCAAAATGACCATACTGCGCCGAACCGGCACTAACTCCAAAAATTGTAAAATCAAAATTTATCAAAGTATCTGAATTTTGATAAGCTGTAGCCGGCAAATCGGTGTTATCAATAACAACCGTACAACCAGACAAAAAAACAACCAAACCAAAAAACAATATTGCAAATTTTGTTTTTTGAAAAACTTTTTCTTTTATGAAATTTTTCATAAAAATTAAATATTAAAAAATCACTCTTTTTAATAGAGCTTAATAACAAATTAAATAAAAAATATCTCTTTCATCTTTTTAAAAGGGATAACACCTAAATTTTATTATCTATATAATACCATTTTTTCTAAAAACACTCAAAATCGTATCCACAGTTTAATATAAAATTATAAATATTTTTCTTTTATTAAATCTGCGGCTATTTTTCCTGATTGATAAATGGTTGGCAAACCGCTACCCGGATGAGTTCCACCGCCGACCAAATAAAGATTTTGAAGTTCTTCAAAACGATTATGTGGTCGGAGCCATAGCATTTGCCCTAAATTGTGGGCTAAATTGAAAACTGCACCCAAATCTACATTGAAATCTTTTTCCCAATCGTCCGGAGTAATTATTTTTTCCACTTCAATATTTTTGGATAAATCTCCTACACCAAGTCGGATATTCATGAGCTCTAGTACTCGGTTGCGAATTTCTTGCTTTTTTTCCGTCCAATTTATTCCAGTGCGATTATTGGCTACCGGTACCAAAATATAAAGTGCGGATTTACCGCTTGGCGCCAATGTCGGATCGGTTTTGGTGGCATCACGAACATAAAAAGAAAAATCTTTTTCCGTGAGTTTACCGCTAAAAACATCCAGGATATTTTGTCGATAATTTTGCGCAAAAGCGATGTTATGATGAAGCAAAGGCAAAGTCTTATTAATCCCAAGATATAGCATAAAAATAGAGCAGGAATATCTCTTTTTTTTCAATTTTTCCGGAGACCATTTTTTCAAAATCCCCGGCGGTATCAGATTTTTCATCGCATAAGAAAAATCGGCGTTTACTACTACCTCATCGGCAAATTCCTTTTGTCCGTCTTGCAGTTCAACCCCGACAACTTTTTTATTTTCTAAAATCAACTGTTTAACTTTTTTATTATAAAAAATTTCTCCTTTATTTTCTTTGATAACTCTAGCCATAGCCAAGGCGGTTTCTGAAATCCCCCCTCGGGAGTGATAAATCCCGCTAGCGTGCTCAACGTAAGGCACCATAGCAAAAGCTCCCGGACATTCCCAGGGCGACATCCCTAGATATTTGGATTGAAAAGTAAAGCTGAGCTTGGCATATTCACTCTTGAAATAATTTCCCATCACGGAAAATAAAGATCTTCCAATGGCAAAAGCCGGTAAGGCCCGGAAAAATCGCCAACTAAAAACTTCAAAAATATTATTATTGTGATTTGATAAGAGAGGAAAAAGCTTATTCAATCTCTGCTTTTCCTTTGCCATAAATTTATCTATACCGTTTTCTTCACCCGGAAAAACTCTTTTGAGTTCATCACGCATCTTTTCCTTTTCATCATAAATATCCAAATATTTATCTTCAAAAAATAATCTATACATCGGGGACAGCTTAGTCATTTCTACGTAATCTTCCAAATTTCTACCGGTAGAAGAAAATATGTCTCTCAATACATAATCCATCATGAAAAATGTCGGACCAATATCAAATTTATAATTCCCCAGTTGCAGATAGCCGTTACGCCCGCCGGGAACACTTTCTTTTTCAAAAATTTTTACTTTGAATCCATAGTGAGACAAAAGCATGCCAGCTACCAATCCTCCCGGACCGGCCCCGACTATGATGATAGTTTTTTGCTTATTTTCAGACATAAAAATATTGACATAATATGAATATTATAACATTTTTTAAAATTAAATGCCAACAAACAATTGATATTTATATTATTATCAAAAATACCCAAAAACAAAACACTTCAACCCATAGATTGAAGTGTTTAATTTGACTAATTTCAGCAAAAATTATTTTTGAATTTCTACGGCTTTCTTTTTACCAAGAACAAAGATATAAAGTATTTCGAGCAATCCGACGGTATTTATAACCAACAGGGCGATAAACCACCATTTGTCGTTCTGGCGAGCTGATTTCCAAAGCGCCCACCCCTTCCAAGGTATGGTCCAAAGAGCTAATACTATAAACAACCAGGCTTGATTGTTAACCAAAAATTGTTCCATAAGTTTATGTTTAAATAATTAAACTCTATTTATTATACCACATTAAAAAATTATTCTGTAGCTACACCAACAAACCCGCATTTTGGTCTTATTTGAGCAAGTACTTTCATAATATCGTCTATTTTTGGTTCATAAACCTTAAGTGTATTGCCGTTTTTCAAATCCAAGGTTACCAGTTTGCTGTGTGTTTGAAAAACCTTTTCTACTTCGCAATTTTCTAAAAACACCAAGGCTGTTTCCCACTGCCCATTGCTTTCTTGAACAAAAGTACGATCATCTATCGTGGCACACTGAGGTGGATTGGATTTCATGATGGCAAACCCGGCTTTTACACAATCGTCAAAATTGACTATTGTTTTTAACAATTCCTGACATTTATCTCGACTACCTATATCGCTTTTGGGTAAACAATCAGACAGCTCGCGCGCGAGATCAATTTCTGTTTCCGCTAAATAAATATTTTCAAGATCTTCGGAAAAATTCCATAATGAATAAAATCTGCTGTACTGACGATGGACGACTACGATGCTTTTTCCTTGTCTTTCAAACACAAACCCGGAACCAAGCTGTTCTTTGAATATATACCCTTTTTGTAGCATAAAATTTATTATCACTTCCCTACCCCCTTCGCTTTTGGTCATATATTTATTTTCCTGGTCGGAAATTTTGACAATCTCGTTTTTGTCCAAAGTCAATCGCGTTATTCCTTTGATTTGAGGCCAAGGATTACCTTCTTGAAAAATAATCGGAGAATATAAAAATAAGCCCAGACCAAAAGACAATATTATCAATAAACTAATTTTGGATAAACTTTTCAACATAAATTTATCTAGTATTTCTTTAAAATTTTTCCGATTATCATTGGTAAAAACAAAACGGACAATAAAACAAAAATCCAAGTTTCTCCTTGCCAAAAATAATAGGTTTGCAAAACTTGTTCAAAACTTAACTTTCTCAAAAAAATATTCATGCCTATTTCAAAAATAAAGGTCATCACAAACCAAACCATCCCTATTATAACCAAACTTTTTTTATTATAATTTTCTTTTGTGTTTTTTAAAAAAAGATATATAACACAAAAAAACAAAAAAATTCCTGTTAACGAACTTATCTGGTGAGCCCAATTACCAATATGAGGAGTTAATAGCGGTTTGTACGTCGCTTCTCTAATACCGGCATTTAAAATAGCTGTTACCAACAATACAAACCAAAATAAAAAAGATTTTAAATAAAATTTGTTCATAGTTTAATTATTTTTTCTATTTTTTATAATACCCACAATACCACCGACAACTATCAACAATCCGAGCCCTTGCGCTCCGGGACTATCGTCATATCCGCCATAGATGAATAAAAATATACCAAACAATATTGCTAAAATAAATAATATAGTTTTAATAATTTTCATATATAAAAAATCTGTTAATCATTGGTTTAATAGTAGCAAAAAAGCCATTTTTTTGCAAAAATAATTTTGAATAAAAAAACCGCTGGGTAAAACCATGCGGCATAATTTAATATTTTTCAGAACGGAAAACGCTTTCTCTGAAAAATATTTTCGGTGGTATAGGGTGCAGGAGAGGGATTTTTATTCTTACTCTCCTTAAGTTCGGCCTCGGACAATTCTTTGATTTTTTTACCTGTGCACTGCCGAAGGTCGAAATCCGACTTCTGAATAGGATTGCCATTTTTCTTGAGAATCCCTTTTGGCTGAATGGACACATGGAAACAGCCATTGATGTGGCGGATAAAATCAATAGCCATACCTGTAAAGCCACTTGCCTTATCCGTCACAATAGTCCCCAAGATTTCGAAAGGTACTTCGACCTCTTCGAAGTCATCTTTGGATAATACTTCAAGCCTTTCTTCTTCGAGAACGAGTCTGCCGGTTGGTTGACCTTCATCATCTAGACCTCTCGGCTGAAAAAGATACCTGACACGACAACCCATGTCCACAGCCCAATGAGTCAAAGTTCCTTTGAGACCCGTGGCTTTATCAACACACTCGGTTCCAAGTTTCAACACTGTCAACAGTTTCATCACTACCTCCTTCTTTAATTAATTGGTAAAAGAACGTGATTCGATACTATCATAAATAAAAAGTCAATATTGCATACAACTCTATTTTTCTCCATTTCCCGTTCGAATCCTCGCTGTAAAACAAAAAAATATCACTCCATAAATGGAATGATATTTTTAGCTCCCGGGGTCGGATTCGGCCGCGACTAAAATTTTCTTCCGAAAATTTTGTCTGGCCACCGCCTCACTGTCGCGCTCGCCAGAATGCGTCGCGCGACATCGTTCCGGCGTTCTCATCCACACGCGACCAAAGCAGTTTGGTCGCTCCCTGGAGCTACGCAAAAACCGACCTGATAATCGGCTTGTTGCTTGTTCCCGGGGTCGGATTCGAACCGACGACCAACCCCAACGGGGACCCCTTGGGTTTGATTAACAGTCAACTGCGCTACCGCCCCCGAAGGGGACCCTTTGGGTTGCGCTAATTAAATAAAAAAATAATATCCTAAGCTCCCGGGGTCGGATTCGAACCGACGACCAATTGATTAACAGTCAACTGCGCTACCGCTGCGCTACCCGGGAGCTTAAAATATTATTTTACTTAAGCATTGTTTAAATTTTCAATAATTCTTTTCTTTTCTAAAAATCCTTTGGACTTTTTAAAAAGAATTCTCTTCGGAGAGCCATATGTTTGTCATCAAGCTCCTCAAAATAAACTAACTTTAATGGTCGACGATGTCTAGTTGAATCGTTAGCACCTCTATTATGATAAGTTAATCTTTTTTGAAGATTCGATGTTGAACCAATATAAAATTTTTTGTCTTTTTCACTTTGTAAAATATAAACAAAATATTTCATAAAGTTATCTGCGCGCTACCGCCCCCAAAGGGGACCCTTCGGGTTGCGTCTACCCGGAAAATTTACTTTAAAAATTCCTCTCTCAAAACAAACCGGCTTAAACGACCTACGTTACATATATTGCATTAATATACATTTACAACCTCGGTGTGATAAGCCAGTCTCTTTTGAAAAAATAACCGTTTGAAACAGCAGTGATAATTATAGTTTTTTTGACTTATTTTGTCAAATAGGGCAAAAAAGAGTTATGCACAATGAAAAAGGAGGGGTCAAACCCCTCCAACTGTTATTCTTTGCCTCCCCAGCCATCTGGCGGGCCAGGCTCATCATCTTCTAATAAAGAATCACTGTCGCCTGCTTCTGGCGGTTCACGATCGGGCATTGGGGTACATTTCAGGTTATCCCCTTCGCAGTAGCATTGCGGGTAACAATAGCATGTTCTCCTCGGAGAAATACACCTTCCGCCGAGCTCCCCGTCTTCCCCGGTGTATTCTGGTTCGCTATACCACGAAGAGTAGTTTGAACCGGAATCACAGGAAATAAAGAAAAAAACGAAGAAAATAGCAATGAGAATCTTCATCTTATCCTCCAAAAAATAGTTTAAAGAACACTTATTAATAACACAAAACACCATTTTTGTCAATACAAAACAAAAAATTAGCCGGTTCTGACTGATTTTAATATTTTTTAAATTTTATAACAATTGAAAGCTTTTGGCTGGCTCTTTAACTCCATTAAATACCACATCTTTGATATTGGCTACTCCAAACTGTCTACCATCCAAAAATCCGGACATCGCCGCTTCTGCCAACCAGCCGGAATTTACCCAATCAAAAAGCCACTCATGAGTATCGCTCGGGATATTTTGCGAAATCCCAGCCCCGACCATCTTAAGCCAAGTTTTATTAAAAAATTCCTGAGAACCAAGTGGCGGTGCCATCACTATCGGAATCCCTAAAGCACAATAAAAAGAAAGTTCTGAAGGTTTGGTCCAAAGAATATCTGTTTTTCGTAAAACTTGATTGAAAGATCGGAAATAATCTTCCTTGTGAACTTCAAAAATAATATTGAGATTTTTACCAAGACTTTTTTGCATCCCATGACGGCAAATTTGTTCTTTAAAATAAAGATAAACATCGTTGCGTGTACCAGCTACCAAGTTAAAATTTATTTCTTCAGATAATATTTTTTTTCTCAAAGATAATAAAATACTGTGAGCTAAATCCCTCTGTGCTCCGGCTCCACCCACGGCAAACGTCAAAGTAAAAGGGTGTCTATGGCGCGCATCTATCTTGATATCTTTGATAAATCTGGTAACGGTATCGGAATATTTTCGACGATACATTTTTTCCGGATCCAGATTGATAAGACGTTCGGCCAAATCACTTTTCAAAATTTTTAGTTCTTTACCACCAAGATTTTCCTCTGGTAATGGGAATCCTGTTAAAAATATATTTTCTTCTTTGACCCCGTACAATTTCAATCTTTCTACAACTCGACGGCAAGGTGCCAAATACTTTATCCGACTTTTGGAAGGATCAAGCGCTACCCAAGCTCGAGAAATATCCGCATCACACAACACGCAATAAATTTCGTTTTTAAAACCATGCTCCTCAGCAAAAAAAGCCACGGTAAAAAAAGTGGTAATAAGCGGGATGTCTTCCTGATTAAGATAATTGATAAAATCTTTTCCCCAACCACGCCTGATAAGTCTATAAATCTGAGTAACTTGAAGAATGGGTTTACTCAAATCACGACGCGGATAGAATTTCGGGATAGATTGAAGTTTGTCATAAAGATTAAAGACGGGTTTACCAATTAACGGGATATGAGTAAAACGAGAAATGGCTTCATAAAATTTCCTGGTGTTTATCCAGACTTTTTTGTCTTTTTCCGGAATACCCGGGTAATTATTGGCGTTTATCACCTTGCCATTTGGTGAAAGGTGACGTAGCGGATAAGCGGCTCGTTGGTGACCGTAACCCATATCCACCGACACTATCCAAGCTTTTTGATTTTCCTCCATACATTTTTGTTTATTTTTTTATTTTTCGTAATTTCGTATTATTTTTGTAAGTTCGTACGTGATTTTCTTTTATTACGGGCTAATAAAAATCCCATGGTTTTATCAAAATGTGAAGGAAATATTTCCACAGTAAAACCGTTTTCTCGTAAAATATTTTCTATCACTTTAAAATTTCTGTTTTCACTTTGATGATACTCCAAAAAAACATTTTCTATTTTGGAAAAGATTTCTTTTTCCAAGTTTTCAAAAATTTCATATTCTCCTCCTTCGATATCTATCTTCAAAAGAGAGATGTTTTTGATTTTATTTTTCTTTATATAGTCTGCCAAATTTACAGATTTTACACTCTGGGTTTTGTCGCTTATCGGTAAGAGTGAATGATTATGACTATCTCCGCTTAAAAAAATATTTATTTCTCCGCTTTTTTTAGTTAAAGCCACATTTTCCGGTTTGATATTTTTGAATTTATTTTTTGCAATATTTTTTTGTAAAAATTCAAAATTCTCTTTTATCGGTTCCAGGGCATAAATCTTGACTTTTGGATTTTGTGCCGTCACCCAAAGAGAAAAATATCCGGCATGCGCTCCTACATCCAAAACCACCCCTTTGGCTTCTTTAATTAATTCTACGGTTGCACGATATTCGCGAAATTTAAAAACTTCATTGACAATACTCTCGTCAACATCATCGCGTAAAATCAAATTAATTTTTCTACCATTAATAATTTGTTCTCTATTATGCATAGCTATATTATACATTAAATTTAATAATAAAAAAAGCCCCAAAAAGGGGCAGAAAAAATATTAAAAATATGCTTTGATAACCTCTTCGGGAAAAACTATTTCCTCGAAGAGCTTGATCATGGTCTTGCCGAGTTCTTTGAGATTGGCAGAATTCGTGAAATTAAGTTCCTTAATCTCTTTTTCCAGAGAACTAAATTCGGCTACCATGCTTTTAAAAAAGCCATGATTTTCCACTTCACAATTAATCATTTCCCGGTACAAAATCAACCGGCGCCGCAAAACCCTCATCCTCCTGATCACCCGCAGTGAGGGCGCGGGTAATAAAGAAAAAAGTTCCTCGGCTTTTTGAGAAAGCTGAAAAAGCTCCTCAAACTTTTCCTTTTCAAAATAATTAACCATTGGATCCTCCTTTAAAAAAGTAATGAACGACGATTAATCATTTTACAACTAAAAATTTGTTTTGTCAAGATAAACAAAAAACCTCTTTTAAGAGGTTTTTTGTTTATAAGTTCCGAGGCTTGGACTCGAACCAAGATAGACAGCTTCAAAGGCTGTTGTCCTACCTTTAGACGACCTCGGAATATTTAAAATATTAATATACTATCTAAAAATTTTCTTCCCTGACCTGTTTTCAAAAATTTTTCTCTTTTTACCGCTTCCCCTCTAGAGTTATACTCTTCTTGATAAATTATTTTCCAAGGTCTATGGCCTTTAGTAAATTTATAATCACCTTTATTATGTCTCCTTAATCGCTCTTCAACATTTTCTCCGCTTCCAATATAACGAATACCATGAATTTCACTTTTTAATACGTAAATATAAAATTTCATATTGTAGCTTCTCCGCCTAAGGCGGATCCGCCCTCTGGCGGAAAAGGCTGTTGTCATATTTACCCGTCCTTTGGCGGGCCTTTAGACGACCTCGCTTGTCAGCCTATGGCTGAGATTAAACTTAGACTTTCAATTGTTTTCTCATTGCCAGGCCGCTACTGATAAAGGTCAACAACAGTACACTGACAAATTGGATCCCGACTAGCCAAATAATATTCGAATTATAGTAATTTGTCAAGGTGAAGCCATTACTAAAAACTATGGATAAATAAGGGTCTACAAATTTAAGACCTAAGTAAATAAGACCAAACGTTATAGAAACGCTTAATAAAGAAAAAACAAAAGCCTCTACAATATAAGGGCCGCGAATAAACCAGGTAGATGCACCAACCAGTCTCTTGATAGAGATCTCTATCCTCTGTGTATAAATAGCCACTCTGATAGTGTTAAAAATTATCAAAAAGGAAATAATGGCAAAAAGAGCCGCCAAACCAAAGCCAACTCTCTCAATACGGTTAGTTATATTTTGTAATTTTTCTATTCCCTCTTCATTTCCTTCAAAACTTTTTGTTTCGATAAGAGCATCGTATTCCGGCACATCTACAGCTTGTAAAACTTTTTTATAATCTTCCGGTTCGCGAGTTTTGATAACCAAAGTCGGGCCAAACGGGTTTTCTTCCAATTCTTCCAAAGCAGATAAAACTTCCGTGCTCATTTGATGTCGAGATTTAAAGGATTCCAATACCTCTTCGCGAGAAATAGCAAACATTTCTGTGATTTCCGGTAAGATAGAAAGATACTTTTTTATTTCCGTCAAATTCTCATCTGTGGTTTCAGCTTTGAAATAAAGAGAGATATTTATTTGTTCTTTTACCATCGAAGTTGCTTGTTGCGTCAAAACATCCACTCCCCATAAAATATTAACGGACAACAACATTAATACCAAGATAAAAACCGTCATAGCAGAAAGTCCCAGGTTTCTCCCGAGATCTTGTAAAGCATATTTTGTAACCCTATAAACTGCACGCATATTATAAGCGATATTTTCCCGTAATTTCGTCACTTACTATTTCCCCTGAGCGTAAAGTAATAACACGTCGGCGAAGCTCGTTAACGATTTCACGATTATGAGTAGCCAATAAAACAGTTGTTCCAAATTCGTTGATTTTTTTGAGTATTTCAATTATCTCCACAGTATTCAAAGAATCGAGATTTCCAGTCGGCTCATCGGCAATAATAATTTTTGGTCGGTGAACCAAAGATCTGGCTATCGCCACTCTTTGCTGTTCACCGCCGGAAAGTTGCCTTGGGTATCTGTGCATTTTATTACCTAAACCAACCACATCCAAAACTTGAGGAACAATCTGAGCAATATGTTTATTTTTTTCTCCGGCTACTTCCAATGCAAAAGAAACATTTTCATAAACTGTTTTTTTGGGTAATAATTTAAAATCTTGAAAAATAACTCCGATTTGACGACGCAGATAAGGAATTTCTCCCGAAGGAATCTTGGTAATATCCCAATCACCGATAACAATCTTACCTTTAGTCGGTTTCTCTTCGGCTATTAAAAGCCGAACTAAAGTAGTTTTACCTGTTCCGCTTTGACCGACAATAGAAACGAATTCGCCTGCTTTGATATGCAGGTTAATATTTCTCAATCCTACCGACTCAGTACTGTAAATTTTAGTAACTCCTTCGAGTTTGATCATAATTTAAAATTTCGCTTATAGCGAATATATTATAACATAAAAAAAATAAACGAGCTAATCTCGTTTATTGTGGACAATTTCAACCAACCTGAATCGTTTATTTAATTCCCGCCTACCTTTCCCTAAGCCCTCTATCAGAATCTAACTGATATTTGTGTTTTACCTGCCCGACACGCCTTTGAGCCATCTCGGGGATTCGAACCCCGGACCTACGGTTTACGATACCGTTGCTCTACCAACTGAGCTAAGGTGGCAATTTTGAGCGGGATACGAGGAATCTCACTCGTCGCTTCGCTCCTCTTTGGAAAACCTTCTGGTTTTCCAACAACCTTTCCTCCGTAAAGAAAAAACTCCCGTTTTCTCCCTTTCCCTTTCTGATTTTATCAAATCAGAAATCGTCTCAGCCTTGCTTATCTGCTCAGGCTTCGTTTGAGCGAGTGACGAGAATCGAACTCGCGTCCCATGCTTGGGAAGCATGTATACTACCATTGTACTACACTCGCACATATTTACCCGCCATAGCATAAGCGACGGCGGGCTACCGATGTACTAATCCCGCAACAAACCCCGCTCTTTTTTAAAGAGCGGGGAAAAATTTATTCTGTAATTATTGTCTGCTCAACGCTCATCTCAAAAGGATTATGAATTTTGGAATAAAACTTTATTTCCGCTTTTTTCAAATAACTATCCATGTATTTTTCAAAAGAAGGGTACATAAATAATATGTGGCTAGCTTTAACTTTCGGTTCATTTACCCAAGTTCCGCTTTCGTTTTTAACTCGCTCGGTTTTAGTGTCATAAACTTTTAAAACATGAAAACCAAATTCTGTTTCTACCAATTCCTGAGCCAATTCTCCTTTTTTCAAATTAAAAGCCGCAGCTTCAAATTGAGGGATCATTTCTCCTTTTCCAAACCAACCCAAATCTCCGCCTGTTTCTCTGGTTCCATCCTCTCCGTACAATCCGGCCATTTCCTCAAAGTTGGCTCCGTTTTTAATCTGTTCCAAAACATCTTGGGCCTTTTGGCGAATTTCACTCAAAGCGACTTGGTCGGTTTGAACCATATCTGAAACTTTGCTTTGCAAAACAAAAGGGCGAATTACTTTTGCTTCATAAGCCTGCATATTCCAACCATAACGTTTTATAAGTTCTTTTTCCAATTCATCCTCAGATTCAAACTGTTCCAAAACTTGTTTTTTTAAATCTTCTATATCCTTTTTTTCAATTTTAATATTTAGATTTTTTGCCACTTGAGAAATCATCAAATTATTGGCCAAACGCCAAACAACTTGATCAGACATTTGTTCTTGAGTGAGTTCCATAGCCACCCCACCGTTATTTTGTTCTTCGTAATTTTTCATTGTCCAGATAGCTTTCATATCGTCAAGATAGTCAACATAAGCAATTTTTTGACCATTCACCGAAGCAAGAGGTAATCGCATAAATTTTGCCGAATAATAAGCAAATCCGTCAGTCGCTCCGGCACGAACTCGAACGAAACCAAAAATTCCAATAACTACCAAAACAATAAAAACCAAGGCTCCAAAACCGTATAAAAACATCTGTTTGTTTTTAGAAATTTGTTTATTATCAGCCGATAAAACGACTTCCTGTGAAGAATTTTTTTCTTCCGCGACAAGATTTTTGTTTTCGTTGGTATTATCCATACTTTCAAAAATTAAAAATTAATTATGGTTAAAAAAATAATTCCACCATTTTTTATAATTTGGCAGATTTGATTTTATCACATTATTTTCCGTTTGTCCATCTGTTTCTTCATTTAACCCTTTTATCACCGCGACTTGCTCACCCGGCTTACTTAAGTTCATTTCTAACCGCGCTCTTTTTTCCAAAAATTCATCGGATTGAAAATATGACAAAAGCTCCAAAGAACGAAGTTTTTTTGTTTCCAGAACTGAAAATTCTTTTTTAAGACGTTCAATTTCTTTTTTCACTTGATAGTCTTGATAAAAAGAACGAGTAAAAGCTACAGAAACAACCGTAAAAATTCCCAGCATAACAAACAAAAACCAATAGGAATAAAATACTTTTTTAAATTTTTTTCCTTCATTTTGCATAAAAACTACTTTTTTCTATTTTTCAAAGTTTCCTCCAAGCACTCTTTTATTTCTCTGAGGTCCCCGGTCTCTATCATCGAAAGATTATTGATAAACATATCTATGATTTCATCCGTATCCAAATCTTTTTCTTTTAGCCAAAAATCATTTTTCAATCTATTGACAAGACGAAATATCTTTTCCGGGTTGGAAATTTTATTTAACCGCAGCAATTCTTGACGCTGATTATTTTCCAAAGAAAGATCTCCAAAATTAAATACTTTGGCTAAAAGACCTTTTTTAAAATATAAAATATTTTGCACTTCGTAAAGATTGACTTCCAACACCTCTTCATCAAAAAAACCGCCGCTTTTAAAATCAATTACCCTCTTGTCCGTTAAAACGCAAAAATTTTTGGTCCTGACCAATACCACCTTTAAAAACAACAGCAAGCCAATAAAAACTGAAAAAATAAAAGCGGTTATACCATACCAACCCTGCGAAAACAACCAAAAAGCAAAGTAAGATGGAATTAAAATAAACACCAAACCCAAAACTATGTACCATATTTCATTCAGGTAGCTTTTTTTGATAATCGCCAAAATATTTTCATCTTTTTCCAAATTTATTCTTTTTACCAAAGACATAGGTAAATTTACTTATAGTGTTTTCAAAATTTTTCTCGTTACTTCTCTATCGTCCCAAGGAATTTTCTTTCCACCTTCAATTACAATACAAGGTTCCGTACCTTTGGCGGTAATAGCTACAACATCCCCCGCTTTAGCTAAACTTAAAGCTTTTTTGATAGCTTGCTCCCTATCTATCACGATAAACAAATTTTCTTCGTCTTTTTTACCTGTTTCACGCACACCAACTGCCAACATTTCTGCGATCTCTTTCGGATTTTCGTCAAAACAATTTACATCAGTGATAATTACAATGTCACAAAGTTGACCGGCGATTTTTCCCATCTCTTTTCTTTTGCTTTTGTCTCTACCACCACCATCACTGCCGATAATCCCGATAATTTTTTTATCTCGCACCAGATTGCGCAAAGTTTCAAACAGCGCAGTCAAACTCATACTTTCATGCGCGTAATCAACCACTACATTGAAATTTTGCCCTTCCTCTATAAACTCCATCCGACCTTCAACTTTTTTGACCACCGCAATTCCTGTCGCTATCTTTTCCAACGGTAATAAAAATATTTTACCGATCGCAATTGCCGGCAAAGCGTTATAAATATTAAAAACTCCGGCCAAATTTAAGTTGAATAAAAAATTATTAACTTCAAATTCGGTTTTTTGTCCTTCAACTTTCAAAATTCTGGCATTTAAAGAATTTTCTTTTTCCACCAAATATTGATCTCTTTGACCAAAAGCTATTTTTTTATCAGCTTCAAATCGCAGAAAATATTCGGCATTTTCATCATCCGTGTTTGCAATAATTATTTTTTCCATTTTTTTACCGTCAATAATTTTTCTTTTGTCTTTATTTAAACCGGCAAAAATTTTCCCTTTATCTCTACGCAGGTTTTCAAAACCACCATGACGTTCTTGGTGTTCTGTACCTAAATTGGTAAAAACACAAATATCATAGTGCAAACCGAAATGACGAAATTGCAAAATACCCTCAGACGATGTTTCTATCACCGCATATTTACAACCATTTTTCAACATTTGCGCCATCATTTTATGGATCTCGCCACGACCAAGCATGGTCATCTTTTTATCGTTTAGATATCGATTGTTTCCATCTTGAAATTCAACTGTGGACATTAATCCAACCTTGTTACCGGTTTGTTCCAATACCGAGGCGATAAAACGACAGGTGGTAGATTTGCCTTTGGTGCCGGTAACACCGATAACAATCATTTTTTTTGCCGGACGACCGTAACACCAATAAAAAAAGACTGAAACCAAGTAATGATAAAATTTCTTTAAAAAACTTAACATAATTATTCAAATTTCAAACTAACTTCATAAACTACTTGTTGTAATTTATTCAAAGCTTGTTTGGCCTGATCAAACTTTTGACGATTATAACCGGTTAAATTCATATCTACCAATTCATTGATTATTTCTTCTGCTGTTTTATAACAACGCTTAACTTCGGAAATATTTCTTTCCGTTGCTGATTTTATGGCAAATCTCAATATTTCACCCGGTACATCACATAATCCACCGATATAAATATCCGAATCTATTTTTAAATCTCTGATTCTGCTTATTTTTTTATCCTCCACAAAAGACAGAAAAAGTTCAGCTTCTGCATATTCTTCCAATGCTGCTTTGAAAGACCCTTCATCAAACAGGTCAGCGGTGGTTTTATATTTTTTACTTAGAGTTATAAGTATTTTTTTAGCTTCATTTAATGAATTTTTGGCTTCGTTTATATTTCCTCCCTGAAGAGAAAAAATGGTTTTTTTAGCCAAAAATTGAGCATCACCGGCAAATTTTATTACTTCTCTTCTCTTTTGAGCATAAGCCAAAAGCTCTTTTCGAACTGTTTGTAAAAATTTTTTATCCAGCATATAATATTGACAAAAATTAACTTATCCACTGTTTTTGAAATCAGGGACTTGATTTTTTTCTAAATTTAGTATATCATAACGAGCGTTATTTTGTCTAATCCAAGCCAAGATAAAATATGGGCCGGTAACCCCTCACCTATACCTTTATGTTTTACGTTTATCTTATAAAAAGTAAAATAGATGAGAGCACCTACATTGGCTATACAAACGATCTAAAAAGACGCTTGGTTGAACACAACAAAAGACTGAATAAGTCTACCAAGAACAAAGCGCCTTTTGAGCTCGTTTATTACGAAGCTTATAAAGAAATGGCTGACGCAAAACATAGAGAATTTAATTTGAAACATTTTGCTAAAGCTTATCAACAGTTAAAACTACGCCTTAAGGACAGTCTAAAGGCATAGGTGAGGGGCCGGTAGCTCAGCTGGTAGAGCAATTCCCTTTTAAGGAAGAGGTCCCGGGTTCGAATCCCGGCCGGCCTACAAAACACATTATCTAAAGTATAAGATAGTGTTGTTTTTAGGAAAACAACAAGGTTGTTCTAAAATATATTAAAGTACATTAAAAAACAGGAGGAAGAAGAAGATGTGTAAGAATCCTAAGGTAGAACTGGCAAAAAAGAAAAAAAAGCTCAGGGGATTGAAAAACGAAATTGCTAAAACTGGAAACAATCTGTGCAGAGTGATCAAAAAAGAAAGATTTGACTTGGAAGAAGTCCAGAAAACCACGATCAAATTGCATCAGCTTACCGAAGATGCTGACAGACTGGAAAAGGAAATTTTCATCTTGGAGCAAGCTCTACAAAAAGCTCAGGAACTTTCTCCCGCCTAACCAGGGCGGGATTTTTTATTGCTAAATTCTGTTTTTTTGTTATAATCAATCCAATATATGCAAATATCCTACCTTACTTTTGGCTGTAAACTTAATCAAGCGGAAACTGATTCCTTGCGCAGAGCTTTGGAAAATTTTGGTTACCAAACTGTTGATTTTGACTCTGGAGAAAATGTTTGCATTATCCGCGCCTGTGCAGTTACGTGTGGCGCTTCTTCTACCACTCGCGAACATATCCGCCGCGCCAAAAGACAAGGCTCTTATGTGATTGTCGCCGGTTGTCTGGAAAACAAAGAACTATCAGAGATTGACTTTGTCGGGCAAACCAACGAAATGATTATTGAGCATCTTTTGGAAAATTTTTATCCGCAACCGCAGGTTTCAAAACAACAAACTTTATTAACAGAAAAAACTCGCGCTTTTGTCAAAATTCAAACCGGATGTAATTTTCAATGCTCTTATTGCATTATTCCTTCTTTTCGCGGAAAATCTATGAGCCGTAAAACGGAAGAAATTATCATCGAATTGAAAATGCTAGAAAAACAGGGTTACAAAGAAGCGGTTTTAACCGGCGTAAATATTTGCCAATACCAAGACGGACCGGATAAATTGGCCGATTTATTGATGGAAATTTTGAAAAAAACCAAAATTCCTCGTTTTCGCCTAGGATCGCTTGACCCTCGTCTTATTGATGATAAATTAATAAAAATTTATAAAAACCCTCGTCTGCTTCATCACTGGCATTTATCGCTACAATCCGGTTCTGACAATATTTTGAATTTGATGAGACGCGGTTACGGCACCGCTACTTATAAAAAAATTGTGAATAAAGTCAGATCTTTTTATCCGCATTTTTCTTTTACCACCGATATTATTGTCGGCTTTCCCGGGGAAACAGAAAATGATTTTCAAGAAACTTTAGATTTTGTAAAAAAAATACAATTTACCAAAGTTCATATTTTTCCATTTTCTCCTCGACCCAATACTCCGGCCAAAGATATGAAACCGGCGGTACAAGATAAAATCAAAACTGAAAGAGTAAAAATATTAACTGATGAGTCTTATAAAACAGCTCAAAAATTTGCAGAAAATTTTTATGATCAAAGAAAAAAAATTCTTTTTGAACAAAAAAAATCAGGCTTCTGGTTTGGTTACTCGCCTGAATATTTTAAAATAAAGATAAAATCGGATAAAAATTTACACAACAAAATAGTTACTGTCAAACTTTCCGAAAAAAATCTTATTATCGAATAGCGGCCACTTCGTTTATTAAACTGATTATTTTTTCTTTTTTGGTAATTGGCAAAACCGCATGCAAGCGTTCACCTAAGTTTTGACGCTTGTTTTTATTTTCAAGCAATTCTTGAACGGTTTTACCGAGTTTCAAGCCGTTGTCCCAAATTTCATTCATCAACATTACGGCATTTTTTTGCGCTAAGTATAGCGCATTTTCCAACTGATGAGAATCAGAAATTGGTAACAAGATAGCCGGTTTTTTTAATAAAGCTAGTTCAGTAATAGTTCCAAAACCAGCGCGACACACCACCAAATCCGCAGCCGCATAAGCATATTTCATTTCCTCGTCAAAAAATTTATACATCTTATAATTAGGGAAAAATTTAACCGCTTTTTCCGCCATGTCGGAAGAGCGTTCCTTGCCAACCAGATGAACAACATGCCAAGTTTTTGGCCAATGGTTCATAGCTTCCAAAATCATTTTATTTACTTTAAAAGAGCCCGTTCCACCTCCCAACGCAAAAATCACAGGTTCATTATCGGTTATTCCCAATTTTCTTTTTGCTTGTTCAATGTCATCAAATTTTAAATCTCTGGCCGGATTACCTATCCATTCGGATTTAACCATAGGAAAATATTGCAAACTTTCATTTATCGCTACGGTTACTTTGGTGGCCGTATGACTCATCAGTCTATTGGCCAAACCAGGACGTACATCTTGCTGATGAACCCAAGATGGAATTCCTAGAACTTTACCGGCAAAATGAACTGGTACACTCACAAAACCGCCGGCAGAAATCAAAATATCCGGCTTTTCTTTAATCAAAAAAAACAAGGAGTGGAGGAAGATAAATCCAAATTTAAACAAATCATGTATATTTTTGATTGAAAAATAACGTCTCCATTTGGCCGTAAAAATAGCGCGATATTTTATACCTCGTTTTTCAATAATCTCTCTTTCTGGCCCTTTACGCGTTCCTACCCAGATAAATTCCGCATCCGGATAAGCTTGCTTGTAAGTTTCATATACAGCCAAAAGCGGTGTTACCGGCCCCAATGTTCCCCCACCGGATAAAACTATTTTCATACATTATAAAAATTTCGTAATTTCGTATTATTTTTGTAAGTTCGTATGTAATTAATAATCTCTTAATTTACTTACTATATTCATGTTCTTTATTCTTTCCAAGGCTTTGGCTTCAATTTGACGGATGCGTTCGCGAGTTACTCCAAACTCTTGACCGACTTCCTCCAAAGTATGCGTTACTCCGTCGCTTAAACCAAAACGCATTTCCAAAATTTTCTGTTCACGAGGTGCTAAATCTTTTATCGCGCTTTTTACATAATCGCGTAAAATTTGCAAACCGGCAGATCTATCCGGAGAAATATTTTTTACATCTTCAATAAAGTCTTGTAACGAAGAATTATCATCATCACCGACAGATACTTCTAAAGACACAGTATCTTGTGAAATCTTGATAATATGATTGATTTTATCTACTTCTTCTCCCATTTCCGCCGCCAACTCTTCGGCTGTCGGATCACGCCCTAAATCTTGGAGTAATCGGCGTTGTACTTGTTGAAAACGATTGATAGTTTCCACCATGTGTACCGGAATACGGATAGTACGCGATTGATCAGCCAAAGCGCGAGTAATAGCTTGCCTTATCCACCAAGTGGCATAAGTTGAAAATTTATAACCTTTGCGATGATCAAATTTTTTAACAGCTCTAAACAAACCGATATTTCCTTCTTGGATCAAATCAAGCAAAGATAAACTTTTACCGACAAATTTTTTGGCGATAGAAACTACTAAACGCAAATTCGCTTCAATCAATTTCCTTTCAGCCGCTTTTTCTCCTTTTTCTTTTCTCTTGGCCAAAGAAACTTCTTCCTCGGTACTTAGAAGAGGAATTTTACCTATTTCTCTCAAATACATTTGGATAGAATCGGCGGAAATTTGACCCAAATCAAAAGGTGTAGCCATATCCGGTTGTTCCCCCTGAAATTCTCGCAAAATTTCTTTATGCGCTTCACGATTACCCAGCAAGCCGGTTTCATTTTCAACCAAAGAAATACCGTTTTTTTCCATTAATTCCAAAAACCCTTCATATAAATCCAGATATCTCTCCGGTCGATTAAAAACAGTATTTAGCTCCACTTCCGTGATAAATCCACGACTACGTCCTTTGTTTATCAAACTCCAAACCCTTTCTTCGCCGGGTTCTTGTACTTCTTCCAAAACAAAAACCGGTTTTTTGATTTTCCCTTTTGTTTTTTTTACAAGCTTAACAACCTTCTTTTGTTTGAAAGTTTTTTTAACTTTTTTAGCAACAACTTTTTTGGCAACTTTTTTCTGAGGCTTGGTCGCGATTTTTTTCTTTTTTTGTTTAACACTCTTTTTGATCGCGACTTTTTTAAAAATTTTTTGTTTTCTTACAATCTTAACCGAGGCTTTCTTGATCTTTTTTTCTTTTTTTAATTTAACTCCGGATTTTTTCATAATTTTTAAATTTTAATTTTATTTAATTGAGAAAGCTCGTTAAAATATTTTTCCACCTCTTTAGTATCGCCTTTTTCTTGAGCTTCGTTTAATAAAAATTTTATTTTATCTTTTTCATTTTTTAACCATTCCTTACGTATTTCTTCAAAAATTTTATAGAATGTTTCTTTGATTTCTTTATCATCTTTATCGCCGAACTCTTTTTCTCCTTTCATCAAGACGATAGTCGCCGTTTCTTGCTGCTTTTCATCAAAAATAAAAGTAAACGGACCGTTTTTTTCAGAAGCGGCTTTATCATTATAGCTGTTTTTAATATTTTCGTAAAGTTCGCTAAATTCCGACAAAGAAAAATAATCTCTATCCATCTTTGGTCCAATTTCCAATAAAAAAGCAGGGGTTTTCAATAAAATCGCCAAAAATTGTTCTTCCAACATTCTGCTACGACTATTAAAAAGTTCTGAAGCTTTATTATAATTTTTTTCATCTTCTTTTTTTGGCTTATTGAACTCCTTTTTACCAAAACTTCTCATGGTTTGACGTAGCAGTTCGGTTTGAACACTAAATTTGTCCGACATTTTTTGTAACCAATAATCTTGTTCTATTTGCTCGGGTATTTTACTTATTTGCTTCAACAGTTCTCCGGCAGCTTTCTTTTTTTGTTGTGAATCTTGCAGAGAATACTTTTTCAAAACATTTTCAAAAAACCATTCCATGATAAGTTTAGCCTCATCAACAGCCATAAACCAAACTTCCGGATTTTTTTTCAAACATTCATCCGCATCTTTTCCGGAATTTTCCGGAATTTGGATAACTTTTACATTCATACCTTGAGCTATAGCCGTATCTATCCCTCGTTTAGCCGCATTTTCTCCGGCATTGTCTTTATCAAAAGCCATAGCTATATTTTTGGTAAATCTTTTAATCAGACTTATTTGTTCTGCCGTCAAAGCCGTACCTGAGGCCGCGATAACATTTTTCATCCCCGCTTGATGACAAGCCAACACATCCATCTGACCTTCTACCAATACTGCCAAATCTTTGTTTTTTATTTCTTGTTTTGCTTTATTTAAACCGTATAAAACTCTAGATTTATCATAAATTTCCGTTTGCGGCGTATTAACATATTTACCGCCGGAACTTTCCGTTTCTACCAAAACTCTCCCGGTAAACCCGACAACATTACCGTGTACATCAAAAAGCGGAAACATGATTCGCCCGCGAAATCGATCAAAATAACCGGAACCTCTTTCTTTTTTGAGCGATAATCCCGCAGCCACGATATCATCTATATTAAAACCTTTTTTCAATAAATATTGAGTTAATAAATCCCATTGATCGGAAACAAAACCTATCTGCCAGTCTTTTATCATCTCTAAACTCAACCCTCTTTTTTCCAAATATTCTCGCGCCGGTTTAGCTTGGCTCATTTCCAATAAAAAGTGGTGAAAAAAATTCGCAGCTTTGGAATTTATTTCCAACAATCTGTTTTTCTTGTCTTTATTAACTTCAGTAACAAAATTTTGAGTCAGTTTTACTCCGGCCCTATCTGCCAATAATTTCAAAGCCTCGGGGAAATTTATACCTTCTATCTCTTGTAAAAAAGAAAAAATATCTCCTCCTTTACTACAACCAAAACAATGCCAAATTTGTTTTTCAGGAGAAATCATAAAAGAAGGAGTTTTCTCGTGATGAAAGGGGCAATTGGCTTTCCAATAAGCGCCTGCCTTTTTCACCGGAATATACTCCTCTATCAATTGCTTGATATCTATTTTGTCTTTTATGGACTGGACATCGTTCATAGATATAATCCGAATAATACAAATTAGTATCCGAATTCCCCAAATTTTGTCGAAATCCGAATTATTCGGGGCATTCGGATAAATTCGTAGATTCGGATTATGTTTTAACTATCACAGATTTAAGCCAAAAAGTCAATCATCTGACTATTCTTTCCTCAGTGCTTCAATTGGATTTAAATTCGCCGCTTTTTGAGCGGGATAAAGTCCAAAAATTAAACCTATAACTCCTGAAAAACCAACTGCCAAAATTACAGATGAAAGCGGTACAATATAAACCCAAACAAAATTATAAGAAACAGCCACTAAGTAAATAAGCAATGCGAAAATCGCACCCAAAATAATTCCCAAAATTCCACCGCTTAGTGTTAAAATAACAGCCTCGGATAAAAACTGCCAAAGAACATCTTTGTTGGTAGCCCCAACCGCTTTGCGTAAACCTATTTCAAAAGTTCTCTCAGAAACGGAAACATACATGATATTCATAATTCCAACTCCACCAACCAAAAGAGAAATACAAACTAAAGCAACCAAGAGTAAAGTTAGTCCGTCCACTACACTACCGAGCATTTGTGCGGCTTCTTCCATAGTATTTACAGCAAAATCATCTTTGTTAGGATCAGTAATATCATGGTTATCTCGCATTATTTCTTCTATTTCCGCTACTGTTTCTTTAATTTTTTCCCGATCTTTTACTTTAGCTATAATATTTATAAAATAATCAACTCCTAAAATTCTCTTTTGCATGGTTTTGGCCGGCAAAATTATCAGGTTATCCATATCAAAACCAAAAGTCGCACCACGTTTGGCCGCCACTCCGACAACTTTAAACGGCTTACCTTTTATATACACGGTTTTGCCCACCGCTTCATCTTCGCCAAAAAGAGCGTCTTTGGTAGCGTGACCTAAAATTGCCACTTGAGAAAGGGATTCTTCCTCTTCTTTAGAATAAACTCGACCGGAATCCAGTTGAAATTTTTCCACTTCGGGAAAACTATAACCCTGTCCCCATAGTAAAGTTGTCTTATTTTCACTTTGGTATTTTACCACCGCTTGCCCAATAACAAGCCCGTAAGCTGATTCTATATTTCTATGCTTCCCCACATCTATCAAGTCTCTTTCTTTCAAAGTGGTGATAGTAATCCCGATAGCCATACCCATCGCATTTTCACTGGAAGTTTTTTTGGTCGCCGGCACTTTTACTTCCACGGTAATGGTATTGGGTGAATAAATTTCTAACTGACTCATTACCATCTTGTCCAAGCCTCGTCCGGCAGCCATAATAGCAATAACCACTGCAATACCAATACTCACTCCAAGAATTGTCAAAAGAGTGCGGGTTTTCTGCGCCAACAAAGCACTGTAAGCAAGTTTTAGAGAAACATAATTCATAAAAAATCCTAAACCCTAAACAATATTAAATATATAAATTTTATAATCTTAAATATTCAAGTGAATCTTTATTATTCGGGGCATTCGAATAAATTCGTAGATTCGGATTATTTTATTCGTAACGTAGTGCTTCTATCGGATCAAGTCTGCTTGCTTTACGCGCCGGAATAATTCCAAAAACCAAACCTACTCCGACAGAAACAAAACAACCCAAAAATATCGCAGAAAAAGAAATAATAAATTCCCAATCATAACCCAACCCTTGAGCTATCCTAGCTACAACAAAAGAAATCATAACTCCCAAAAAGATTCCTATAATTCCGCCAAGCGAAGTTATCATTACCGACTCTATCAAAAATTGAATGGTGATATTTTTGTTTTTCGCACCCACTGCTTTACGCAATCCTATTTCTCTGGTTCTTTCCTGAACTGCGGCAAGCATAATGTTCATAATTCCAACCCCTCCCACAAGCAGCGCGATAGCGGCTACAGCCACCAAAAACATAGTCAGGGCGTCAGTTATTTGCGTGACCGATTCCAATCCTTGTGCCATGGAACGAATAAAAAAATCATCATTTTCCGGATTATCTATATCATGTCGCTCGCGTAAAACTATTTTGGCTTGATCCACCGCACTTTCTACATTTTTTGCTTCGTCAACTTTCAATCTAGCAAAACTGACATGATCTATCCCGAGCAATAATTTTTGCGCCGTGGTCAAGGGAATGAAAATCTGGTCGTCTTGATTTTGCATCCCGGAAACTCCTCTTTCTATCATCACCCCAATAACAGTAAAGAAGGTTTTTTTAATTTTTATTTGTTTACCGAGCGGATCTTCGTCCAAAAAAAGATCTCTGGCTGCATCATAGCCCAATACTGCTAATCTAGAATTTGTCTTTTCTTCTTCCTGAGTAAAAAATCTTCCTTTTTCAACTTTAGTGTCTTCCACCAAAAGATATTCGGCATTGACACCGGTAAAATTAGTATCTATTTTTTGATCTTGCCAAGAAACAGTGTCTGTGCCTTTGACATAACCGGTACCGGCAATAAAATAAGGGATTTCTTTGATCAGTTCTTTTATGTCGCCGTCAGTTAGAGTTGTTATAACCACACCCATCACCGAAGCCGGCGGACCTTTTTCATCCGCTTTACCTGGGAGTATACCTACCAGATTTGTTCCCATACTTTTTACTTGATTGAGAATCAGACTTTGCGCCCCAGCACCAACTGACATTACTACAATCACCGACATCACGCCGATAACAATTCCAAGCATTGTCAAAAACGACCGAATTTTATTTCGGCCGATTATATGCCAAACATTTTTGATATTTTCAAAAATATCCATAAAATTATTTTACCAACTCTGTGGCTATTTGCGCGATCTGACGATTAATAACTTTTTCATCGCTTTCTATAACTCCGTCTTTGATACGTAAAATCCTTTTAGCATGTTCGGCGGTATAACGCTCATGAGTTACCAAAATTATAGTTTTTCCTTCTTCGTTTAACGATTGTAATATTTTCATAACTTGTAATCCAGATTTACTATCTAGATTTCCTGTCGGTTCATCCGCAAAAATGATTGAAGGATCATTGACCAAAGCGCGGGCTATCGCCACTCTTTGTTTTTCACCACCGGATAATTGCGAAGTATAATAATTCAAACGATGTTCCAATCCCACATTAACCAAAGCTTGTTTAGCTTTATAGACGCGGATATTACTATTACTCACCCCATCATAAAGAAGTGGCAACATTACATTTTCCAATACTGTAGTTCGCGGTAAAAGATTGAAAGATTGAAAAACAAAACCCACTTCTTTACTCCTCATCTGAGCCAGCTCATCATCATTTAATTTACTAACATCTCTGCCTTTGAAAAAATATTTTCCACAGCTGCTTTTATCCAAAAAACTCAAAATATGCATGAGAGTGGATTTGCCCGAACCGCTCGGACCCATTATCGCCACAAATTCACCTTCTTCTATTTGAAAGCTCATTTTATGAAGTACGGGTGTTACTACCTCGTCATTCACATACTCTTTACATAAATCTGTAACTTTTATCAATGACATATTAACGAGTTGAAATGATTATTTCTTCGTCTTGTTGTAGACCTTCTAAGATTTCCACCTTACCGTCATCAGCTCGTAAACCGGTAACAATCTGTCTATCCTGAGCTTGGCCGTTTACCAAAACCCGCACAAAACGACCGTTATCTCCGGACCTTAACGAACGACTCGGAATATACAAAACATTTTCACGTTTATCGGTTTTCAAAACGACGTTGGCAGTCATCCCGGATTTAATTTCTCTGTCTGTTTCTTCCAAAGCCACTTTAATTTTGTAATACACCACATCTTGAATTATAGTAGCGCTATAATCTATATTAACGAGTTTACCGACAAATTTTATTTCATCACCATAGGCATCTAGAGTTATCACCGCCGGATCATTTAATTTGATTTTTGCCACATCGGTTTCGGGAATGTCCACTGTAATTTCAAAATGAGGTGTCAACAAATTGACCATTTTTTCCGAAGGCAAAATTTGCTCACCGACTTTTTTATTTATTTTAGCTACCACCCCGTCAATCGGTGCGCGAATAATAGCTTTTTCTCTGTTAGCTTGAGCCTGATACAACAAAGCTTTCAAAGCCGCTACATCAACTTCTCTTGGCGGATTTACTCTGCTTTGATAACTAGCCAAAGCCTGATCATAGGAAGCTTGTTTGATATTAATATTATTGGTTACTGTATTTTTTACAGTATTCAAATCGCTAAGCGCTTTATCATAAGCCAGCTTATAGGTACTATAACTGTTTTTGGCGTTAAAAATATTTTGTTTTTGTAAAATAATATTAGAGTAGTTGGTGGCAATAGTTGAGCGCTGAGTTTCGATAGTGGTTTTCTTGGTATCAAGCGCAGCTTGGGTCAAAGTACCAACCGGCGGAGTTGCGCGCAAAACATCACCGACCATAGTCAGTAAAGTGTTCATAGAAGAAAGAGCTTCTTCAATAGCATCCAGACCGTTATCAATCTCTATATAAACACTCTGTGAAGTCAAAGACAAGGTTTTATTTTTTGCCTCATTTATTTTTTCTTTAGTCAAAGGGTACTGATTTTCCGCTTGAATTTTTTTACTACTATCAAGCGCGGATAAATAAGTTTCAAAATCGTCATTGGCTAGCTTATTATCAATTCCCAAAATATTATCCGCCTGGGTCAAAGCGCTATCCAAAGCACTGCCAGCGGTTTTAATATAAGCCACGGCGGTTTTGTAAGCACTGTCAACTATAGCACTACTATCACCGCCTTCAGTCATTTTCAAATTATTTTTAGCAGTTTCCAAAGCTGTTTCCGCTTGAGCTACGGCGCTTAGAGCGTCTACTCTGGCTTGATCCAAAGCTGCCTCTGCCACATCCACGGCTGCTGCATAATATCTTTTGTCTTCATCGGAAATTCCGGTTAAACGTTGTTGTAAATTAGCATTGGCTTGAGCCACAGC
>Ga0116172_10000878_pt1 | contig 28423 bp, 22 predicted proteins | sample AD_UKC083_MetaG_FD_89799 | JGI IMG/M metagenome (GOLD analysis project Ga0116172, IMG submission 89799) | Active sludge microbial communities of municipal wastewater-treating anaerobic digesters from USA - AD_UKC083_MetaG | ecosystem: Engineered > Bioreactor > Anaerobic > Digestate | place: USA... | reverse complement strand
TGGTGAACTTCGACAAAGCCAACGCTGAATTCTGGAACGAGCTCTGCGGAAGCACATTCGCGCAATATCTCGGCATCCGGGACCACAGCGAGGCATCCCTGCAGCGCTTCGACAGCGCATACATGGCTTTATACCCCTACCTGTTCGAGAGGGTCTCTCTGACGGAACTGGCGGATAAACGGGTGTTGGAGGTTGGCCTGGGTTACGGCACGCTGGGACAGAAGATCGCAAAGGCGGCGGCAGCCTATGTAGGAATGGATATCGCCGAGATGCCCGTCAGGATGATAAGGCACCGATTGGCCATGGCAGGTGTGCCGGGAATGGCGGTCCGCGGGAGCATGCTCGAGTGCCCGTTTCCCGCAGAGAGCTTCGACGGGTTCGTGTCCATTGGCTGTTTTCACCACACGGGGGATGTGGCGCGGTGCATTGACGAAGCGTACCGGATCCTGAAACCCGGGGGAACAGCATACATCATGGTCTATAACCGGTTTTCTTACCGGCAGTGGTTGCAGTGGCCGCGGGAAACCATCGGAGCACTCCTGGACGAAACGGGATTGCGCAAAAGAACGGCAAAGCGTAGCTCCGAGGAACAGAGAAGGGCATACGACGCAAGCACCGACGGGGAGGCGGCACCGGAAACGGTCTTCCTGTCCATCGGTCAGCTTCGCCGGATGCTCCGTCGGTACTCTTGGGTCACCTTCGAAAAAGAAAATTGTACCGATCTTGCCATCTCGAGGTTGTGCTTCATCCCCCGGAAGACATTGCTGCCTTCTCTCGGCAAGACGCTGGGGCTGGACATCTACATTCGGGCCCGGAAGTGAGAATCCGCTCTATCTTCGCGCATCATCCATGATCCGCCCGCACCTGTGAGTTCGCGAATGAAATACAACATCCTTGTCTTATGCGATTTCAACCGCCGCTCGGCGAATACGATTATCGATCATGCAACAAGCTTCAAGAAGTACTCGTGCCACAACATCTTCTACGTCAACCCGGTTCGAAACAATAAACCCGAGTGGCTCAATCTCTCGAAATTCGATGTCCTGATCCTCCACTACTCGATCTACGTACTGGGCGATCACTACCTCAATCCGAGTTGGCGGCACTCGATCAGGGTGTCGCCGGCCGTCAAGATCCAGTTCATTCAGGACGAGTACCGAAGGGTCAACGAGTTCATCGACCGGATGAAGGAGTTGGGCATCAACATCCTGTACACCTGTTTCCCGGAGCAGGAAATGGAGAAGGTATACCCGGCCGACAAACTCCCGGGCGTGATGAAAATCAACACGTTGACCGGATATGTCCCCTCGTACCTAGAAAACAGGGTGCTCGATCTGCAGGGCAGGCGGCCCATCGATGTGGGTTACCGTGGCCGTGGCGAGGGGTTTTGGTGGCTGGGCACCCTATACCAGGAGAAATCCTTCATCGGCAGGGAATTCCTGCATCGCGCCGCAAAGACGGAGTTGACATGCGACATCTCGACGAGGGAGGAGGATCGCATCTACGGCAGGCGTTGGGTTCAATTTCTCAGGCAATGCCGCTGCACGCTTGGCACGGAAAGCGGGGCGAGCGTCATCGACTTCACAGGCCAGATCGAGGACCAGGTTCGCCAGTACTGCGAGCAGCATCCGTCCGCGACATTCGAAGTGGTGAGGGCGCGTTTTTTCAAGGACATCGAGGGGCAGATCCGGATGAACCAGATTTCACCCCGGGTCTTCGAATCGATCGGCTGCGGATGCGCCTTGATTCTCTTCGAAGGAGAGTACTCGAAAATCCTGACGCCGGATGTCCATTTCATTCCCTTGAAGAAGGACTTCAGCAACATTGAGAATGTGTTCGACAAGATTCGAGACCGGGCGTTCATCCGCGAGATGGCCGAGCGCAGCTACGAGGACATTCTCCGGTCGGGGGCCTACTCCTATCAGGCGTTCATTTCTTCATTTGACAAGAACCTGGGAGACTACATGGGTTCTTCGGCGGGACAGCATGCGATCCCCGCAACCGATCTAACCGGTTCGCGGACGTACATCCGCATGTTCAACATCACGGCAAAGTTGTTTATGTTTCTTTGCCGAAAGTTCGGACGCATACTCACCTATCTATATCGCATTCTCCATCGCCTGTTTCATCTTCTCAAGCAACTGATACAGTTCCATCCTTTCTTTCTCTCCGAAAAGCTCAAATTGATGTTAAAGACGATTCGACAGGCATAATGTTTTGCCCCGGCGCCAATTTTAATTGTAGTATGGGCTCATGGGCAGCGGGCAATCGCATCTTGCAAGGAGTAGAACATCGTGACCCCATCCAAGATAGAGGAAAACAACCCCCGGATCGCCCTCATTGGGGCGGGCTACTGGGGAAAGAACTTGATCCGCAATTTCAGTGAACTGGGCGCTTTGCGCGTCATCTGCGACAGTGATGAGGAGTTGATCCGGTCGTTCAGTACCCTCTACCCGCACGCAGACGTCTGCACCTCCTACTCGGACATCCTCAGACGGCTGGACATCGATGCCGTTGCCGTGGCGACGCCGGCAGAGACGCACGCCATGCTGACCCGGGAGGCACTGTTGGCGGGAAAGCACGTCTTCGTGGAAAAGCCGCTCGCGCTGAATGACCGGGAAGGAAAAGAACTGATCCGACTCGCCGAGGAGCGAGGATTGACACTGATGGTCGGACATCTTCTCCAGTATCACCCGGTTTTCAGAAGGTTGAAGGAACTCGTTGCAACTGGGTGCCTCGGACGGATCAACTACATCTACTCGCACCGACTGAATCTCGGCAAGATCCGGCGAGAAGAGAACGCCCTCTGGTCGTTCGCCCCGCACGACATCTCGATGATCCTGTCGCTGACCGGCGAGGAGCCGGAAAGCGTCCAGGCAACCGGGGGCAATTACCTCCACCGAAGGATTGCCGACGTGACCACGACACACCTGAATTTCCCCTCCGGCATCAAGGCACACGTGTTCGTCTCCTGGCTTCATCCCTTCAAGGACCAGAAACTCGTCGTGGTCGGCGACCGCAAAATGGCGGTTTTCGACGATACGGTCCCGTGGCCGCGGAAACTGCTTCTGTACCCCCACGAGATCGTGTGGAAGGATAGCATCCCTGTTCCCGCGAAGGGAGACCCCGAAGGAGTTTCCGATATCCCTGAGCAGGAACCTCTTCGCCTCGAGTGCCAGCACTTCCTACACTGCGTCGCGAAGCGGGTTCAGCCGTTCACGGACGGCCATGAGGGCCTTCGAGTCCTCAAGGTCCTCAACGCAAGCCAGCAGTCCCTGGATCATCAGGGCGTGAAAATCGGGCTCCGGGATTCCGCATCTGTAACTCGCGATGCGCTCCCCCTGTACTTTGCACACGAGACCGCCGTTCTCGACGACGGCTGTGACATCGGGGCGGGCACCAAGATCTGGCATTTCTCGCATATCCTCAAGGGCAGCCGGATTGGCGAGAACTGCAACATCGGCCAGAACGTTGTCCTCGGCCCCGACGTCACGATCGGGAAAGACTGCAAGATCCAGAACAATGTAAGCCTCTACAAGGGAGTGACCCTGGAGGACGGGGTCTTCTGCGGCCCCTCCATGGTGTTCACCAACGTGTTCAACCCGCGCGCTGAAATCCGAAAAATGGACGAACTGCGGCCCACGCTGGTGAAACGAGGCGCCACGATCGGGGCCAATGCCACTCTCGTTTGCGGGATCACCGTCGGCGAGTATTCCCTCGTCGGGGCTGGTTCCGTTTTGACGAAGGACGTGCCCGCCTTTGCGCTCATGGTCGGCAACCCGGCCAAAAGGATCGGCTGGGTATGCCGCTGCGGCGAGACCCTGCCGAAGAACCTGAAATGCCGGGCCTGCGGGAAGAAGTACAAACGCACGGCTTCAACAATCTCTGAGGCGTAATGACATGGCATCCCCTCTGACCATCGTAACCATCGTCGGAGCCCGCCCCCAGTTCATCAAGGCGGCCCCGATCAGCAAGACCTTGCGAAACGCCGGACACCGGGAACTTCTCGTCCACACGGGACAGCATTACGACTACGCGATGTCGGACGTGTTCTTCGACGAGCTGCGGATGCCCGAGCCCGATGTTAACCTGAGTGTCGGGTCCGGAACGCATGCCGAGCAGACGGCGGCAATGCTCCTCGGCATCGAAGGAGTCCTCACGGCGAACAAGCCGGACCGGGTCCTCGTTTACGGCGACACCAACTCAACACTGGCCGGCTCCCTGGCGGCGTCCAAGATGCATGTACCCATCGCCCACGTCGAGGCGGGCCTTCGCAGCTTCAACCGGGCCATGCCCGAAGAGATCAACCGTGTGTTGACGGATCACCTCTCCACGCTCCTGTTTTGCCCGAGCGGGACGGCCGTGAAAAATTTGGCCAACGAGGGTATCCGGGCGGGAGTTCATCTCGTGGGGGACATCATGCAGGAGGTCCTCCTGCTGACAAAGGATCACGCACGGATCCGGTCCCGCATTCTCGATACCCTCGGCCTTCGCGAGAAGCACTATCTGCTGGCCACCGTCCATCGAGCGGAAAACACCGATGACGTCCGGCGCCTCCGGCAGATTCTCACGGCCTTCAGCGAAATCAACGAACCGGTTCTGTTTCCCGTCCATCCCCGGACAAGGAAGGTCATGGAGGAATTCGGTTTTGCCACGGGACCGAATGTCCGACTGATCGACCCGGTCGGCTACCTAGACATGGTTGTCCTCGAACAATCGGCTCGGCTGATCCTGACTGATTCGGGCGGCATTCAGAAGGAGGCTTACTGGCTGGGGGTCCCCTGTATCACCCTTCGCGAGGAAACGGAATGGATCGAAACGGTGGAGACCGGATGGAATGTGCTGGCTGGATTCGAGACGGCTACAATCGTAAACTTTGCGAAATCCCTCCTTCCTCCAGCCTCTCGTCCGACCCTATATGGATGCGGGGATGTATCAACCCGCTGCGTTTTACTGCTTGAAAGTGGCGTTCCATAACCAAGCGGGAAGAAGCCATGGACGCTTTGTCTCCCTATACATCACGCAGAGTCAAGACGACGCCGCATGAGATTTCCGGCTTTGAATCGCACCCTGACGCTGCATTTGTGCAGGAAGATCAGACGTCGTGGCAGCCAAGAATCGGGAGGACGTACCGACACGGATTAAGTGAATTACCCCGCCTACAAGGCGGGGCATCTTGACAGGCGCTGAGGGGGATTGCATCCCCCTTGCCCCCGCACCGCATTCATCCCCGTCCACAGGACGGGGTATCCTGCGGAGTTTTCATGAACCGACCTGATACAAACGGGTTGCAAAATTCGAGTGCACAGGCATGGCTGAGAGCGTCAACGGAATCCTGTTGATATACAATCACCCGCCATGGAAGAGTGCGCCCACGATACTCGAACATGTGAACGCTTTTGCTGCCCATTCGCAATTCAACGTGTGGGCCGTCAACACGCTTGGGGGATTCCCGCCGGCGCTGCAGTCTCTGCGGTTTCGGGTCATCATCCTCCACTACTCGCTGTTCGGCTACTGGCCTCACCTCCAGTTGAGCGATTCGTTCCTACGTTACCTTTCGGAATGCGACAGCAGCTACAAGATTGCCTTTTTCCAGGACGAGTATCAGTTTTGCCAACAGCGGTTCGGCTTCGTGAATCGCTACAGGATCGATTCCATCTACACGCTTGTCGAGCCCGAATTGTTTGACGCGGTCTACGGGAGATATACCGGGGTCCAGTCGCTGATCTACACCATCCCGGGCTATGTGAGCGACAATCTCATAGAGCGGGGCAGGAAACTGGGAAAGCCGGACGAGGCCCGGCGCATCGATATCGGATACCGCGGACGGCAGCTCGACTATTCCATGGGCCGGGGAGCCCAGGAAAAGAGCGAAATTGGCCGTATCTTCCTGGAGAGGTCTCGCGGACTCGACCTCGCGCTTGATATCGGGATGGAGGAATCCGAGCGCATTTACGGCGAGGGGTGGTATGCGTTTCTCGCAGACTGCAGGGGGATCCTCGGGGTCGAGGCAGGGGTGTCCATCTTCGATCTCGAAGACCGCGTCCGAATCGGCTGCGAACGGCTGCTTTCGGAAAATCCGGGATTGAGTTTTGATGATGTTTCACGTAGACTTCTTAGCGTTTGGGAAGGAAACATTTATTACCGGACCATCAGCCCCCGGCACTTCGAAGCGGCCTCCCTGGGCGTCTGCCAGATCCTCTTCGAGGGAAAATACTCCGGCATTTTGCAACCGATGGAGCACTACATCCCTCTCAAGAAAGACTTCTCCAATTTCTGCGATGTGATCCGCCTGTTCCGCGACAAAGACGTTAGACGACGGTTGACGGGCAACGCACACCGTGACCTGATCGCCTCGGGGGCATACAGTTACAAGCATTTTGTGGAAGAGTTCGACCGGCACCTCCTCGATGAAGGCATTTGCCCGCAGACCGGCCCCAAAGAGACGCAGCGGGTCACGGAAGCGTTTGCCAAGGGCCGGATCCGGTTTGCCCTCCGGGCATTCCTCAAGGCGCTCCGGTATTACCCCTACCCGGGAAAGGACTTCATCACGAAGCCGATCAAACCCTTTGTGAAGAAATACCGCGATCTCCGGCTGAACGGCCGGAGAGGCCTTTTTAACCGACACGCGGGAGGAGAACGCTGATCATGTGCGGAATCGCGGGCATCGTCCACCTGTCGAGGGAGGCCATACCCGACCTGGACCGGAAACTCGGCGCCATGAACACGCTCCAGAAACACCGCGGGCCTGACGATGAAGGAACATAGAGCGTCATCCGGCCCTGTACGGAAACGAAGAGGTCTCGGACCGTTGCGTGTCTCTTCTCGAGAGACACTTTCTGCTGAAAGCCTAGGAACCGGGCAGGAATGGCCAAATCCGCATTCAACCATCTGGTCAAGAATTCGCTGATCTACGGGGTAGGCCAGGCTCTCAGCCGGTTCATCGGGTTTCTCCTTCTGCCGGTATTCACCGCCTACCTGTCTCCGGCCGACTATGGCATCCTGGCGATTCTCGGGGTCATGAATCTCGTGGCGACGGCCCTGTTCTCACTCGGGTTCGGCGCTGCGACGGGGCTGTGCTACTTCGAGGGGTGCCATCCGCTCCGAAAGGCCCAGACCATCTGGACGTCCCTGTTCATCCTGGCGGCATGCGTGCTTGCCCTGGGTGCGATGGCTATCCTGTTTCCGCAGAACATCAGCGGCATGCTCTTCAAGACGCCGGCTCATGCGCGTCTTGTCACGCTGTCCCTCCTGTCCGCGGGGACGGTGATCCTGAACCTGCAGCTCCTGCTGTACCTCATGTTCGAAAAACGAGCGTTGCTCTATGCCGCGATCTCCCTCGTCATCACGATTCTCACCCTGGGGATGAGCGTGCTCGCCGTCGTCGTCCTCGGCCGGGGCGTGGCGGGAATGGTCGAGAGCATTCTCATCGCGAATTCCATCGGGCTGGCCATGCTGGCCGTTCCGGCCGTCCGGGGCCTACCGTTTTGCCTGAGCGGGACCGTCGCCCGCGATCTGCTGCGGTTCGGCGTCCCGCTGATCCCCTCGTCCTTCTTTCTTTTCGTCCTTCAGCAGGGAAACCAGTACCTGCTGGAGCGATTCCGGGGGCTGGGCGAGGTGGGGATCTACGTCATCGGGTTCAATTTCGGTCTGGTCATGAACCTCCTAGCTACGGCTTTTTCGAGCGCCTGGTACCCCCACTTCATGTCGTACATGGATCGCCCGTCGGAGGCGCGGGATATCCTCAGCAGGGTCGTCACTTTCTACATCCTCGGGGCCGGCATGATCAGCCTTCTTTTCTATGCGGCGGCCCGGCCGGTGGTCCTGGTCATGACACAGCCGCCCTTTCACGAGGCATACCGCATGATCGGCCCGGCGGCGACGGCGTTTTCTCTCGGCGGCCTGTTCATGGTCCTCCTGCCGCCCCTGTACTATACGCAAGACGTGAAGTATTTAAGTGCGATACAGGGCGCAGCGGCTGCTCTCGCCGTCATCTTCAATCTCGTCCTGATCCCGACGCTGGGCATGGTCGGTGCAGCTGCAGCGCTTGTCCTGGGGAACCTGTCGCTTGTGGTGATCCAGCTTGCCTGGTATCGAGCCAGGCGCCGGACCTATGTTCAGATTGCGTACGAATGGAGGCGGATTCTCCCGTTCGGCGCCCTCTACGTCCTGTTCTGCTCTCTGACGCTGTGGCCGCGTCAGCTCACACTGTCTCACGAGATGGTTTTCTCGGGCTTTCTGGCGTTTAGCCTGGTATTCATGGGATACAGGTTCCTCACCGATGGAGAGAAGCGATTTATCACTTCAATTCTTCGCCGATATACGGTATAAATACCGCGTGCCGCGTTCTTCCTGGAGGGGGGATTTACCGGTGTTCCGTGCAAGCCTCGCTTATCGGGCCTGTGAAGACGTCGGCCGCCGTGAATGCGTCCGCCGCGGAGGCGGTCTCCCGGGCGCACGGTGAATGGCGTTTCGCGCGCGGCACAGCGCCTTTGATGGGAAGCATGTGAGCTTCATCAGGTCCTTCATAGGAGCGATCGCCGTCGGATTCACCCGGATCCTGGCCGACTGCGCGGGGGAGTATTACAGGCAACGGCTTGCCTCCTGCGGGGAGGACGTGGTCTTTTACCCCGGTGTATCGGTCGTCATGCCGAAGACCATCTCCATCGGAAATTCTACACACCTTGGGGATCGCTGCCATTCGCGGGGAGGCGGCCGGATCGCGATCGGGGAGTGGTGGCAGATTGCCAACAACGTCATCATCGCATCTGGCAATCATCCGATCGACGGCGGGCGGTATTGCGGAAAAACCGTATTCAAGGACATTCTCATCGGCAACAACGTCTGGATCGGATCCGGCGCCATCATTATGCCAGGGATTACCATCGGCGACAATTCGTTCGTAGCGGCGGGCGCCGTCGTCACACGCCCGGTAGAGGCCAATGTGATTGTTGCAGGCGTTCCCGCACGAGTGATCGGTGCGGTACCGACGAAGGACAGCCATGAAACCGACAACAGGAAATGAGCGGGAGCGATATCTTCCGCTCTTGACCGACGGCGTTTCCGACCCGTCATGCCCTCCGGGCATGCAGCGGGCGCGGTGCTCCTGCGGGCAGGGGAGTCTTCGCCGGGCACCCGACGTCGCGAACCGGATGCCTTCATGGTCGGCGGCAGAACATGAAGAGCAGCTTCCATTTTCACCGCATGACCGGAGTTGATAGACGATGTGCGGGATCGCTGGAATAGTCAGCCTGTCACAAGTCGCCATCCCGGAGATGGAGCGGAAGCTCAGGGCCATGAATGCGCTCCAGAAGCACAGGGGGCCCGACGGCGAAGGGTTCTGGAGTCATCCCTCGAAAGCCGCCGGGTTGGCGCACGTCCGCCTGAGCATTATCGATCTGACGTCCGGCGATCAGCCGATGACGGACCGGGCCGGGAACTGGATTGTCTTCAACGGGGAGATCTACAACTACATCGAGCTTCGAAAGGAACTGGGCGAGGAGAACTTTGTCACCACCTCCGACACGGAGGTCATCCTGCTTGCCTACCGGAAGTGGGGTGAGCGCTGCGTCGACCGCCTGAGGGGCATGTTCGCTTTTGCCATCTGGGATGAGAAGGACAGGCGCCTGTTCTGCGCGCGCGATCATTTCGGGATCAAGCCGCTTTACTTCACCGTCCAGGGAGGAACCCTGTACTTCGCCTCGGAGATCAAGGCCCTTCTTCCCTTCATGCCCGGAATCTCGACATGCGTGGAAGCCCTCAAGGACTATTTAGTGTTTCAGCTCTGCCTGAAGGAAAAGACCCTTTTCAAGGATATTCTCGAATTGCAGCCGGGCCACAAGCTCGTCGTCCGGAACGGGACGATCCGCACGGAGCGGTACTGGGAGGTCTACTACGATCTCGATTTCAATCACACCGGGAAGTACTTCCAGGAAAGGCTTCGGGAACTCTTCGACGACTCCGTTCGGGTCCATCTCCGGAGCGACGTCCCCGTGGGCGCCTATCTCAGCGGCGGCGCCGACTCGGGAATCGTGGCCGGGGCTGCAGCGGCCTGTTCAGGAGGGGGCGACTTCAAGGCCTTTCACGGCAGATTCGCCCTGGGGCCGCTCTATGACGAAAGCCCCTATGCCGCCGCGATTGCCGGCAAGTACGGCATGGAGCTCCACCAGATCGACATGACGAGCGGGGATTTCGCGGACTCCATCCGAAAGGTGATCTACCACCTGGACTACCCCGTGGCCGGCCCGGGCTCCTTCCCCCAGTATCACGTCTCCAAGCTCGCCTCCCGTCACCGCAAGGTGGTCCTCGGGGGCCAGGGCGGCGACGAGATCTTCGGGGGCTACGTCCGCTATCTGATCGCCTACTTCGAGCAGTGCATCAGGGGAGCCATCGACGGGACCCTGCGCAACGGAAACTTCATCGTGACGTACGAGTCTATCATCCCGAACCTGATCGCGCTTCAGAATTACAAACCCCTGCTCTCGGAGTTCTGGCGGGAGGGGCTCTTCGAGGACCTCGACAGGCGCTACTACCACCTCATCAACCGCTCACAGGACCTGAGCCGTGAGATCGACTGGCGCGGGCTGGGCGACTATCAGCCCTTCGAGACCTTTCAGAGCATCTTCAACGGCCGCAATGTCGGGAAGGAATCCTACTTCGACAAGATGACCCATTTCGACTTCAAGACCCTCCTGCCGGCCCTTTTGCAGGTGGAGGACCGCATGAGCATGGCCCACGGGCTGGAGTCGAGAGTCCCCCTCCTCGACCGTCCCATCGTGGAATTCGCCGCGACCATGCCGTCTGACATCAAGTTCAAGGACGGGACGTTAAAGAAAGTCCTGATGGACGCCATGGGGAATCTCCTTCCGGAGTCCATCCTGAACCGGAAGGACAAGATGGGGTTTCCCGTCCCCCTGGGCGACTGGATCCAGGGGGAACTCCGGGAATTCATCCTGGACATCTTCCACTCCCGGGCCGCAAAGGAGCGCCCCTACTTCAACGCGGAGGCCATCATCCAGGGCCTTTCGGAGGAGTCCAGGTTCGGCAGGAAGATCTGGGGTCTGCTGTCGCTGGAGCTCTGGCATCAGGAATTCCACGACCGGGAGCACCATTACAAGAAGATCCTTCAGGAGGACACGATACCATGAACATCCTGATTACCGGCGGGGCCGGATTCATCGGCTCCCATCTGACCGACGCCCTGCTGGCCGAAGGCCAGACCGTGCTCGTGATCGACAATTACTCGACGGGACGCCGCGACAACCTCTGCCCGCACGAGCGTCTGACCGTCGTGGAGGGCACCATCGCCGATTCAGCATTGGTCGACCGGATTTTCGACGACTTCAAGCCCGAGATCGTCGTCCACGCCGCGGCATCCTACAAGGACCCGGATGCCTGGTTCGAAGACGTCATGACGAACGTCGCGGGAACGGTCAACGTCGTGAAGGCCTCCAAGCGCTTGAAGATCGGCCGGCTCATCTATTTCCAGACATCGCTCTGCTACGGACTCCACCCCCTGGAGCAGCCCATCACGCTGACGCATCCCTACTACTCCGGCGGCTATGCCGGCGGCAGCAGCTACGCCGTCAGCAAGACCGGCGGCGAGCAATACATCGAACTGGGGGGCTTCGAGTTCCTCTCCTTCCGGCTGGCCAACGCCTACGGTCCCCGAAATCTGAGCGGCCCACTGCCCACGTTTTACCACCGGCTCACGACAGGCAAGCCCTGCTTCGTCATGGATACGCGCCGCGACTTCATCTACATCCGCGATCTCATCGAGGTGGTCCAGAAGGCCGTCCACGGGACGGGGACGAAAGGGTTCTACCACATCTCCAGCGGCAGCGACTTCTCCATCAAGGAACTCTTCGACGCGACCGTGAAGGCCCTTGGCATCAAACTGGAAAAGGACGTGGAGGTCCGCGAGAGAGGCGTCGACGATGTTTACACGATCCTCCTCGATCCCTCCAAGACGAACAGGGACTTTCAGTGGAGGACGACGACCCCTCTCGAAACGGGGGTCCGGGCGGCTATCGAGTGGTACAAGGTCCACGGGATCACCCAGACCTACACCCATCTCAAGCAGGGAGAGAAGACGTGATGCAGGATCTCTACGCGGCTTTCGAAGGGGCCCGCATCCTTGTCGTGGGCGGCGCCGGCTTCGTCGGGAGCAACCTGGTGAGGACCCTTCTCGACCGCGCTCGGCCGGGGAACATCACCGTGATCGACAACCTCCTGTCGGCCGAGCGCTTCAATGTCGCGGACGATCCCCGCCTGAGGTTCGTCGAGGGCTCCATCACCGACGATGCAATACTGGCAGGGCTTTCCGACGACCTGGACTATGTTTTTCACCTCGCAACGTACCACGGCAACCAGAGTTCCATCGCGGACCCGCTGGCGGACCACGAAAACAACACGCTCACGACGCTCAAGCTTTTCAATCAAATCCGCGGTTTCAAGGCGGTTCGGAAGGTCGTGTACTCCTCGGCAGGGTGCACCGTGGCCGAGAAGACGTTCGGCACGCCCAAACCCACAACGGAGGAGGACCCGGTCTCGCTCTACCTCGACAGCCCCTACCAGATGTCGAAGATCATCGGCGAAATGTACGCCAACTACTATTGGATGCACTACGGCCTCCCCGTGGTGAAAGCCCGTTTTCAGAATGTCTACGGCCCTGGCGAGGTCCTCGGGGCGGGGCGATGGCGCGGCACGCCGGCCACCGTTTGGCGCAATGTGACGCCCACCTTTATCTACCGATCGCTGAAACGGATACCGCTCATCGTGGAGAACGAGGGAATTGCCACCCGTGATTTCATCTATGTGGAGGATATTGTCGACGGCCTCCTCAAGTGCGCCGCCGCAGGGAAGGCCGGTGACGTCTACAACCTCGCAGGGGGGGCCGAAACGTCCATCCTGGAGCTGGCCCGCACCATCAACGAAATGACGGGCAGCCAGGTTCCCGTCGAGATCGGGCCCCGACGGGACTGGGATCACTCCGGGCGGCGCTTCGGCAGCACCGAGAAGGCAAAGACGGTCCTCGGCTTCCAGGCCGCGAGGGGTCTGCGGGAAGGGCTCTCCGCAACGATCACATGGACGGGGGACAACCTCGCCCTGATTGATGCCTGCATCGCCAAGCATGCCGCCCGCATGAAAGAACTTCGGTCCTGATACCCGAGCGATGGCACCTCGCCGACGGAAACGGGCATGACCCGTCCATATCAGCCAGAGCGACGCAACATTCTTCTCGTCAGCGCGTACGCGAACCCCTCCATGCGGGCCACGTCACAGGAACATCTCTTTTCGTTCCGGCGCTTCAGCGAGGACAATGTCTACTACCTCAACCTGGCCCTGACGGGGGTGCCAAACTATGTCCGACGCATCCCGTTCGATCTCGTCGTCTTTCACACTTTCTTCCTCACGAACCACTGGCGGGGGCCGGACGCCTTCCGTCTTCTCATGGCCAGGGCCTCCCCCCTCAAGGGAATCCCGGCCATGAAGGTCATGCTGCCCCAGGACGAGTTCATCCACTCCGATTTGCTCGCGGCTTTTATCCGTGACTTCTCCATCGGTCATGTCTTCAGCGTGGCGCCGGCGGCGGAGTGGAAGGCCATCTACCGCGGGACGGACTTCGAGCGGGTCGCCTTTCACAATGTTCTGACGGGGTATTTCGACGAGGAGCGCCTGTCGTCGATTGCCGCCATCGGACAGGATTCCCGCAAGCGTCCTATCGACATCGGCTATCGGACTGCCGGGAAACCCTCGCCCTGGTTCGGCCGTCACGGCTACCTCAAGCAGCAGATCGCAGAGGTCTTCCAGCGGAGCGCCCCGCCGAGGGGCCTCGTGACGGACATCTCCACGCGGGAGGAGGATGCCATCCCGGGCGATGCCTGGTACGGATTTCTTGCGCGCTGCAAATACACCCTCGGCGTCGAGAGCGGAACAAGCCTCATCGACCCCGACGGCTCCATCCGGCACCGGACGGAAGCCTATCTCTCAGGCCGTCCTGAGGCCTCCTTCGACGAGGTGGAGAGGGCCTGCTTCCCGGGCCTGGACGGGAAGGTTCGCCTTTATGCCATCTCTCCCCGGCACCTCGAGGCCTGCGCCACCCGTACGTGCCAGATTCTCACGGAGGGAGAATACAACGGGATTCTAAAGGCCGGCGTCCATTACGTGCCGCTGAAAAAAGACTTCTCCAATCTCGGCCAGGTCCTGGATCAGGTCGCCCGCGACGATCGCCGCGCGGCCATTGTCGAGAGCGCCTTCGCGGACATCGTGACCTCCGGAAGGTACACCTACCGGCACTTCGTCCGATTCATCGTCGAGACATCACTGTCGGGAGCGCGGGTGGACCACGAAAACAGACGATACGCGGCGGAGGCCGTGCTGTATCGCTGGATGAATTTCGTCGAGGGATTCGAGCGGGCCGCGCTGAAAGGTCTCTACCCCCTGAAACGGCATCTGATTGGGGAACGGCTTTCCTCCGAGTCCCTCTGAAGGGATCCAAGCTTGACGGATCCTCCGGAAAGTTCGCACGATGCACAGCCCCGCAGGGAAAGCGGCGGCCGGAAGCAAGGGAGACACGATTGCCTTACAACACCGAGCCTTTCCTTTCCGCAAGGCCCGTTCTCGTCGTCACGGGAGCCTCGAGTTTTCTCGGCCGGCACCTGGTCCGATCGCTGCAGACCCGCAACGACGTGGAAATCCGACTGCTCGTCCACAGGAGCCGGCCGCAGGAACTCACGGACAGTCACCGAGTCCGCATCATCGAGGGCGATCTTTTGCAGTGGGACCGGGCGACGGGTTTGCTGGAGCGAGGCTCCACCCTCATCCATCTCGCGTATCTGCAGGACGGGTCCACGCAGGAAAACCTGGACGCCGTGGATCATCTGGCCGAGAGCGCCGTGAAAGCCGGCATTCGGCGGCTCGTGCACTGCAGCACGGCCACGGTCGCAGGCGGGGTCCGGGACGATGTCATCACGGAGGAGACGCCCTGTGAGCCGAGGAACGAGTACGAGACGACGAAATTCCGGATCGAAGCGATACTGCAGAAGAGGGCGCGGGGTCATTTCGAGCTTGCCATTTTGCGCCCCACGGCGGTCTTCGGCCCGGACGGCCGAAACCTGCTGAAACTGGCCCATGATCTGACCCGGGGCAGCGGGCTCCTGAACTATGCCAAGTCGTGTCTGTTCGGTTCCCGCAGGATGAATCTCGTCAGCGTGGACAACGTAGTCTCTGCGCTCGAGTTCCTGGCCTTTGCGCCGCAGCAGATGAGTGGGGAGGTGTTCATCCTCTCCGACGATGAGGACCCCACAAACAACTATCGGAACGTGGAGGACTGCCTGATCCGGGAGCTCGCATGCAAGGGGTACCCGCTGCCGAGGATTCCGATGCCGACGTCGCTGCTGTCGGCCATGCTTACCCTCGCGGGAAGATCCAACACGAACCCGCGCCGCATTTATCGGTCCGCAAAGATCCGGAGCGCGGGCTTCGAGAAGAAGACCTCGCTCAGAACAGCACTGCTGTCCTTTGCGGCATGGTACCGGACATCGGTCCTTGCGCCGGAGAAGGCTCCATGAGGGTGTTGAACGTTAACACCACTCTCGATCCGGTGCACGGAGGAGGGATGGCGGAGCGGACCTACCAGATGAGCCGATTCCTTGCGAAAGCGGGAGTTGACTGCGCCGTCCTGGCCACCGACCTCGGCTTGACGCCGGAGAGGCTCGAGGCCCTCCATGGCGTGGAGGTGCTTGCCCTCCCCTGTCTGTCCAAGCGCTTTTACATCCCGGAGGGGCCGTACGAAAAAATCTGGGACTTCGTGCAAGCTGCGGACGTCGTTCACCTCATGGGCCACTGGAGCGCTCTCAACACGATCGTTTCCCTCATGGCCGGGCGCCTCAGGATCCCCTACGTGGTCTGCCCCGCGGGGGCTCTGCCCATCTACGGACGGTCGAAGGTCATGAAGAGGATCTACAACGCCGTGATCGGGAAGAGGCTCATCCGCCGGGCCTCCGGCCACATCGCCATCGCACCCGTGGAAGTCGATCAATTCGGCGAATACGGCGTTGCCTCGGATCGAATCTCCGTCATCCCGAACGGGGTGGACGAAGAGGAGTTCTCGTACGCAGACGGCGGTGCGTTCCGCCGGCGGTTCGACCTTGGGGATGCACCCCTGATCCTGTTCATGGGACGCCTCAACGCCATCAAGGGGCCCGACTTGCTGCTGGAGGCCTTCTGCCGCTGCAGGGACACCGTCCGGGACCGACACTTGGTCTTCGTGGGCCCCGACGACGGCATGCGTGACGCACTGGAAGAGAGGGCGGGTGCCCTTGGGATCACAGACAGAGTCCATTTCACGGGGTACCTGGGCGGAAGCGAAAAATCGCAGGCCTATCACGCGGCGGAGCTTCTCGTCATCCCCTCAAGGCAGGAAGCGATGTCAATCGTGGTGCTGGAGGCCGGCATCGCGGGAACCCCGGTGCTCATTACCGAACCCTGCGGCTTCGGCGAAGTCGCCAAGGCCGGCGGAGGACGAGTCGTGCCGCCGACCCTAGAGGGCCTGGAGGACGGTCTGACCGGTATGCTGCAAAATCCCGAACTTCTGAAAGGAATGGGGAATCGGCTCAAGGAGCATGTCCGCAGGCACTTTGCCTGGCCCGTCATCGCCTCGAAGTACGCGGAAGAGCTTGCACGGCACGTCAAGCGGTTTCCCCGCTGACAAAGCGGGCGGCCTGATCCGGACCGGGCTTGAAGATCCTGATCATTCCGTAGCGGCAGCAGCGACCGGCCTCGGGTCTCGCGAGGAGCGGAGCCTTGTGGCCGGGGGCAGAAGAGGCTTCGAAAAAAACGTCAAAAGGACAGCGCTTCCCAACCGTGCGGGGGCCGGGAGGATCGAACTGAAAAAGGAGGCAGTGCGATGCGAATCCTGATCTTGGGCGGGGACGGCATGCTGGGACACCGGTTGTTCAAGTCGCTGCGGCCCCGGCATGACGCGCGGGTGACCTTGCATCATCTGCTCGAAAGTTACGAATCCTTCGGCCTGTTTCGTTCGGAGAATTCCTATGCAGGGCTGGATGTCACACGCATCGAGTCTCTCCTGGGCGTTCTGGCGGACTTCCGGCCGCAGGCGGTGGTGAATGCAATCGGCATCATCAAGCAGCGGGCCGAATCTTCGGAGAGCATCCCGAGCCTGGAGATCAACGCCTTGTTTCCCCACCGCCTCTCCCTGTTGTGCCACATGATCGGTGCGCGCCTCATCCACTTGAGTACGGACTGCGTGTATTCCGGACAAAAGGGAAACTACGCGGAGACCGACCCCTCCGATGCCGAGGACCTGTACGGCCGCAGCAAGTACCTCGGAGAGGTCCGCGCCGCCCACTGCCTGACGATCCGGACGTCCATGATCGGCCTCGAGCTGGCCCGGAAGCAGAGCCTCCTGGAATGGTTTCTTGCGAAGACGGGAACGGTGCACGGCTATCGGAGAGCCATTTTCTCGGGGTTTACAACGCGGGAACTGAGTCGTATCATCGAACGCATGATCGTGGAGTACCCGGGCGCTTCGGGCGTGTATCACGTCTCCAGCGATCCGATCAGCAAATACGATCTCCTGAAGCGCATCGGGGAGGCGCTGCAGCGTCCGGTTCAGGTTGTGCCCGACGACACCGTGTTCTGTGACCGCAGCCTCGATTCGTCGAGGTTCCGCAGGGAGTTCCTCTATGAGCCCCCCTCATGGGAACGGATGATCAACGAGTTGTGCCGTGAGTTCAAAGGAGAAATCGAATGATATTTGAACAGAAGAGCATTCTGGTGACCGGCGGTACGGGCTCCATGGGGAAGACGCTCGTCCACCGTCTGCTTCGCGGGGAGCTGGGGACACCGAGGAAAGTGATCGTCTTCTCGAGGGACGAGGCCAAGCAGCACGACATGCGGATGTCGTATTTGCACCAGTTGGTGGCCACCGACGAAGTGATCTACCGCAATTTCATGAATGTGCTCGAGTTCCGGATCGGGGATGTCCGGGACTATGCGGCCGTCTGTGCGGCTGTCAAGGACGCCGACGTCGTGATCAACGCGGCGGCGCTCAAGCAGGTGCCCACATGCGAATATTTCCCCCTGCAGGCCATCCTCACGAACTGCATCGGCCCCTCGAACATTGTCCGGGCCATCGAGGAGAACGGGTATCCCGTCCATTCCGTCGTTTCGATCAGCACCGACAAGGCATGCAAGCCGGTCAACGTGATGGGTATGACCAAGGCCATCCAGGAGCGGATCGTCACGGCGGCCAATATCCTCAACGCAAAAACGCGATTCATCAGTGTCCGGTACGGCAACGTCCTGGCATCGCGCGGCTCCGTCATTCCGCTTTTTCACGACCAGATCCGAAACGGCGGCCCCTTGACGGTCACGGTCCCCGAGATGACCCGTTTCCTGCTCACCCTCCATCAGGCCGTCGACACCGTCTTCGAGGCCCTGCGATCGGCAGCACCCGGCGAGACCTATGTCCCCAACGCCCCCTCCGCAACGGTGCTCAACATCGCCAAGGCCCTGATCGGCAACCAGGACATCGCCATTCGCGTCACCGGCATCCGCCCCGGAGAGAAGATGCATGAAATCATGGTCTCCGAAGAGGAGATCCATCACTGCGCGAGACGGGGGGACTATTACGTCATCCGCCCCATGCTGCCCGAACTCAGAACAGCAGACGAGCCGGGCTCGGCCGCCCTCACGAAGGAGTTCAGTTCCGAAGACCGGGTGTTGAGCCTGGAGGAGACGACCGCCCTGCTCGCCCGGCACTGTCTGCGGCTCGAGGACGTCGACCCGGCGCAGCAGGGGGAATTGCTGCGATAGGCCCCGGAGACGAAACGTTGAAGCACGGGTATCTCTGAGAAAAAGGAACGGCGTATGGCGATCAAAGTGATGACCGTTGTGGGCACGAGACCGGAGCTGATCAAACTGAGCAGGGTCATCCACGAGCTCGATCAGCACAGCCGGCATGTCCTGGTGCATACCGGCCAGAATTACGACTATGAACTGAACGAGATATTCTTCCGGGAGATGGAAATCAGAAAGCCCGATTATTTCCTGGACGCCGCCGGTGAAAACGCGGCAATCACGATCGGAAAGGTTATTGTCGGAATCGACGAGGTTCTTGCTAAAGAAAAGCCCGATGCGTTTCTCCTCCTCGGCGATACCAACAGCGGCCTTGCCGCCATCGCGGCAAAACGCCGGAAAATACCGGTCTTTCACATGGAAGCGGGGAATCGCTGCTTCGACGAGAGGGTGCCGGAAGAGATCAATCGGAGGATCCTTGACCACATCAGCGACATCAACCTGACATACACGGAACACGCTCGAAGGTACCTTCTGGCGGAGGGCATCAAGCCGGAGACGGTCATGAAAACGGGTTCCCCCATGAAGGAGGTGCTGGCGTACTACCGTCCCGGGATCGATGCATCGGACATCCTCGAGAGAATGAAGGCCGCCCCGGGCAAGTATTTCGTCCTCAGTGCCCACCGGGAGGAAAATGTCGACAGCGAAAGCAATTTCACCGATTTGCTGGAATCCCTGAATCGCATTGCCGGCCATTTTGACAAGAAGCTCATTTTTTCAACCCACCCGCGTACCCGAAAAAGGCTCGAGAGCTTGGGCGCCGGTCCTCTGGACCGCCGGATTCACCTACTCAAACCCCTCGGGTTCCTGGATTACGTCAAGTTGCAGATGCATGCCTTCTGCGTCATTTCCGACAGTGGAACCCTCACGGAAGAAGCTTCGATCTTGAATTTTCCTGCGGTCATGATCCGGCAGGCTCACGAACGTCCCGAAGGGATGGACGAAGGCACGGTGATCATGTGCGGCCTGAAGGCGGACCGGGTCCTGGAATCCATCGCTGTCGTCACAGACCATCACGCCGGCACCACCCGCCCTTTCCGTCTCGTTTCCGACTACGACACGGAGAATGTATCTAAAAAAATTGTCCGGATCATCATGAGCTATACGGATTACGTGAACAGGACCGTCTGGTATCGATAAGGCCTGTCGTACCCTTTTCACCCGCAGTGAACATACAGTAGCCGCAAGAGCCCGGCCTGACATCGTTAGGGATATCGGGCAGGGCCACGCAATGCCAGGATGAATCACCGTCTAGAGACAGCCGGTACGAGAATGAAGACCATGATCCTGTGGGTCACTGGATTCGGGCTTCTGTTCCCGTTATTTTTTCAGCTGTCCGGCAGAATCTACAACAGCGCCGAGCCCATTTGGGATTCCGGGGGAATGATCACCCAACTGCCGCTGCCGGTTTCACTGCCTGTATGCTGCTGCTCTCTGCTCCTGCTGGCAGCCCATCACAGGCAGGCCGCTCTCGCCCTGAAGGTTGTTGCAGCCATGGCACTCACCATGGTCGTCTCTCTGGTGCTTGCAGGCCCGGCGATCGAATCACGAAAGGTGATTATGCTCATACAGGTTCTTCTGCCCATGTCCGGCCTCGTGCTGGGTCAAATGATCGAGGATGAGGAACAGATCCTTCCCAGGGCATTTCTGTGGGTTTTGACCATCCTTGTCCCTGTTCAGCTTCTTGCGGGTTGGGTCCGCGGGAATCCATGGCTGACGCATGACCTGTATTTTTTCAGTATCTATCAACATTTCCAGTTCGTCCCGCTGGTCCTCGTCTGTGGCTTTGCGTATGCGATGTCCAGACTCTGGAACACCCACAAGGCAACTTTCTATATTTTAACGCCGCTTATGTTGATTTACACTTTTGAAAGTCTTTCCCTTCTATCCATTTTTGCATTCGTGGCTTTTGTGGTTGCATTTACCCTTGTTCGATCAGAGGGAAGGAAAGCCAAGGGGTGGGCAATTCTCCTGGTTGCTGTTGCGATTGCCGGACTGCTCGTACATTGGGCTGTCCTGAAAAATGTAGCCGGAATGGAAAATAGCGTAGCAGGGCAATTCTCTGGAAAGTTCCAGACCATGGAGCGCGGGGAAACGCCGAGAAATGTGCAGGATCGCCTCGGTGACTGGAAGTTATATGGGGCCGGGATTGTCGAAAGTGGAAGGGCTTTTCTCCTTGGGCACCCGGCACCTTTTCCCCGCGAGGTAAAGACCAGTGCGCACAACTGGTATCTGGACGTGGCCTACAATTTCGGCGTTATTGCGCTTATGCCGGTTGTCTTCCTGATCGGCTACACGTCCTATTTGCTGTGGCAAGGCAGAGAGGCGTTGCCTGCGGCCACATGCTGGCTGGCGGCCATCGTGTTCTACCTGGTCATTGTAGACAGCAACATGAAGGTTACCTTGCGACAGCCCTATCCCGGTATTTTCGCATACTTCCTGTGGGGTATGCTGCTCTCCCGTCTTGCGGGTGTACCCCGGGAATGCAAGAGGTCAGACCGGAGAGCATGAAAGCGGGCATTTTTTACAGCATCAGCGGGGTATTGGGTTCGGCTCTGCTGTGGCTGTTGAGCTTCAAAGTTGTTGCCGTCTGGCTCGGGCCTGCCGGGGTGGGCCTGTATTCTCAACTGCGGCAGATCGTACAGGCTGCAACCATCGGAGCCACATTCGGCGGCACGAATGCGGTTGTCCAGGGACTATCCGAGCGGGAAGAGGAGCGGGACCGCCGGCGATTTCGAGCGACTGCCAGCCGGCTCATCGGTATGCTGTGCGCGGCAGTGGCGCTGGTCATCCTGGCTCTGGCGCCGGACCTGACACGGGTTTTCCTTTCTTCCGACGAACCGGGATTGATCGCCTCCGTCCGCTGGCTGAGCGCTGCCGTGCTGATGAGTGTCGGGGCGACCTATGTGATTGCAGTCCTCAACGGTTACCGTGCTTATCGGATCCTGGCACTCACCCAGATAGCGGGCCCTATGGGCTTGGTCGTGACACTGGCGGCGGCATTCGTCCTTCAAGTCGATTACCGCCCGGAAATGCTTGCATGGTTATTTGCGCTTGGCTTCGGGATCAGTTATCTGGTCGGGGCGTGGGGTGTATGTCATCTGGGGCGCGAAGTTCCGGCGCTTGCTTCGGGACGGATGCCGTCCCCGGAAACCCGGGCATTCTTGACATTCGCCTTCTCGACACTGAGCGCCGCCTTTTCGACAACCATCGCCATGCTGCTGATCCGGTCCTGGATCATCCAATCGCGCGGATTGGCTTTTTCGGGGCTTTTCGAAGCCGGATGGACATTGACGTTCAACTACACGACGCTATTTCTTACCGCCTGCAGCATTGTCTATTTGCCGATATTGACGCGCACCATCGAACCGAGCAGCCAGAGGGTCTGCATGCTGAAGACGGCCTATCTCGTGCTCTCGGTCGGAACCCTGGTCTGCTACCTGATGGTGATGTTCAAGACGCCTCTGATACGCCTTCTGTACAGCAGCCAGTTCGACGACGCGGGCAATCTGCTGGTGATCCTGGCCGTTGCGGCGATTCTACGGGGCGTGTCCTGGGTGTACGGTATGCTGATCGTGGCGACACGAAAATCTCGGACACTCTTGCTGTCGGAAGTTCTTCTCAACATGGTTTTGCTCGCTTTCGTCTGGCACAGCCTGCGGGCTTATTCGACGCTGGAGGCCCTGGGATGGGCGTTTGTCGGCGCAAATCTCCTGTATCTGATCTTTGCCGTAGAATATGTGCGAAGGGAAAACGGTCAGATGCAGCGGCGTAAGATCTGGCCTCTTGTCGCACTGGCCGGGCTGCCCCTGACCATGAACTGGGGCCATGCGCAAGGAGTCCAGTTGGCGATCGGGTTTACGGTGAGCGGAATCGCCTGGTATGCCTACAGGAAGGTACCGACATGAGGAGTCTGCGTTCGGACATTGAGCGCTATTATGAGATCGCGGGGAACCGTAAGCCCATCACAGGCCTGAGGGTTCTTGCTGCCTGTTTCAACCCTCGTCTTGTCCCGAATGTTTTTCTGCGCCTGTCCGGTTTCTTCTACAGACACCGCATGGGCGTCCTGGCCAAGTTTTTCGCCATGCTCAATGTCCTGTTTTTCGGCATTGAAGTGTCACCCCGAGTCGAAATCGGCGGCGGCTTGTTTCTGCCCCATACCGTCGGGACGGTGATCGGCGCCGAGCGGATCGGTTGTAACGTGACCATCCTGCAGGGTGTTACGCTGGGCACGAAAGAGCCGGACATGCAGTTCACCGTTTCGCTGCGACCTGTCATCGGAGATCATGTTCTGATTGGCGCAGGGGCAAAAATCATAGGAAGGGTCACGGTCGGCGATTACGCGAAAATAGGCGCGAACGCCGTGATTCTGGACGACGTGCCGCCCCACGCGGTAGCAGCCGGGGCGGCAGCGAAAGTTATGGTTTCGCTGCAACGAGGACCACAGGATGAATCGAACATTGGATGACATCCGGATCAGTGCGTCCCTGGTGGTGTATAAGCCCGATTTTGCTTTGCTGGGGCGCACGCTGCAGGCACTGGAGATCGCAGGTCGGGAAGTCCGTGCCCGGTACGCAGCGCGCCTGGAATTGACCCTGGTGGATAATTCGGACGATCCCCGATGGTTTGCATCCTTGAATGAATGGATTAAGGAACCGTCCGCAGGCGTTTCAGCCTGGTCCGTGAGCGTGCTGCGTTCTCCCGGCAATCTGGGCTATGGCCGGGGGAACAACCTGGTAATCGAACAGGCGGAGTCGGATTACCACATCGTCGTCAACCCGGATTTATTCGTAGCGCCGGACAGCCTCGTTCAGGCCATCCGCTTCATGCAGCACAATCCGGACGTCGGGCTGCTCGTTCCGTCCGTTTTCGGCGAGAATGGCGAGCGTCACTATTTGTGCAAGCGGAACCCGACCCTGTTCACTCTGTTCCTGAGGAGCTTTGCGCCTTCCTGGATCCGTGCCTGTTTTCAATCGAGACTGGACCGGTATGAGATGCGGGATCGGAATTACGATGAACCCCTGGAAGGTGTCGAATTCCCGAGCGGTTGTTTCATGTTCTTCCGCACGCGGATCCTGAAGCAGTTGGGGGGCTTTGATCCGGACTATTTCATGTATTTCGAAGATGCGGACATCGGGCAGCGAATGCTGAAGATAGCCCGCATTGCCTATGTGCCGGGGGTGAAAGTCATCCACAAATGGACGAGAGGGACACACAGCAGTTTCCGCCTCCGCCTGGAGACCATCAAATCCGCCCTGATCTATTGGAAGAAGCATTCGCTTGGAACGTCCGAATCATCAGAACCCCTTCCTGCACGTCAGCTCGATTCAATCGTCCTCTCAAGGCCCGTCAGGCGAATCCTGATTCTGGTCGTTTATTATCTGCCCAGCATCATGTCCAGTGCAAAACTGATCGATGACCTGGCCCGCGAGTTTCACCGCAGGGGGCACGAGGTCATTGTCGCCGCGCCGGACGACACCACCCGTGAGACCTTCGAGGCCACGGAAGAGGCGGGTATCACGGTTCTCCGGATCCGGACCGGAGCGATCAAATCCGCTTCCTGGTGGCTGCGGGCATGGCGGGAAACAACGCTTTCCTCGGTCATGTGGCAGAAGGGAAAGCTTTTTTTTGCGCAACATCCCTGCGACCTCATCGTCTACTATTCCCCGACGATCTTTTTCGGCGGCCTTGTTTCCAGGCTCAAACGACGCTATCGGTGCCCGGCCTATCTGATCCTGCGCGACATCTTTCCCCAATGGGCGGTGGATACCGGCCTCTTGACGAAGGGAAGCCTGATTCATCGCTTTTTCACGGGCAAGGAAAAGCTGAATTACGATTCGGCGGATGTCATCGGTGTCCAGTCACCCGCCAATCTGAACTACTTCTCCGAAAAGGGTCTGAGGGGAAAATACCGGATGGAGGTCCTCTATAACTGGACAACTTTGACGGAAGAGCCTATACAGCCGAGCGGCTACCGTGAAAGGCTGGGATTGCGTGGAAAGGTCGTCTTTTTTTACGGTGGCAATATTGGTATGGCCCAGGACATGGACAATATCATCCGTCTCGCGGAGAATCTGCGCGACGACCCGTCCGTTTTTTTTCTCCTCGTGGGCGACGGCCACGAAGTTCCCCGGCTGAAGGATGCCATTGCATCAAAGGGTCTGGCGAATATCGTCATCCACGGGGCCGTAGGGCAGAGGGAATACCTGTCCATGCTGTCCGAATTTGACATCGGCCTGATCTCCCTGAATCGCGGGTTGAGAACGCAGAATTTCCCGGGCAAGATGCTCGGCTACATGTACCACTCCATGCCCATCCTGGCCAGCATCAATCCGGGCAATGATTTGAAAGAGATTCTGGAAGACCGACAGGCGGGGTTGGTGTGCATGAACGGAAACGACGCCCTGTTTGCCGCCTATGCTAGGCGATTGGCAAAGGACGAAGACTTGCGCCGTCTCCTGGGGAAAAACGCCCGGGCTCTTCTGGAGAGCACCTTCTCCGTATCCAACGCGGCCGGGCAGATTTTGTCTCATTTTGACGGTAGGGAGTAGCATGGATCGCTTCTCCACTATTCTCGTCACCGGCGCCACCGGAGCCGTGGGGCCCTGTGTCGTGGCGGCGTTGCACAACGCGGGCTATCGCATCCGCACGCTGTCCATGGATTCACCGCCGGCCGGCGTGTGGCCCGATAGGGTAGACACACGGATGGGCGATGTCACTGATCCTGCGGCTGTTGGAGCCGCCGCGCAGGGCGTGCAGGGGGTCATTCACATGGCGGCCCTTCTCCATATTGTCAATCCGCCGCCGGAACTTCAGAAAACATACGAACGGATCAATGTCGAAGGAACCGCGACCGTTGTCGAGGCCGCCCGTCATGCAGGTGCCCGGCGCCTGGTTTTCTTCAGTACGATCGCCGTCTACGGGGCTTCCGCCGGACGCGTTCTGACCGAAGAATCCCCCACGTTTCCCGATTCTTTTTATGCACGCACCAAGCTCGACGCGGAAGGGATCGTACTTGCAGCAAAGCAAGCCGACGGGACCCCGCTGGGGACCGTGCTTCGCTTGGGCGCAGTCTACGGGGCCCGAATCAAGGGCAATTACGAACGACTTCTCCATGCCGTCGCACGCGGACGCTTCCTTCCCGTCGGCCCGGGGCACAACCGGCGCACGCTCGTCTATGACAGGGATGTGGCCCGTGCGGCCCTGTTGGCTCTGGAGCGCCCGGAGGCCGCCGGAAAAATCTTCAATGTCTCCGATGGTGCCTTTCACCGCCTGAGTGATATCATTGCAGCCATGTGTCGGGCCCTCGGCAGAAAGCCTCCGAAGATTTCACTGCCGACGGGTCCGGTCCGGTTTGTCGCCGGCATCGCGGAAGATACGGCAGGGCTCGTGGGGTTATCACCGCCGATCACACGTGCCGCCATCGACAAGTATACGGAGGACATTGCCGTGGACAGCCGCCTCATTCAAGCGGAGCTGGGCTTTGAACCCCGCTACGATCTGGCTGCGGGCTGGAACGAAACCGTTCAGGAAATGCGGCGTGCAGGCTTGATGTGAACAGTAAGCGTATCTTCGATATCGGCACGGCTCTCGTCTTATCCGGGATCCTTTGCATCCCGATGCTGGCCATTGCGGTTACCGTCAAGGTCAGTTCCCGGGGACCTGTTCTATACTGGTCGGACAGAGTCGGCATCCGCAACCGCATTTTCTCCATGCCCAAGTTCCGCACCATGCGCGTGGACACGCCGCCGGTGGCGACCCACCTGCTTGAGGATCCCGATCGGTTCCTGACCCCGGTGGGAGGCCTGCTGCGCAAATCCAGCCTCGACGAATTGCCCCAGCTGTGGAGCATCCTTAAGGGCGACATGAGCTTCGTGGGCCCGCGGCCCGCGCTATACAATCAGGACGACCTCATCGCCCTGCGAACCCGTAAGGGGGTCCATAGGATCGTACCCGGTATCACGGGCTGGGCGCAGGTCAACGGGAGAGACACACTCCCCATTCCCGTCAAGGTGGATTTCGACGAGTATTACCTGAAGAACCGGTCGTTTATGTTCGACCTGAAAATCCTCTGGATCACCTTTGCCAAGGTCTTAAGAACGGAAGGGGTCCAGCACTAATCCCGGAAACGCATCGATCCCATGAAACGACAATTGACAAATCCGAAACTGTACCTCATGCTTCTCGGCGACGCGGCGCTCGTCGCGGCCGCCTTCATCGCCAGTTTCTGGCTGCGCTACGACGGCCAGATCCCGGATTGGCAGTGGGAATACATCGAAAAGGCCCTGCTGCTCGTCATCGGCGTCAAGCTGACCATTTTCTGGTTCTTCAAACTCTACAGGGGGATGTGGAGATACACCAGCCTGGTGGACCTGCTGAACGTGCTGAAGGCCGGTCTCCTCTCGTCCGTGGCCCTGGTCCTGATCATCCTCTTCCTCTACCGTTTCGTCGGATACCCCCGGACGGTCTTTGTCATCGACGTGATTCTTACCCTTTTGCTGGTGGGCGGTATCCGCATCGCAATCCGCCTCTTCAAGTCGGACCACTTCTTCCCCTTCTGGATCAGCAGGCCTCTCGACGCCCGCCGGGGCAGGAAGCTGCTCATCGTCGGTGCCGGACATGCCGGGGAGAAGGCTATGAGGGAGAGCCTTGACAACCCCGGTCTCAAGGTCCGGGTCGTCGGCTTTCTCGACGACGACAAGAACAAGCAGGGAAAAGCTATCCACGGGGCCCCGATCCTCGGAGCAATCGACGACATCGAACAGATTGACATCTCATACGATGAAATCCTGATCGCCCTGCCGTCCGCCAAGAGCGTCGAGATGAGGCGAATCGTCTCGTTGTGCGAAAAAACGGGCAAACGGTTCCGCACGATGCCGAGCCTCGGGGAGCTCATCAACGGCAAGATCTCCATGACGGCGAGCCGGGAGGTGACCCTGGAAGACCTCTTCGGCAGGGAGGAAATCCACCTCGATCAGGAAAAGATCAACCGCTACCTGCGAGGCAAGCGTATCCTGATCACGGGCGCCGGCGGCTCGATCGGGACCGAGCTGGTCAGGCAGATCTGCCGTTTCGATCCGCGGGCGGTCGCGTGCTTCGATTTCAGCGAATTCAACCTTTTCACGATCGAGATGAAGTGCAGACGGCTCTTCCCACACGTCGAGATCGTCCCATTCCTGGGGGATATCCGGGACGACAAGTCTGTCAAGAGGGTCTTTGGCCTGTTCCAACCGGACGTGGTATTTCACGCGGCGGCGTACAAGCACGTTCCCATGCAGGAACTCAACCCCCGGGAAGCCGTGACAGTCAACGTGATGGGCACGGGCAATCTTGTCCGGGCCGCCCGGGACGCAGGCGTGGAGTGTTTCGTCCTGGTCTCGACCGACAAGGCCGTTCGCCCGTCGAATGTCATGGGGGCAACGAAACGCGTGGCGGAGATGCTGGTTTCGGACCTGAACCGGCGCTCCGGGATGCGCTTCATAGCCGTCCGGTTTGGAAACGTGCTGCGAAGCTCCGGTTCGGTCATCCCGATGTTCCAGGA
>Ga0116172_10000857_pt1 | contig 28836 bp, 36 predicted proteins | sample AD_UKC083_MetaG_FD_89799 | JGI IMG/M metagenome (GOLD analysis project Ga0116172, IMG submission 89799) | Active sludge microbial communities of municipal wastewater-treating anaerobic digesters from USA - AD_UKC083_MetaG | ecosystem: Engineered > Bioreactor > Anaerobic > Digestate | place: USA... | reverse complement strand
GGCATATTGTCCCCTGCTACAAACGGGATGATGTCGATAATGTGAGGCTCATCTTTTGTTGCTCCAAATTTTACAAGGGGAATATCTATGTCATCTTTAAAAAACTTCAAAAAAGTATCTCCTTCTTTTCTGTCATTGCTTTCTTGAGTTCTTTTAGCTAAACCTTCGCCGAACTTTTTCATGTCATACTTTCTTGCCATGGTTTTCTTCTCCTTTTTTAAAGTATTGTCTATTTTTTTCTTCGTAGTAGGATCGTAATATAGCTTTGCTTCCTAATCTAAAAATAAGATACAGGATTATAAATCCTACAAACACCAATAAAATAATTACTAAATGATTCATATCAACCTCTTTTTTTCATTCCTTCTTTTAAAGAGTCGTAGTGTTCTTTTCTTGTAGCTTCCTCCTTTTTATTTTTTATAGTTGAATTGTCCTTTGCATCTGATGCCCAATAACCAGAAATAAATAATGACACCAATCCTTTTAATGAAGTATTCCTCATATCAAAAGCTGATTTTGCTATTCCTAATATCCGAGCATCCTGTATCGACTGTAAATATTCTTCATTTGCTTTTTTATATTTTGAATTTTGAATGATGGCATTTGTTATGGCTGATTCAGTTATTTTATCAATTCCATATTTTCCAGGAAATTTTCTTATGTCGCCATCTAACTCTGCTTTAATTAAATCAAGCTTCTCTTTGATTTTATCTCTGTCATATAAAGCTTCTGCTTCCTGTTCAGCCCAATGTAAATACAATTGAGGTTGTTTAACAAGTTCTTCATCAAGCGAATTTTTATCAATAAAAATTTCTTTTTTGTAATCTCTACTCATTTTTTTATTCTCCTATTTATTTATTATATATTAAATTAACAAATCTTATCAATTTATTTTGTCAATATTTTTATTTTTTCAGAAAAATTATTTATGCTATCATCGATAAGGTATTGTTTTGAATTATCTCGAGCAATCATTCCGGGATGAACACTCCAGCAAATCCAACATCCATATTTTTCATTCCAAGTCGTAGAAGCATTTTTGTCGATTATTCCTTTTTCTAAATTTTCAAAAAAGTACAGAGAAGAATTTCCGACAGCTAAAATAAGAATTGGTTTTAATAGATTGATTTCTTCTTCCAGCCATACTCCACATTGTTTAATGTTTTCTTTAGAGGGCTTTCTAGATTTACTTGGGAAGCACTTACATACATTTGTAATATGAAATTTATTCCTTGACATGTTAGTGCTCTTTTCTATTTGCTTTAAGAAGTTCTTAGCTATATCTCCATAAAACGGAACGTTGTATTTATATCCTATTTTACTAGGAGCTTCACCACATATCATGATGTTTCTAAGACCGTGTTTATAGTTGACAGGACGATCGCATTCATTTCTCAAATTACATAATTTACATATAAGCTTTTTGTCTTCGATCTTTTTATTGACAATAAAACTTTTTAAATTGTCGCGAATCTTTTTGTCAAGAGAAACTAAATCAGTCAAATTATTTTTATCGACATCGACAAAATTATTTTTTAAATTAGGCATTAAGTTGATATTGAAATTGTTTGCATTAAAAGAAAAGACTCCTTTTCCGTTGGCAACATCAGATATCAAATTGTCAATTTTGACATTATTAAAAAACCCATCTTTATTTTTTCTCTTAACTATTTTTTCAGCGGTTTTTTCCCCTATCCCTTTTATTTCTATAAAATGCATATATAAAGATTGATTGTGTATTATCCATTTTTTAGAATCAGAAATGTTGATTGTCGGAGGTTCTATTTTAACATTCATTCTGATAGCTTCTTTGATGATTTCTTCCTTTTTATCATCAGGAGACATTGATAGAAAAGCACACATAAATTCCATGGGATAATTTACTTTTAACCACATATCAATATAGGATAGCATTGTATATGCAGTAGCATGAGCAAGATTAAATCCATATCCTCCGTTGAATTTCAAATACTCCCACAAGTTTATTGCTTCCTTTTTATCAACTCCGTTTTTAATACATCCGTTGATAAATTTGCTTTCATATTTTTCTATGTTTTTTGTTCCTTCGGTTTCAAACATTTTTCTGATAGAGTCTGCATCAACAAAATCCATTAAAGCTACTTCTGTGACTATTCTCATTAGCTGTTCTTGGTATAAAATTATTCCATAGGTGCTTCCAAGAACGTCGTTTATTTTATTGTGTTTGTAAAATATTTTATTTTGATTTTTCTTTCTGATTATAAATTCGTCTAGAAGACCTCTCTTTATAATAGCTGGTCTATATAATGCTGTTGCATGAATTAGGGTTTCAAATTTTTCTATTTTAAGTCTTTTACAAAAGCTTCTTAATCCTTTTGTGTTAAATTGAAAACACCCTGTGCAATTTCCTAAAGAAAATTCTTCAAATATTTTTTCATCATCAAAAGAAATATTTTTGATATCAACATCGATATTTTTATTTTTCTTAATTAAAGAAATGCATTCGTTTACTATCGACAAATTGGATAGACCTAAAATATCAATTTTTAGCATGCCCATATATTCAGCATCTTTTTTATCCCAATTAATAGATATTTCTTTATTTTTAATTAGATTTGCTTTTCCGCCATCTATTATTTTTTCTTTAGAAATAACTATTCCTGCAGCATGAGATCCTACTCCTCTAATTTTACCTGATAGTTTTTTTGCAATTTCTACTTCATTTGAATATTTTTGATAGAATTGTTTTCCCTCTTCTGTATTTTCAACAGCCCAATCAATGTTTTCATCTCCTCCGAGAGAATTGGCAAACATATCAATATCAGAAGAATTTATTTCAAATACTCTTCCAACATCTCTGATAGCCATTCTATCTTTTATTTGTAAAAAAGTAGAAATATTGGCAACATTATATTCTCCGTATAAATCAGATAAATGTTGTCTCAAAATATCCCTTTTGGTATCTTCAATATCTAAATCTATATCTGGAAAATCTTTTCTGCCAGGAGAGATAAATCTTTCAAACATCAAATTCCATTTTATAGAATCAACGTTAGTTATGCCGAGCAGATATGCTATTAAACTGCCAGAGACGCTTCCTCTTCCAATTCCAGTTAAAATATTATTTTTTCTGCACCAATCTGTTATTTCCCATACAATCAAAAAATAATTGGAAAAGTTTTTATCCCTGATTAATTTAAGTTCATAATTCATTCTACTTAAATAAAGATCTGTATCAAAGAATTCATTTCTTTTTTCTCTGAATTTTTTTCTACACATCTTTGCTAATATATCATCAGGATTTCCTTCCATTCCTTTTATAAGAGGCAGATCAACTGGGTATCTTTGTAAAACAAACTCAGAACATTTTTCAGCAAGGTCAATTGTATTACTTAAAGATTCAATTACAAACCTTCTGTTCAGAACTCCTTGTAAAGAAAAAGATTCAATCATCTCGGAATAACTCTTTAGATATAAATCATCTATACTAAATTTCCATCTGTTTTTGTCACTCCATTTTGCTTTGCTTTGAATTGCTAAAAGAACTTCTTGGATAAAATTGTCATCCTTATTACAATAGTGGCAGTCGTTAGTAGCTATCACTTTTATATTATTTTTTTTATGAAGTTCTGCTATTCGTTTATTGAGTGATTTTTGTTTGTCGTAAATCAATGGCATTATTTCTAGGTAGACATCGTCTTTAATAATGTCAATGGCATCATATAAAAAATCCATTCCCTCTGGATTATTAATAAAAGAAGAAGTACATGCAGTAGATATAATCAATCCGTTGAGATTATTTCTGAGTAAATCATAATCTACTCTAGGGCGAAAATAGAATCCATCTATGTTGGCTATGGTCAATAGTTTTAATAAATTTTTCCAGCCTTCGTGATTTTTTACAAACAAACATATATGGCTTCTTGATTCTCCTTTTTCTTTTATGTTGATATTCGGAACAACATACATTTCACATCCAAAGACGGGAATTATTCCAACCCTGTCGCATTCTTTTTTATGTTCAATGACACTATTAATATTTCCGTGATTTGTTATGCCTTGATATTTAAAGCCAAGATCTTTAGCTCTATCAACATAATGGGCTGGAGTAGAAACCCCATCTAATATAGAGTGGTAATCATGAACGTGAAGATGACAAAAATCTTTACTCATATTTCGCACTTTCTTTAGGGTTTTTTATTATCAAATCTATTTTGGAATAAGAAAATAGCTCTCTAGAAGAATCCACAAGAGAATGACTAAAAATACAAACTACTTTTTTTATTCCTGCCCCTATTATACTTTTTGCGCAAGTAGGACATGGAACCATAGTACAATAGAGTGTAGAGCCATCTAGTTTGATTCCATGTTTAGCTGCATATATTATTGCATTTTCTTCAGCGTGTATGGATCTGCAGCAATGATCTGTAGAATTCCCCTTGCTGTCAATGAATTTAATAATGTCGTGGCCAACATCATCGCAATGCGGCATTCCTGACGGAGATCCAACATATCCAGTAGAAATAATTCTGTTGTCTTTAACTATTATGCAACCAGATCTTCCTCTGTTGCAAGTTCCTCTTTTTCCTATTATAGGAACTATCTCTAAAAATATATCATCCCATTCTGGTCTCATTAAAAAATACCTCTCTTGTTTAGATCAATATAAAATGCATGAAGACTTCCTATAAAGTGGGTGAATGTTCCTACTTCAACATTTATTTTTTCAGAAATATAAAATAACATTTTTATAGCTAGAGCTACATCTCCAGCAAAATGTTTTAAGAAGTCGCAGCTTCTCATTACATAAATCATCTGAAGCTTATTGTTCCTAATAAAGAATTGATAATACATCGAACAAGGAACTCTTCCTTTACTTCCCCAATTCATAATATCTTGGTGATAATCGTATATGGTGATTATTCCCTGTCTAGTGTTCCTTCTAGAGGTCAGTTCTCTCAACAACAAAGGTAATTGGCCTCTGATTCTTTCATTGTATGTATACTGAAACATTCCGTCGTGAAGATATTGTTCCCAAAGCTCAGAATTAATTTTCCAAGCATCTCCTGGATTTAGAAATTTATCTTCTATTCTTTCCATGAAATCTTGGCTTACCCACTCTTCACTGATATTCAAATATTTGAGCATCTCATCGAGTTTGTCATATCCTGTTAATTTGTAATCATAACCTGTCAGCTCCAAAGTCATAAAATTAGGGTCGTCTTTTACTACTTTGTCTTGAACAGTTTCGGATTGAAATTTTATTCCCATTTCAAATAAATCTCTTTCCACTTCTCTTATCATTTCGTAACAATCTTTGTAAATTCTCACTTTTATTCTCCTTTTTTAAAAAAGTTTTAAGTCTCTAATGTTGACAGATTTAATTAATTTGTCTTCCATTATTTCATGATTGTTAAAAGCCAAGTACTTTTTCTGAAGACGTTTTGTTGCTCCATATTTCGAAAATACTTTTTGATTTTTAGACCAATATTCATCTTCAAATCTTTTAAAATTTCTTCTAAAGACTGCTTTTATATTTCTTAAAGTGAGAGGTTGATCTAAATCATTCTCATCACATTTTTCAAAATCATCCATTAGTGTTTTGTGAGTAAAAATATATGGAAGCATTCTAACATAACTAATTTGTTGATCGGAAATATGCCAAATGAATCTTATTTTTTCAGGAATATAAATTTCTTTTGCTATGTGATAAATTATTCCAGCATCTAAGAAACTCATATATCCCATAAAACAAGTTCTAGAAAATAAAATCAACTCAGGGACATTATCTTTTCCTATTCTGAAGTTTATAGCATGCAAGCAACCACCCCATTTATGAACTTTACGATCATCTTCATATTTCTGATGAATAAAGTTCATTCCTACTGTCCCTTTTCTTCTCCCTATCATTTCTTTGGATTTTCTGATAAAGATTTGAAGTTGGCTTTTATCAATATATGAATTAACTAGTCTGTTCCATCGAGAATTAGTAAACCATAGATTGGATCCAAAATCAAAATCATATTCACAATTATCAGAGACTATAATTACATTGTAAATATGAGTATGACTAGAGTCTACAAAATCCAAATTGTTAGAAAACAAATGATACCTGATTGCTTTTTCTAAAGATCTGTTGATATTTTTACTGTGAATAAAGTGAAACATTTTTATTTCCTGTTTTATCTGAATTTAGAATATATACTTTTGATTTCTGGATTAATTCCATTTCCTCCTTTTTCAATCGAAGACGATAAAGAAAATCCATGTAATATTCCAAGATCTTCTTGTTTCAAAATTAAATTGTAATAATTTCTAACCGCACTTTCTCGAGTTTTAATTCTATCAAAAAAAGTAGAAGTTTTTTGCATCCTGTTCATGAATCTAGTAAGTTTTGTTTTTTCTTTAGAACTCATTTTGTGATGCTTTTCTTTTTGTTCATTTACAACATAAAAAACCAATTCGATTATTTGTTTAATTATACTTTGAATAGTCTCCAGTGAATAATAATTTATTTTTGATGAAAACATTAATACCAAATAGTGAAACACCTCTTGAATCGAATCACATCTTCTAATGCTTCCATCGTTTATTTTTACTTTAAACATTTAATATTTGCTTCGTTGTCTAAAAAGATTTACCTCTGATTTTTTAAAATACATTCTGTATAAATCTTCTGCATCCATTCCTGACAATATACATAGTTCAATAAAGAAGTGAAAGGCATCTATCACCTCTTCTATATAATGAGTTACATCGGTTTCCATTTGTGTTTGTTTCCAGGGCTTGTTTTTTAAACAATTCATTGCTTCGCCCAGCTCTTCTGTAATCCTCCAAGCAAAATCTTTTAACCGAGCTTGTCCTTTTGCATCATCAATATTTACAGGACATAGTTCGGTTTGAAGCAATCCATTGTTTTTTTCTATATGATGATATTTCTCCATCAATTTTTTTTGTTTTTTGAAAATAGAAACTAGCATATCTTCACCAACTGGAATATCCACATCTTTTATATCTTCAACATTCATTTTCAGTTTCCTTTTCTTTTTTGTTTTTACTTTCTACATATTTTCTTACAGCCAATCCCCAGATTGCGTAAGCAGCCAAATCAATCAAAGTATCTTCTACATTTTCATCGACCATCATCGACTTTCCCTTGTAGAAGTTTTTCAATCTATTGACTTTAGAAATAGTTTTCATGAATACGCCAAAATCATCAAACTCCAATAAAGGTTCAGCCCCGTAATCGTTAAATTTGGACTGAACCTTTATCAGAACGTTTTGATGAACTTCTTTAAAAAGATTTAACAGAGTTTCATTCAAAACATCTTTCATTTAATTACATTCCTTTCGGCAACCCCTTGTTGTTTTTCCATCTGTTTGACCAGATCTTCAGAGTCTTTTCTTTTACTCCAAGTTTTTTTCCTTCTTTGAGGAAATCTCCCTTGGATCTATACACCTTGTAAATCGTCAGTTTTCTGCTAGGCTTTTTATCGGATTCTTTTGAAGACTTCTTTGCAGCAGGCTTTGCAGCAGGCTTTTTGGCAGGTTCTTTCTTTTCAGCAGGCTTCTTGGAAGATTTCTTTTCAGCTTTTGCAGGCTTCTCATCAGGTTCTTCGTTAGGTTCTTCGTCTGACAAAAACAATTTTTTGTAGGCAGCTCTAATTTCTTCAGGAAGAACTTCCTGACGTTTAGATTCTGTTGATCCTAAAAGATCGTTTTCAAGAACAGAATCAACTGCGTTTCCAAATAACTCTTTCAATTCCTCTTCTTTGACCTTTATGTCAATAGGGTCAATAACTGGTTTTCCGTCAACTTTCAAACTGTTAAACTTCTTTGCTAATTCTACTAATTCTTTTCTGTTCATTTTTAAATCTCCTTCTCTTTTGGTTTGTTTTTAAATATCTTCTTTGTTCCTTTATTAGTATTATATATTACTTTTAAAAAACTTGAGTAATTATTTTGTTTTTTCTTTTTCTTTATTATCGTCAATAATATAAGCTATTTCAGAATCTAAACAAACTTGACCTAGTTTCAAGTTTTGTAGTACAACGCAACTTTTCTTTTGATCGAACTCGTCTTCTCGACCAGCAACAACAGAAACTCTAATATATCCTTCTTTCTTTTCTTGTGAAGTTTGGTTTATAGCTATCATTAATTCAACATGAGCCATTTTCCTCCAGTCTTCAGCTACATCTGTTTGAGTAACATATTTTTTATCAGCTGAAGCTCTGTTTGTCTGACTAGCTGTCACCACAAGACATCTTTTGCTGAATGCCAAGTTTCCTAGCATCTTCCAAGTTTCATCGTATCTATCCCTTCCAGTTAATCTAGAATCTTCTGGTAGTAAGATGTCAGCGTAGTCAATTACTATAATATCAGGAATAAAGTCTTCATTAAATTCAAGAGTCTCTAGATCTGATTTTATATCTGATACATTAGCAGAAAATTTTGGATAACAAACTAATCTAAAATTATCTCGAAACATCTGTCTCATTCCTTGAGCGATCTTTCTTGTTCCAGAGAGAGTTCTTTTTGTTCTGTGTATGGTTGTAAACCAAGTTTCAGGAACAAAATCTTTTTTTCCTCTACAAGCTGTGCAAGGAATATATTTCATCTCAGGATCATATGAAGGTTTTTCTCCTGCTTCATCTCTTAATTTTATTCGACTCGATCTCTCGGATTTTGTACAAGTGTTCATTTGATTTTTAAAGCAATCAAAACAAGGATAGACATAATCTTTTGTTTCTTTGTCCTGAGCTGTTATTCTACGCAGCAATCTTCTCTTCATCATAAATTGAGACATTTCTAAAGAAATAAGAACAACTTTCAATTTTTCAAAAAAAGCTTGTATTGCTATTTCCTCAAGAAGAAAGCTCTTTCCTCTTTTTGCTGGGGACATAATTCCAACAAGAGTGCTACGCTCAAAATCTCCTATAAAGTCTCCTAGAGCTCCAGGCATTCTAAACAATATATTTGAATTGTTAGATTCATCTTCAAAAAACTTTTTAATTTCTTCATCAGAAAATGGATCAATAAACTTCGCACTGTCTTTGCTTATTTGTCTGTATGATTGCAAAGCTTTTTCAGCTTCATCAAGTTTATCAATCTCCACGCAAGATTCTACTTGCTCTGAAATATTCTTTAGAGCTCTCTTTTTAAAATAAGAGATGGCTTTGTCAATGAGATAGTCTTCGTTGAATTTTTCTTCGCTTTCAAATTGATCAGAAAGTTTTGATAGAAAAGAATTTATAAATACAGACTCTTCTTCTTTTAATTTATTCTTCTCTGTATTATATAAATCTTGAATGTGCTTACTTGGGGCTTTCTTATATTTGTTGTAATAATCAGCCACCCATTTTACAATGACATAAGCATAAGGATTTATGAAAGTGTCTTTTCTTACAAGCTTCAATGTGTCTCTGCATACTTTATCTGAAACAATTAATCCAGTAAGAACCTTTTCTTCTATATCGCTATTAATTTGTCTTCTTCTTAACAAAATGATTTTCCCTTTTTTTGATGATAATTGATCTGCATTTTTTATTATATATTAATTTTTTGGATCTTACGTTTTTAATCGTCGTATAAATCAAATCTAACATCGCTCTTATCCCAAAATCTACTAAGAGGAGAAATAGATTCTTTGGACTCTTCTATAATTCCTTGATGGTACATATATGCAGGAAGCGTTTTATTTATGTTGTGTTCTGAACAAAACCAATGAGGCATTATTTTACTTTCATCTTTCGATGATTTAATGATGCTTTCAAATAAGTATTCTGCTATGCTAATGTCTGTTACATTGATGTACGGAGTAAATTTTTTCTTATTTTCTTCTTGAAATTCTTTTAACATAATAGCTGCTTTTCTAAAACAGTTTTCATCTTTGGTTGATAATTTTGTTCTTGCATTGCCCAAAACATTTTTTCGGTACAATGTAATAAGCTTGTTAGTGATAATCGGATATTTGTCTTCAACAGGGGCTCCTATCATTCTGGGAGGATTAAGATATTTTTCAAATAAAGAATATGGGGTGGGAAATTCCTGATGAATAAAACTATTGATTGGCATTTTTTGATATTTCAATTTGATGTCAGGAGAAGATGGTTCATATCGGTCATCTGTTGCAGCAATATAAAAGTTGCTGATGACTTCTTTAATTTTATCTGGAGTATATTTTTTTAATAAGGACTTAGTAAGAGAAACTGATTTGTTGTAAGACTTAGTTCCTATTTTTGGAATTGGTAATTTGTAATGATCTGCCCAATAAGAAAATATGTCTTCGATGTCTGCTGTTGTTTTTAAGGGGGTTATTTCTTTTTTGTTTTTGTGATGGAGCTTTGACCAATTTATATTTTTTGCTTGTAAGGGGGTTTTTGTTTTAGTTCTTTTTTTGATTGTTGTTTGAGAAGAGATTGTTTGAGAAGAGACTGAACCAAGTTCGTCAGAACTTGTTACTTCTTCTTTAGAAGAAGTATTCTCTTTATTCTCTATTTCTTCTCTTATTTCTTTTATTATTAAATTTTTAATATTCTCTTTATAATTTTTTAATAAGTGCTTATTAATTTTTTTATAAGTGCTTATTAAAATATTAATAGCCCCTTCGTAGTTTTTTAGGTTAGAAATCTCGTTAAAAGCAATAACAAGAGGTTGGTAGATTTCAGACATTTTGGGGTTTAAACGGATCTTTCTTATTTGATAATATCCACTATCTGAATCATGTTCTTTTAATATTTCAACTAATAAATAGCCTTCTTCTTTTAATTTATTTATTGAGTTTGAAATTGTTTGCTCTTTGCAATTTAATAGAAGAGCTATTTTTTTATTAGAATAATTACAACCTTTGCTTCGGTTACAAAGATTCGATATATACCCATAAACTCTTTTGTCTTTGTCAGATAAATTTGGATTAAAATCTACCTCTCCTGGAATAATTATGTGTGAAATCGTCCATCCACTCATTTTATTAGCCCCTTATAATTATTGATATGATGTTTTTATTTTTTCAAGTTCTTTTTTAGGGATATTAAACCATTCTCCATTAAGTCTATATTTTTTGTATTTTTCATGTAATTCTTTTTCTGATCTAGTTATGTCTGTTGTTTTAAAAGAATGTATTAGAACAGGCTCTATTGGGAATTTTATTCCTAAGTGAAAAATTCTTTTATTTAGATTTTTTGTTTTTCCTATTTTTATTTTTCCAGAATGTTCTTTAAGAAAATAAACAAATCCTTCTTGTTTTTTTATTTTCTTTGGAGATTTTTGAATATCTTGGAAACAGGAATTTCGAATTCGAAACTCTTCTTTGTACTTTGAATATATGTATTCGGCAAGTTCTTCGTTTGGAACTTTTTTTAGTAAGTTATCAATTATTTTTTTATGTTCGTCTGTCAGCATTTTTTAGCTCCTTAAAAAATAAAAAACCATTTATGTCAAAGCCGAGGTCAAAAAGCCTAACAAAGATTTTTGTATCCCTCGATTTCCAGCCGAGTTCAACGCGTGAATTGAACCTCGGCTTTGACATAAATGGTTTTTTAAATGAATTCATATTCCTCGTTAGGCTTTCTAGTGCACGGCTGGATGTGCATTCATTTTTTATAGTGAACTACCCCTACCTTACGGAAGGGGCTTCCTGGTTCAACGAGTGGCCTGACTGCACCAAACTCTCCCCAGGCGTAACTTCCCGCAGTCCCTGCGGTAGTGTAGCTTTGTCCAGAACATTGATTGCGGCATTGTGATCCCTGCCGATAACCAGCCCACAGGCCGGACACCGGTGTACCCGGACGGCCAGCGTTTTGGGAACGGCGGCACCACAACCACTGCAAATAACGCTGGTATATTGGGGATCGACCCTGATAAACCGGCAACCAGCTTCTGCCGCTTTGTATGCCAGTATATTGAGAAAGGTTCCCCAACCTGCGTCGGATATGCTTTTCGACAAATGTCGATTCCGCACCATGTTCTTGATTTTCAAATCTTCTGCTGCAATTATCCCACATTCGTTGACGATATTTCGGGCTTCCTTGTGATGAAAATCATTCCGTTGGTTTCTTGTTTTCCGGTAAACATCGGCCACCCGAATCCTTGCCTTCCTGCGGTTCGCACTGCCTTTCTTTTTCCGGGAAAGAGATCGTTGCACGCAAACCAGCCTTGTTTCAGATTTCCGAAGATATTTCGGGTTTTCGATTTCGCGCCCGTCGGAAAGCGTAGCAAATGTTTTTATGCCAACATCTATCCCTATTGCCTTTGCAGGGACGGGGCGTTTTACCGGGATGTATTCGACTGAAAAGCAGGCATACCAATGTTTCCCGTCTTTGCGGATCGTGCAGGTTTTAACCTGTCCAACGAGGACACGGTGCATTTTAATTTTGATGGTTCCGATTTTAGAAAGCCTCAACCTGCCGTCTTCGACCCTGAACCCCGGTTCCTGCGGGTAGGTAATGCTGTCATACCGGCCTTCTCCTTTAAGCCGGGGGTAGCCGGGTTTGCCTTCATTATTGGCTAATCGCCGGAAAAACCCCTGATATGCACGCTCCACACGAAACAAAACGTCCTGCAATACCTGGGAATGAATTCCATGTAGCAATTCGACTCGTTTTTTATCATCCACGAGAACCCGTTGCTGGTCCATCCGGGACAACCCTTTCCCGGTGGACTGGTAATGATTCTTCCTGTCGACCAGGCAGGAATTATATAGGATCCGGCAAATATCCAGGGTCGCCAGTAATGCGGCTTCCTGTCGTTTTGTCGGATATAGTCTGTATTTATAAGTCTTTCGCATTTTGATTCTCAACATACCGTTTTAGTACATCAAGGGTGACTTGGCCCGTTATCGCCTTTCATCCCCCACCTTTCGGAAGGGGACTTCCCGGCGATTTGTTAAATATTATTTGTTTTTCAGTATATCAAATTAAATTTGTTTTTGATATAAAAATTTTTCTTTTTGATACAAAAATTTTTTTGCTTTTAAAATTAATAATTTAAGAAATTTTTTGATTTGTTTATATTTCTATATCTTTTCTAAATTGATTTATTTCATCTTGGCTCATATCCGCAGGATCTCCTTTATCAATCTCTATAACTTCAACGCTTGGAATAAATGTAGAGAGCATGTGGCCAAGCTTGTTAGCTTTCTTAGTAGCATCTGCATCAAGCATTACATATGCTTTCTTTAATTTTTTTTGATAAAGAAGAAATAATTGTTGGGTTGTATATTCTGTTCCTAGTAAAGCGCAACTACCATCTCCGACTCTCCATTGATCAAATACTCCTTCAACTATAATTACTTTTCCGCCCTTTTTGACAGAATCAATATTATACAAACAGTTTTTGATATTGATGATTGATTGTTCGTTACTAAGATTTTTGTATTTAGGAGTTTGTTTATTGGTCACATCTCTTGCAATGAAGCTTACCATTTGATTGTTAATAAGAACAGGAATGACAATTCTGAATGACCATTTTCCTCCAAGATGATGGTACGCTTTTAATTTATATTTTTGAATTACTTCGTTTGGCGAGAATCCTCTCTCTCTTAAAAAATTTCTATGAATAGAGGGAATTCCGTCTTCTAAACCTTTTGGAAAAACAATATTCTTTGCGTTCTTAGTTTCAATTTCTTGTTCAAGAAAATTTATGTTATGGGTAGAAATAATTTTTTCGGCTTCTCTTCGAGGAATGCCTAGTAACTTTTGTATAAGTTTTTCTATGCCTCCCTTAGCTCCACAAATCCAGCAGTGAAAAATTCCAGACGATAGATTTACTCCAAGATGGAAACTAGGATCATTACCACAGAATGGGCAATTTAATTCTACCCATCCTCTAGAAGTATTTTTCCCGCTTGTAGAATAATCTATGTTTTTTGATTCAAGCAGAGAAATTATATCTATCATGTTTTTTTCTCCTTATTATAGCCATTCTTTTTTAATATAGATTTTTAATCTTTCGCAAAAATGCTGTGATAAATACTTTGCTGAGTCTATGAAATCCACAATTACAAATTCATCTTTGCCATCATCTTTTCTAGCTCCTCGACCACAGGCTTGTATTAAGTCCTTTTCGTTTTTTCCTCCACCTGCTATGACAATGGCATTCAAGCTCTTTACATTTATCCCTTCTCTCCAAACAATCGTTGATACTACATTATGTATTTCTTTCTCTTCAAGCTTCTTTTTGATATCAAGTCTTACTTCTCCCTTTATTGAACCTTGGACATCAAAGAGTTTTACTTTCATTTCTTCTGCAATTTCTAATAAGTTTTCTATATGTTCTATTTTTTGGACATAGGTTAATGTTGATAGTCCTTCTCTATTGAGGCTTTTAATTTCTTTTAGTATCAATCTGTTTCTGCTTTTGTTGTTTACAATTGCTTTGTCATAAATATCAGCATATGTTCTGACTTCATAGTCACTAAATGGTTCAACAGGAATCAATCTTACGTTAGGAATTGCTAGAATACCAATATCCGTTGCTTCTTTAAATGACAGTTCATCTATAACAGGACCAATGAGTCCTTCAAGACAAAGTTTGACTTCTTGTTTAGTGGGCAGTGTAGCCGTGAATGCAAATCTTATTGGAGCAAGAATGTTTGACAGAACTTTATAATAAGAGCTATTTATTATTCCTGAGTGATGACATTCGTCGCATAGAACAACATCAAACTTATCATGATATTCTGTAAAATTAAGTTTGTGAAATGTTTGTATTGTTGATACAACTATATCTCCATTCATGTTTTTTATTCCGCCTCCCATCTTTGAACAATTGAATCCAAATTTAGTAAATTCCATTAAAGCCTGATCTACCAAGTCGATGGTATGGCATAAAAACAATATCTTCTTTCCCTCAAAGGCAGAAATAATTCCTGCCATGAGAACTGTCTTTCCTGCTCCTGTCGGAGCGATTATTACTCCACGTTGTTTTTCAATAGCAGAAAAAATTTGTCTAGTTTGGTCATCCCGGAAAGTAAGATTTTTAAGAAACGGATGTTTACTTTCTATTCCCCAATCTATATCATCTATTTCATAATCAACATTGTTTGATTCTAGAAACTTACAAATTCTTGGAATGAATCCTGTAAAGAAACATCCCTTCTTGTCTATCATATAGCTTGTGTAATTTTTTTTCTTTTTTGCAAATCTATTTTTTAGCCAAAATTCTTTTTCAAACGACAACAAGTTTTTTACAAGATTAGGATCTGTTATTTGGCTATGTATAGGATCCAAAATTTGTATTGTGACTTTTTTGTCTTTCATTATTTCCTCTCATAAGCTATTGACGTATTCTCTGATTTCGAAAAAAACACGTTCTGTTTTTTTATCATTCCATTTCTTTGTTTTCTTGAAAAACTTTTTGATAAATCGTTTGCAGAACTTCCCTGTTTTTTTAGTTGTGATTATTTCTAATACTTCCTCTGGTCCATTAAGAATCGTCGTTATTATTTCTTTGGCTTCTTCAGATAATTTTAAGAAATTGTCTTTTCTTATCAAACTTTTTTCTTGATTGAATTCAGAGGAAAGAACAATACATCCTTTTATTTCTTCTGATTCGTTTGGAAAGTCATCTATCAACACCACAGGAGAAGACATTAAATAATAGAGTTGTGTCCATTCATATTCTTTTGGATTGTATGCAGAATAATAATTTGCCATTATTTTTTCCTCCTTTTTATTATAGTTATGGTTGTTGTTTTTTCTTTTTTCTTTTTCTTTTTCTCATTCTTATATTCTTTTTTTGACTTTGAGTCTTTCATGATTATTCTTCCTCCAAATTTTTTATTCCAATTATCACTTCCAGACTCACAATAAGAATGACGGAAAAGTTTTTCTCCAGTCAAATTATGTTGTCCTATGTAAATTTTTGTATGTTTAGGTTTAAATTTTTTATCACATACATAACAAAAATTTTCTCCCCCTTTGATCTTATCCCAATGAGGTTTATTTTTATTTGATATTTCATTTTGGACTGTTGGTTTTTTTCTTTTTCGTATAATTAACGACATAGAAGTTCTCCTAATTCTGTTTGTTTTTGACAGAAAATTATTTCTATGGTTACGATTTATTGTCTGTTTTCTTTTCTATTTTCAAACCGTTGTTGAGTGACCACTCGGTAAGAATTTCAGATGCCAATCTTGATGGAGCAATTCTTGGATATTTCTCGTCTGCTTTTTTCTTTAAAAACTTGTAAACTTCAATTGGAATATATGTTCCTTGTTGGATCATTTCTTTTTCTTTTACTTTTTTCATTTTTTATTCTCCTTTTGTAAATTTTATTTTTTTGTTTATAATTTTTTTTAAATTTTGTAAATCATTTTTTTTTCTTCTTTTCCTTATAATTGTAGGTTGTGCTATTATTTTTTCTTTGTCAGAGCACTTTGGACAAAGATGTTTCTCATGTAGATCATCAATTTGCTTCTTGGTCTTTATTTTAAACAGGTCGATGTCGCTAGAACATTGAGAGCAATTGAAAATACTTTTTCCCATTTTATTTCTCCTTTCTTTTAAATTGTTGTCTGATAAATGATCCCCGCAAGGATCAACCCGATGGCTATGCCAACCGCTAACCAGCAAATTGCTTTCATCAATTCCATTATTTTATTCCTCCTTTGATAATTGTCCACAGTCGTATGGTCAATGAAATTTGGCAAATTCGGATAAACATACTTGCACATAGCTCTCCCTCCTACCAACTCGACCTGTATGTCAGGGGCGTGAAGTGGTGTTGTTAACTGTTTTGCCACGCTTCTAATTTCATAATAATTTTAGATAGTTTTTCAGCTTCTTTTGGATTAATTTCCTCAAGTTTAGATAAGATTCTTATAAGTCTACTTTTAGGCTCATTTACATCGTGTTTAATTTCATCCACTTTTTCTTTATTGTTCATTTTCACCCCTCCCCTCTTCGGCAACTTGATTTCTTTGTGTTCTGGCTTCATTTCAGGTCTTTGTTTATTTGCTTTCATTCTTTTTCCTCCTTACTTTTTATTCTTCTTTGTTTAAAATTTCGGTCAGCATTGCAATTAATTCTTTGACGGCTTTCTTGTTTTCAAGAGTCATCTTTAATTTGCCTTCTTTAATAATTGCAAACTCATCCGAATTAATAATACTCCGGCCAATATTTGTTGTTTCAATAGATATGGTTCTAACAACTTTAATATTGGTGCCTTTGAGAATATTTTTAATCACCTGGTGTTTCTCCTCTTCAAAAATAATTTTTTCCATAACTTTTTCCTTCCTAAGTTTTTAGTTCCTTTCCATGAAGTTGTCAAATGCATCTTTCAAATTGTCAAAATAATTTCCGTGGCTGGTAGATTTATCATCATCTCTGTAAACAGCCCATGTAATAAATTCAGTTCTGCCATTCCTTTTCCAAAAGGCCAAAACAATTTCCTTATCAGTAGCAACTCTTTTGCGGTCAATAACAACCGAACCATTGGGCAGCATTGCAAGAGGCTCTTGATTTTTTTCAGGATCAAAAATATTTTCCATGTCCTTAAAAAAGTTCGTCATACTATCAATCACATTTTTATTTCCCATAGTCATTCTCCTTTCTTTCTCCTCTCTATTTTTATTTCAGTTAGTGTTTATTGACTTGTATACGACTCTGCTGAAACATTGCCTTCCCGATTGCTTCAACTACACTATCCATGACTGCTTCTGCAACTTTGGGGTTATCTGCCATTATCGCAAAGACCAGATCATGGAGAAAAGCCTCATCAACTTTTCCGAAGATTCTTATTTCTTTTTTGCTTAATGTTGCAAAGAGGTAATCCATGTCTTCAATGCAGTTTTTTTCTTCAAACTGTTTTACTTCTGCTTCATCTTGTTTTGTCATTTGCATTTTCATTTTCATTTCTCCTTATTGATAGTTGGTAAGTTTAGGAAATAAACATCCCTGCAATTATGAACCCGATGGCAATACCACTTACTACCCATCCCATGATCTTCATTGCAAGACCGATTTGTTCTTCTGTTATTTTGTCAAAGATTTTTTTCATAATCTACTCCTCTGTCAACAGGTCATAAATCTGTTTCAACTTTTTCATGTCGGTTATGGTTGGCAAGTGGGAAATGGTAAACCCTCTGACTCTTTTCCCATTAACTGTTTTGGTGGACTCGGTAAATCTCAGGCAACTGTAGTACCCGTTGTCAGAATATTTCTTATCAATGAAATGTTCTGTATAGTATCCTTGACTTGCTTTCCTGAAAGAACCATACCCTGTATGCCACTCCTTTTTTAATTCAACTTCAATCCCAAGTGCATCTTCAAGAATTTGTTTTACATTCTGAAGTTTTGTGGTTTTTTCTTTAGCCAATTTAATCAGATTTTGTTCTTGTTTAATGGCATCCTCAAGAGTTTCTACCATTTTGTCAATCTTTTTGGACTTGGTAGTTTTTTCAACTCTTTTTCCATCATCAACATTTTTCGTGCCGATTGCTCTAACCCATCCATGGTACTCATGCCCGACAATAAATTCACTATCGTCCGTTTCGACCAATAACTCAATGTCGCCATAACTTTTGTTGATGTATTCATCTCTTGTCATGGTGGGTGATACTTTATAGCCCTTGGCTTCTATGGCGGGTGCCAATTGCTTTAAGAATAGGTTATCGTCATAATACTTTGCCCTACTGAGTCGGGCCTTTTCTTCTTCGATTCTTTTTCTTTTTTCTTCCAACTCTATAAAAAATTGTTTTGCTTCGGCAATAATTCCCATGTTGTCAACTTCAATATCCAACATTTTGAACATTTCAAAATTTTCATGAACTTTTGTTTGGCTGTCAACGACTTCATCGCCGGTTATGAATCGCCAACTGTGAATTCCAACATTTTCATGGTTATACGAATCCTGAAATATCATCTCCGCTTTCTTGTTGTAAATTTCACAATTGACCATTATGCGGTCATAAGCAAATCGTTTATTGGATTGTTCTATGATTCTAATAAATTCACCTGTTCTTTTTACGATTGTCTTTTCCATAATTTTATTCCTCTCTTTTTTTTGTTTTCTAATATTGATTTTAAGTTTACAGTCCATTTGGATCGTCAATTGTTTCTTGGCAGATATCATTCTATAAAATAGTCTGCTAAAGATTCTATCCAATACTTTCTTTGCACTCCTGAACGCCTGAAATATTCCTGCATCCGCTCATCGAACATCAACATACTCTCTGCCATGTCATAAGCAGCACCTTCTTCCCTAGATTCAATTTGATCTTCTGTAGGATTGTTACCACAAATATAATCAGCAATATAATCTTTCATGGCATCACGACACATTTTGCTGATTTGGTTGGATGTGTAGGGTCTGATTCTTTTCACTTTGGGTTTGGGTTCTCTTGGAGCTCTTGCTTTTTTCGGCTTGGGCGTCTTCATTAACAATGCTTCATTTTCTGTGATAACTTTTCTGTATAACAAAATCTGAACATCATCTTTATCGGCGCAAAAGTCAGGAAATATTCTCCGATATCTTTCTACGCTATCCTTCTGCCTGTTTGTCATTTTCAGCATCATCATGATGATTTCTCCTTTATTTTGTTAAGGCGTTTCGTTCTGAATTCATCTTCGGTTGTCATGAGAGGGCATCCAGCACATTGCCAACTTTCTCTGTACAACCAATCCAAGTTTCTGCAACAGAAACTATTTCCCTCAATAATGTTGAGGCATACAATAACTGTTTCCTGATTCATTTGGTCCTCCTCTTAATCTTGCAGTAGACGATTTTTTTCTCAGGATTGCTACTGCCATAATTTACGCAAGTGGCACAGGTTATTGACCCGACAAGATAATCAAATCCGAACGGACAAGGTGTAATGCAAACGCCATCGACGCTTTCAAATTTAACTTTTTCTCTCATTTTTTATCTCCTTTAGTACCTTGAATCGAAATCTTTTTTTGCTTCTGTCAGTGAAGTGAAGTAATATCCATGACTCGTGGACTTGTCATCATCACGATAGACTGCCCAAGTGATATACTCTGTTCTATTTCCTTTCCCGTCTATCGCAAGTACAATTTCCTTATCGACTGCTACGCGTTTACGTTCGATCAAAATTGCCCCATTGGGTAATGTACCACCGACTAATGTTTTCATAATTTCCTCCTCTCTTCACCGACTTGGGACGGTGATTGTGCATTAGACGGAGTTGTTAGCTCCGCCCCCTCTGCTAACTATGACCATAATGTCTTTGAATGTATCGTTCAAGAGCCGTCCCTGTTAATCCACCTGATTCTGCATGACAAAATTCATGCAAACTGATTGGAGAATCAACCACTTGTTGTTTCATGCAATCGGGGCAAACATTTCCTGCTGATTTGTGTCCTGTTATATCTGGACGCCATGTAGATGGTTGACAACCTGAACATTTAATTTTTCCGCATTTTTGACAGATGTATTCATCCGCTCCTTTACAACAATTACTGAAGTGTGGCATATTTCTCTTTCTCCTTTTCTTTTATTTCACCGACTTGGGACGGTGACTGTGCATTAGACGGAGCAAAAGCCCCGTCCCCTCTGCTATCTTGTTTCTCCGATGAATATACCCCATAATCCGTTCAGATCATTTCTTGTAATGAAGAAAGCCTGAACCGGAACTCCCGGAGTTGCTGGATTCATAACAGCAATATCTCCATGTTTGTAAAAAAAGACTTCTTTAGGATCTTCTTTCGGCAGCAATAATTGTTCTGTTGGCATTTTCTTTCTCCTTTCTTTCTATCCATTGTTTGAAAATCAAAATGCGGATTAACTTTCATCATCTCCCCGTGTAGCCGTTAGGTCAGCTTTAATTTATCTAAGAATTATTTTTTCGCCGAAGGGCATATGTTCTGCATGATGAGCAGATCGTCCATAGGCTGCCCAGAGAACTGGAAAGTTTGGTTCTTCTGGGAAACTGTTGCATTCAAGATCGGTCAGATAAATGAGAGCCTTTGGTTGCACATCGTTTTCTTCAAGCCATTTGAAAGCAGGTATAAAATCTGTTCCGCCAAATCCTTTAGGTTTAAGTTCTCTCAAATCATCAGCACTGATTTGTTTTGCTTCTTGAATTTGATCATCGGCAACAATCACCCAAACTTCTGAAGATATGTTTTCAAGAGTAGTTGATATTTCATTAATGAATCTGTTGAATACGTCGTCGTTGATTGAGCCAGAACTGTCGATGACAATTGCGATATTTCCTGCTTCATAATTTTGAAGAGAAGGAAAATATTGTTCATGTCGTCTAGAAGGTCTTGACCAATTGTATTCAGTTTTTGCAGATTCGTAAAGGAAGTTTTGTAGGATTTGTTGCCAAGGAGTTTCGGTTGTCGAAATATCTTTTACCAACCGATCCATCCCAGAAAATCCCTGACCAGCTTTTTCTGCGAATTTGGCAGCTTGCGTCACTGCAATATCAATCTCGATTTCTTGTGCTGTGCGTTCAGCTTCATCAGCTTCCTTACCAGATTCATCGACTGCAGGTCTAACCTCATCCCGAAAACTTTTCTTTTCGTTTTGAATTCCTTGTCCGCTTTGATCGCTTTCAGATTGATCATGATCGTCTTGATCTTGATCGTCTTGATCTTGATCACCAGATTCTTTCTGGTCTTCATCCTGCCCGTCTTGATTGCCAGATTCTTTTTGATTGTCGTCTTGATCACTAGATTGATCTTGATTATCAGGTTGATCTTGACCCCCACTCTGTTCATCCTGCCCGTCTTGATTATCGGATTGATCTTGATTCTTTTCTTTTTCTTTTTGCTTTTGCTTTTCCTCTTGTCTTTCCTGCACCAAGATCGAATAAATTTGTTCTGCTGACATCCCCTCGAATCTATAATCAAGCAGAACTCCTTCAGGAAGTTCAAATCCATATCGAATAATCAAAGGGTTGATTGCATAGTCGCCAGCTTCATTCCATAATTCAAAATCTTTATTTCCAATTCTTAAATGATGTTTCAACATTGGATGAAAGATTTCATGGACGACAACTCCCATGCCCTGTCTTACTGTTATTTGTTCAAAGTATTTTGGATTGTAGCCGACTGTTCTTCCGTTCACCCATGCTGTGTTACAAGATTCATCGGCCACCCACTTCATCCGCATCATCATTGAAGCAAAGAATCTGTGTTCAAGCAAAACTCTCTGCTTCGCTTTTTCAAATTTTTCTTGCCCTGTCATAATATCCTCCTTTGAATGACGAGCTCTATAAAACTTTTATTTGTAAAAGTCTTGATTCTTAGAAATCCAAGCAATGTAATCTTTAGTTTCTTTCAGTTTGGGATTGTATCGGGTTGCATCATTGACCATGGTGATGGCAAACTCTGCAAAGCCTTCTTTGATCATTCGGTCAGCAACTATTAATAAGTTTTTCATTGTTTTGTCATCAACTCTTCTGCTCATTGCTCCAATGAAAGCATACATCACAGAAGGCTTTGTCGGGAGCTCTTTTAAAGTCGATGGATTTTTCAGCGTTGCTGTGATGTCAGGAAGTTCATTAAAAACTTCTAAAAATGCACAGAATTCCATTGCTGCTCCTTCACCAACTGTTCCGGCAATCAGTTCAAACCGAATGTCAAGATCAGGTTCGGTTCTCATAATGTCGGAAACGAATTCCCATGTTCTGGGAACAGGCTGTGCTTTTTCTTTGCCTTTAGGATCAGGAACATTGATGAGTTTCGGGAATGCTCTGCTAAAGCAAATCGTGCTCATGTCGAACTGATTGTCAATGGCATTGTTGATAAAGTCGTTTAAATCAAATTCAAAATTGATATGAACGAACCGAGTAGCTAATGCCATTGGCATCTTAGTCGCATAAGAAGCATCTGTTTCCCGGTTACCATTGGCAATGATGATCGTATCTTTTGGAAGGATGTAATCGCCAAGACGGCCATCAAGGATCAAAGCATAAAGAGCTGTCAGAACTTGAGGGTGCCCGTTGGTCAGGTCTTCAATCAAAAGGACGCAGCCGGGTTTGTCAGGAAGAAACGCAGGAGGATTCCAAATCGTTTTTCCATTTTTAATCGAGCAGAGGCCTCGAAGGTCGATCGGCTCAAGAGCTGTTGTCGTCATTTCAAACAACTGCTTTTTATTTTCTTTGACCCACTGCCTTGCGACGGTTGATTTACCAAGTCCGTATGAACCCCATATCATAATGGGTCTGCCTGTCTTTGCCATTGTGGTGATTGCTTTCTTTATTGCTGATGCTTTCATTTTAATTCTCCTTTTTTTATTGTTGATGAATTGTTGATTTACAAGTTTTATGCATAGTCTGCCATTTTTTCGAGAAGCTCTTTTGTATTTTTCAAAATAGCTTTCCTTTTTTTATCTTGTTTTAAATCTTCGTCTGTAACTTCGTAAAGATTCTTTTTGAGATCGTCAATCATCTTTGCAATGTTTTTGTCGTCAAATAAATTGAGGGTCGGAAGAACATCAACCAGTTCTCTGACGGGATTCATTATTTCTTTTCCCTTCTTGCTGAAATGAATTTTCTTGTCAGAAAGTCTTTCGACGATTTTTCCGATTGATTCAAATACTCGATCTTTCAATTCCTGGACCGCCACATCTTCTTTAGAACTCATTGATTGTTCAAAAGAAGATTTCATTTCATCGATCAAATTCTTTTCGGCTTTAAGAATGAAATGATTTTTTTCAGGGATAGGGAAGAAGTCAAGTCTGATCTTCCATTTTCTTTTAAATTCATCAAAGGTCGGAAATTCTTCTTCGTTATAAAGATCGCCGAGTCCAGTGATTGATTTCTTAGCTTCCTCCTTATACTGATCATAATTTTTCCCAAATTCTTCGAGAGCAGTTTCGAGTTCATCCGAACAATCCCGATGAAGTTTTGTTAAGTATTCAAAGAACTCGACCGGAAGAAGCCTGCGTCCTTCTTCCCATGCTGCAGTTTTAGATCTGTATTCGTGATACATTCTTCTCGTGATTGTTTTGAGAGGGGTTATATCCATGAACAACTTCTTTGTGAAACGTCCTCTGTCTCTGTTTGCACTTTTGTTATCTAAAATTTCATTCGTTGTTTTTTTGTCTGTGATGCTGCCGTTCCAACTGGAAATGGTAAGATCTGCCAGCAATGCTTTTTCCGCCAATCTTTTTCCAAGTTTTTCAGATTTTTCTTTTGCTATCTTTTTGTCAACATCAAGATGACTTTTTTCAATGTCCTTCCTCAAAGCGGCTAATTCAGAAGTGGACATCTGGTTATTTTCAATGCTCTCAATTTTTGCATCGAGATCTATTAACTTATGTCGATCAGTAGTTGCTTTTTTCTGCTTCTTCAATTCCGCCATTTCCTTTTTTGCTTCTTTCGTCAACATGGTTTCTTCTCCTTTTTTAAAGTTTGTTTTTATTGGTTAGTAACGGCTAGGCATTTTTAATCATGTTCTTGATTTCTTCTTGTTGTATGATAAGGGCTTCTAAAACTTCTTTCGGATTTTTATTCTTAAGAAATTCCCCATAAGTTTTTGTGAAGTCTTTGATCTTTCTTTTACCATCTCTCGTAACAAAATCGTCTATGCTCCAATAGGACCCTCTGTCGTTCTTTTTGTTCAAGGAAAGATGCGGTCCCTGAATCGACCTTGAATAAGCAGGTCGATAGTCAGCATCGGATCTTTCAAAGTAAAACTCAGGGAGAATGGAATCAAAGATCTTTGGGAGTTTGTTGATTCGTTCAGCTTTTTCTTTTTGCTTCTGATCGAACTTTTCTTTTTCTTCCTTTTCCCATTCTTCCTCGGCATCAGCAAGCTGATTGATTAAGTTTAAATCAGATGTCAGCAGAACGTATTCTTTATAAAAATCTTCGTCTATTTTTCTTATGTCATAATCGGAAATACCGAATCCTGTTTTACCTCCTGTGTAGATGCTAGTTGCATAGAATTTTTTGTCGGTAGAAACAAAGATGTAAACCAGATCGCCTTTTTTATTAGCCCGCCATCCTTTTCTTTCTGCCAGGGTTAGTTGATATGTTACCTTGTCCCCGTTAATCATTGCTGTAAATTCAATACCGCTTCCATTTTCAATCTTGTTCATAATGTTTCCTCCTTTTTTTGTTATATGTTTTTTCAAGGCTGCATCCTTCCACCCTTTTATTTTAGATGCCGAAGAAAAGAGCCTCAATGCGGTAAGCCATCATTCAAGATGTTGCACATCAGCTCTTTTAATCACAGGGCCATTGCTTGTAGATTTTCCCTATTTACCAAAAGCACTCGAAAGTGCCCCAAGGTCGTTGTCCCTGTCCGTCTAACGGACAGCCTATTGGAATTTGTCATTATGGATTACGATCTTCACAGAATGGTAAAAATGACTACGATGCTCACGCATGGTAATGATTCCATCGCCCCAACACGATGCTGCACGATGCTCACGCATGGTAGTGTTGACAACTATTAAGGCTGGAAAGATTTTGGTGTTCAGTCACCACGGCTCTTGGACCGAAGTCTCGTAGCTCTCGCTTCATATTATTGATAGCGCCCTACGTTTCAGGTTCTCTTCTCTGGGTGGCGCTAGGTTTTCTTGCCCATGAGCCACGCTACCTTTTTTCAAATTAAAAAAGGTTGTAAAAAAATCCTACTCAAAATTTTTCAAGATGGAAAAATTTTTTTCAGTATGTAAAAAATTTTCTGGTTCGGTTCTAGCTTTTAATTGACGCCAAGCCCTTCGACCTCCCCCATGTCCGTTTTCCTTTAAACTGTCGCCAGCAGGTTCCCTCTGGGATCTAGTCTCTCGGGGCTTATGGTTCCCCTTGCCTTTCGATTTTTTAATTTGTCAAAGAACTATTTAATTTTATTTATTATTTAAGATATTTTTATAAAATAGTAAATAAATTTAAATAAAAATACACTACTTTTTTTAATAACGATTTCAATGAGTTACAAAGATTAATGATATAAAGCTTAATGATTTCAATGAGTTAGATTAAAAACAAGGTTTTTTTAAACTAAATTTAGGAAGATAAAGAAAATTTTGCTTCATAACATATTTAAATCACTAGGCTTTTTTAAAAAAGTAGGCAAAAATTTATAAAAAACTACTTTAAAAATCCCTATTATATAAATCTTTGCTGCTAGGCGAGTTGTCCCTTTTGAGAGTTATAGAAGAAACTGGGCTAAGTAGAAAAGAAGAGTAATAACAAAAAAAAGAATAATAGTCTTAACTCCATTGGTGTGTTTAAATGTCAAAGAAAAAAAAGACAACAGAGATTCCTCAAGAAAAAATTAAAACAGGTCGTCGTCCGGCCTACAAAAAAGAAATTGGAATTTATATTTGTGAACACTTGATGCGGGGCAGATCCCTGACTTCTATCTTAAAAGATAAAGGGATGCCGACAATGCCGACAGTTTATGCTTGGCTGAATAAAAATTCAAAAACCTATGAACCAGATTTTTTAGAAGCATATGTTATGGCAAGAGAAATTCAAGCTGAAGTGCTAGCAGATGAAATAAAAGATATTGCTGATGATGGATCGAACGACACCTACAAAGTATACAATGAAAAAACAAAAAAACTAGAAACAAAAACTGACATCGACCACATTAAAAGATCACAGCTTAGAGTAGAAAGCAGAAAGTGGCTTGCTGCCCATTTGCTTCCAAGAAAATATTCTGACAAAATGCAGATTACAGGATCAGAAGGGAAAGATCTGATTCCCCAAGTGCCGACAAATATTACTTTCAATTTTGTGAAAAAGGAAAAAAAGGATGAGTGATGTTTCGGTAGACATCCCCGAAGCTTTTCAATTTCTTCTAGAACCACATAGGTATAAATCAGCCTATGGCGGACGAGGCAGGGGAGCATCATGGTCATTCGCTAGAGTTCTTTTAACCCTCGCTTCGTATCAGAAAAAAAGAATCCTTTGCACAAGAGAATACCAGAACAGCATCAAAGATTCGGTCTACAAAGTGTTATGCGATCAAATCGAGCTTTTGGGTTTGACCCCTTATTACAACATCAACAAGACAGAAATATTCAGCAAGATAGGAAGTGAATTTATTTTCAAGGGGCTACAGCATCCTCTAGAAATAAAATCAATAGAAGGAATTGATGTTGTCTGGCTAGAAGAAGCGCAGAACGTGTCAGAAGAGAGCTGGCGTTTTTTAATTCCTACCATACGAAAAGACAATAGTGAGATATGGTTAAGCTGGAATACAGGGGAAGAAAAGGATCCAACTTATCAAAGATTCGTAATAAATAAACCACCGGATTGCGTCAGTAAGCTTCTTACATTCAAAGACAATCCTTTCTTTCCAGAGACATTAAGAAAAGAAATGGAACATTGCAGACGGGTTGATCGGGATGCATATCTGCACATTTGGGAAGGTCAACCATTAAGACAGTCAGAAGCACTGGTCTTCAAAGGAAAATATGTTATAGAAGATTTCGAAGCTCCTGATGGAATCAGATTTTATTATGGAGGCGACTGGGGATTTGCAAATGATCCTACTGCATTGATCCGCTGCTTCATCGTCGGCAACGATCTTTACATTGATCATGAGGCTTGTGGAACTGGAGTAGAGTTTGAAGAGATACCGCAATTGTTTGACACCATTCCTGGCTCAAGAGACAATTTGATTATTGCTGATAGTGCAAGACCAGAAACAATATCTTATGTAAAGAGACAAGGATTCATTATCCGTGCGTGCAGAAAGTCAGCAGGCGCACAAGTCAAAACAACAAAGATAGGATTTGTCAGAGACGGAATATCATTCCTTCGCAAGTTTGACAAAATCCATATTCATTCTAGATGCAAACATACTAGAGATGAGTTTGATCATTATTCTTTTAAGACGGATAAAAAGACTGGAGAGGTCCTTCCGATCTTGTTAGATAGTTTTAATCATTGTATTGATTCTTTGAGATACGCACTAGAAGAATTGATTCAGAGCACAGAGACGGATTGGGAATCAATTATTAACACTTAGAGGAGAATGAATTATGTTAGTTCATCGCATGGTCAAAGATATCAAAAATAGTAAGGTGCTCCACAAGATCAAAACAAAAGATGCTTATACTGCCCAGCAACTTTACCAGCAGTTTAAAAGTCAGCATCTGCTTGATGACCGGCGGGAGTATGATGAAGAGGATCTGATGTCTGCCTATCCTGGTCTGAGTAAAGAAGAAGCAAAGAAGCTATTTGATATGTTGCAGAGATCGACCGATGCTGCAGATTTGTCCTTATCCAAAGATAATCTTATTGATGCAATGGGAAGCGGGTACACTCCTGTACATGTACAGAAAAATAGACAAGGGGTTTTTATTGTTTTTAAATCTGATAAAGATGGTAAATTTTATATTGTGGAAAAGAGAAGCAAGCAACTGTTTTCGGTAGCCACGTCTTTGGCTATGGCAAAAAGAATTATCGGGGAGACGGAAGACTCCAAATCCAAAGACGCCGATCCTCGTGGCTACAAGGTCACTGATCAAATCATTAAAGGCTTCCTGATTTACAAATCCGGTAAAGGTCCTGCCACTTTCTTTGCCAAGAATGAGAACGGTAAGCAGTTTGAAGGCACCATGGAGCAGATCAAAAAGCAGATTGACGATTACTGGGTCAAGCAGGATGAAGCGGTCATGAAGCAGAAGGTGAGGGATGATGGATATGTTGTTACCACTATCGGCAAATATAAAATTATTGAAGGGATTGGTCCTGATGGTGGTGATTGGTTTGCGTCAGCTCCCGGAGATGTTAAAAGGTTTAAAACAAGAAGAGAAGCAGAAGAGTATGCCGATCAATCCCAACCATTCAGAGATTCCAAAACCAAGGACGATCAAATATCAGAATATGCGGGATGGACTCTTCGCCACATAGATGATTCAGGACAGGGCGGTGGAGATTACTGGTACAGGATACAAGCAACCAAAGGCAAAACAATGCTTGTT